>LSQX01144054.1_pt2 | contig 18980 bp, 14 predicted proteins | sample 654561 | NCBI WGS metagenome assembly LSQX01 (sample SAMN04489861, study PRJNA283612) | anaerobic digester metagenome | isolation source: 4 biogas reactors fed with cattle manure at either 37C or 55C with and... | place: Denmark: Kongens Lyngby | collected 2014
ACAGGAGGTTTTGCTTATGCTTAATTCTAAAAGTTTGTTTGGAATCAAAGACGGGAGAAGAGATATCCATAAATGCCCTGCCTGTAAAGAATTAATGGACAGAATTCATGATTTTAGAATACAGAAGATTAAAGGTCCCCGCCATTTGACAAAGTACGCCGTGAAGAACAGAATAAATTCTCTAGAGAGCAGAGGCGTTACTCTAAGAAAAGCTAAAAAGCATCTTTGGGTAAGATTCTTTAATTTAAGCAGAGAGAACCACCAAGCTGTATAAGGATATTAATCCTTTCCCTCAAGCTGAAAGGAGCTTATCTTCTATTTGAAGACACCTCCCTTTTCATTCGGTTTATTTACTCTTGGGTTTATCTCTACCCCAAACATTGACATAGAGGCATAAAAACAAACATTAAAATATGATTTATTCAGAGAACGGAAAGAGTACATATATGAACAGCAGTATCAGTCGTACATAGGCTGTTGTGACTTTAATTTTTTGTATTTATACATTTGTTGATCTGCCATATCCAATAATGATTCCACCGTATTAACATGGCTGCCTTTGCTATATTCAGCGAATCCGTAGCAGAAACTGGCTTCAAATTTTTCGCCGTTTGCAGTAAATTCAACTTCCTTAATCTTTTCTCTTATTCTTTTCATGATTTGTTTGGACTTGTCGGTAGTGCAATCGGGGAAAATGATGACAAACTCATCCCCGCCAATCCTCATAATCTGATCTGTTTCCCTGATGTTACGTTTAATGACATCTACAATAGCTACTATTAACCTGTCCCCTTCGCGATGGCCAAATCTATCATTAACATCCTTTAGGTTATCTATATCCATATAGCAAATGGTAATTGGCTGTTTTTTACGTTTGCTGGCTCTCAACTGTTCTTCCAGGAACCTGATGCCTGCACCCCTGTTCAAAACTCCAGTCAGGTCATCCAGGCTGTACATATCTATTTTTCTTTGAAGCTTAATTCTGCTGGCAATTAAACTGTTTATTAAATATAGGGTGCCGCCAAAAATAAATAAAACTGCAGCAAGAATAAAGATTCCATTGGCCAGGACATATTCCCTGATAATGTGTATTTCATCTCTTTTAGCATACTTTGCGTAAAAATCAAGACATAAAACCGCTACAAAGAATATGGCCAATAAATTAAGGAGAAATATAACCATTAATTCATAATGCTTGGAAAGAATATATTTTATTACTCTTCTAATCTTTTTTCCCAGTAAGCTGATTATTCCAAAATTTGCCGCAAAAATAATTAAATGCCCTATAGTTATATGAAAAGGATTGCTTAAATAAACATCGGTTGCTATCTTAGGTAATATGTACAGGATACTTAAAAAAAGCTCTCCTAAGCCTGCAAATACAGATGACAGCAGTGCATTTATCAATGCTTCCATTATTTCATGTTTTAAAAATGCCGAAATTACCAAAACCAATGCTATTAGATTAAGCATAAATCTTAAGCCGTTATTCAGATTAGGAAGCAAAATTATGATAAGAGGCGAGATTGCTCCAAAAATTAAAACAGGAACTATATACTTCCTTATGTTTTGAAAACCTTTATTTTCGTTCAGACGATAGACAATGACAAATATATTGACAGAGGTGAGAAATCCATTATACAGCGTGACAAGAGAATTCATGCTATCCCTCTCATCTTCTCCCTTTTATAAATTGTACTAAAATTTCCACATCTTAGTCAATAGCTATGTAAACATTTATATTTATTCCCAAATTATGTATATTAATTCCCATTGAAATTCTGCCGCATTATATATTATTTTAGATACAGTTCAATGAAAAGAGTGATTCCCTTGAAGATAAAAGGCAAGAAAAAAACTATATCGATTGTAATTCTTTTGCTGATTCTGATACGGCTGAATAATACCAGCATTTTCTATTCCACAAAGTCGGACTATAAGTTTCTGGCCCACAGGGGACTGGCTCAAACCTTTGATGTTTCACAGGTCGAATGGGATACAAACACGGCTGCCATAATACACGAGCCCGAACATCCATATCTGGAAAACACCATTCCTTCAATGCAGGCTGCTTTTGACCTGGGTGCAGATGTGGTGGAATTGGATGTTCAGCTGACTAAGGATAATAAGCTGGCCGTATTCCATGACTTTACCCTGGAATATCGGACTGAAGGCACAGGCAATGTCAGCGATTATACCATGGCTGAGTTGAAGAAGCTGGATGTAGGATACGGATATACGGCGGATGAAGGCAAGACCTATCCTTTCAGGGGTAAGGGAGTCGGCATGATGCCGGAACTGAGTGAAGTTTTTTCAGCTTTCCCGGATAAGGAATTATTGATTCATATTAAAGACGGCAATATAAAAACCTATGAAGTTTTGTGGAATGATTATTTAAACACCATGACAGAAGACCGGCTGGCACAAATAACCGTGTACGGAGATAATGAAGGCATCCGGTATTTAAGAGAACAAAGTCCTTCCCTGCGCCTATTGTCAAAGGACATGATGAAGTCGGCTTTGCTTAAGTATGTCTTGATCGGCTTTACAGGTTACATTCCAAAAGAGCTTCATAACATGGAGCTGCATCTTCCGCTCAAATATGCCCGGTTCCTTTGGGGCTGGCCAGTTAAATTCGTTAGAAGAATGGAGTCTGTCAATACCCGGGTGGTTATCGTGGCAGGAGACGGAAAATGGTCGGAAGGCTTTGATACATTAGAAAGCCTGGAAGATATACCAAAGGGTTACAGCGGTTATGTATGGACAAACAGGATAGACAGGGTGGGCAGGAAATAGAGCTGTTTACTTCTCCTGTTTTTCTTTCTTCTGATACTTTGTTCTTTTTTCCTTGTATAGATCCCTGTCCGCCATCTTGATTATGTCTGCCATGTTTCTTAAGGAATTATAGTAGGCAATTCCTGCACTTATTTGAATATCTATGTCCAGGCCTTGTGACAGCCTGTTAATCTCTCTTCTTATTCTGTCAACTACTTTTAAGGCTACTTCTTTATCCTGGTTAAAGAGCAGTATGATAAATTCATCACCGCCGTACCTTAAGCCTGCATCCTCTTTTCTTATGCTGTTCCTTATGGCCCGGCCTACTGTTTTAATTACCATATCGCCTGTTTGATGACCGTATGTATCATTTATTTCTTTAAGATTGTCCACATCGATGAATATTAAGGAAAAGTCTTGGATTCTGCGACTTAAGTCTACATCCTTAACTATCTTCTCCCAATAATTGCGGTTATAGAGGCCGGTAACAGAATCCGTCAACGGTCTTTTACAGTTTAAACATTTAGGATGCCTTATAGCAGCGGTAACTATATAATACTGGCTGCCAGAAAATTTAACTTTGTCTATGGATACGCTATAATCTCCCATATCATATTCTACGGGCAAAGCATCGGATAATCTGCTGAGAACATCCTTCCTTTCAATAAAATCAATTGCTTTTTCCCTGCCTATGCTGGCATATTGAATTTCCTGGTTCTTGTTTAATATAATGCGAATATGTTCATTGTTTTCTTCTGTGTACAAACTTATATCCTCCAAATTATATCAATTTTCAAAAACCAAACTATTATAACATATAACACAGATCAAATATATTGACACATCAAATAATCCAGATACTAAAACATATTATTCATCATAGAAATATGTGCCGCTGTATCAGATGGATTAACGCCTGGACCCATCAAGTAACCGCCTGAATCAAAGGGGGTGGATGCTTTAATACTTTCATTCATGGCATGCTGTATATGCTGATTTATTAACTGCTGATTCATTAACTGTTGATTCATTAACTGCTGATCTATTAGCTGCTGATCTATCATTTGCTGCATTTGCTGTTCCCATATCTGTTGATTAAGCATCTGCCGTCTCATAAACCGCTGATCAGACAATCCCAGGTGCACCATATCCTGTTTTCGGTCTTGATTACCCCTGTTATATGAATCATTTTTCTTTAAAGCTTTTTCGATTGCTCTCACTACGGATTTGACTTCATCCTCATCCAAAGAGTTGTTTTCATAATTGAGAATATAATTATATAATTCCTTTCCTCCGCCTTCACTTTGTGAGAAAACAGGTATCCTATCAGATTCAAGGCATACATCAGATTCAGGATTGGTAAAGTATACAATTCCCTGAACCCAGGTGTTTATCCCCATTTCCTTTAAATAACCTGAAACTCTGTAAACATGAGTTGCTACCTGTTTAGCCGGGTTATAGATCCTGGCAGTATATTGACCGCCTTTACACCCTGTTTTATAAACAGTTATGTCTTTGTCACTATCGCTGCCTACAATACAGCCCTTTACGTTTTTTGATTCAATTACAAAAACACCTGTGGGTCCTACAACCAAATGATCAATTTGGCTTTTTTTACCTTGATACTCAATGTCTATTGACGGAAATACATAATAGCTGTCCGGCAGGCCAGACAATACACCCTCGGATCTTGCTTCTCCTTCCAAACCTGATTCATATACCCTTGCTTTATTGTAATTTATTACTCCGAACATCATGCAGACTATACCAAAAAGAAATATGGGCATGGTAATAAGATTTGACAAACCAAAGGTTAGAATAAATAAAGGCATAGACAGAAACTGAATTCCCATGCATATTCCACCTAGAATAAAACGCCGCACAGCTTTTTTCCTATACTTTTCATACAGCTTAGATAAATGGTTTTCCCTTTGAACAACTTGTGCCATTTAATAACCCCTCCCATAAAATTGTGCCGCTTCCTGCTTCTTTCTGTTAAATAGATACATGAAATTACGTTCAGGTTTTAAAATTTATAGATTTTTTCTGTGTGTTTTTTATCTCGGCATAATTTGCAAAACAATACACATTCAGCTAATATATATAAAAATGATTCATGAGGTGTACATGCTATGTCTTCAAGCCTAAAAAAACCTGCAGCAAGGGTGCAGGCCGTACTTGATGAATTTGGATATGAACTTAATGTAACAGAGTTTCCGGAATCCACCCGTACAGCCCAGGAAGCGGCAGATGCCATAGGCTGCACAGTGGGCCAGATAGCAAAATCCTTAATATTTAAAGGCAAAACTTCACAAAAACCCATATTGATTATCACCAGCGGCGCCAACCGGGTTAATGAGAAAAAAGTTAAAGAATACATAGGAGAAAAGCTGGGAAAAGCCGATGCAGACTTTGTACGTGAGCACACCGGCTTTGCAATAGGCGGGGTTCCTCCTGTCGGCCACATAAAACCGATAACTACATATATAGACGAAGATTTGATGCAGTATGATGAAATATGGGCAGCCGCGGGAACCCCAAACTCGGTTTTTAAACTGACTCCAAGTATCCTGGCAGATATGACAAAAGGAAGAATTATTAAAGTTAAATAACAGTTTTGAAGGTGTATTCTCCGCTCTTCACCTGATGTTTCTCGCCGTTAGGCAATTCTATCAATGCGCTGGTTCCAAAGGGCACTTTAACCTTCAGAATGAACATGCCGTCTTCTATCTGCCAATGACTGACAATCTCACCAAAAGGACAGCGATGGGTTGCTTCAGTCCAGCTTAGGCCGCCGCCGGGTTTCGGGGCAACCCTGAAGGTCTTATAACCGCCGCTGGTTGGTTCAATTCCGGCAATTCTTCGGTACAGCCAGTCACCCACCGCTCCGCCGGCATAATGATTAAAGCTGACCATGCCTCCTCCAGATTCGTCTTCAGGGTTTTTTAAGTCCCCAGTGTTAATCGTTCCATCCGGTCTCAGGGCATCCCATCTCTCCCATATGGTAGTAGCACCGGCTTTAACCTGATACAACCAGGAGGGACAGGTTTCCTGCAGGAGAAGCTCATATGCCGCATCCAAATAACCATTATCCGACAAGGCAAACAACAGGTATGGAGTGCCCGGAAAACCGGTTGTCAAATGATTATCCGCTTCCCGTATCAATCTCACCAGATTTTTTGCCATATTTCCTGCTTCATCGCCTTCAGCCATTTTAAAATGCAGCGGCAGGACGTATGCAGTCTGAAACTCGTTTTTCAGCTTGCCTGACCCGTCTGTAAACACCTTTCTGTAAGCTTTGATAATTTTTTCCCGCAGGCTGCTATAGTATTCAGCATCCTGATCAAAGCCCAAAATCCTGGCTATTTTTGCTGCAATCCCGCATGAATTTGCAAAATAAGCCGTGCCTATCCACTTACCCTTTGCAATCCAGTCCTTTGCCGTGCCTTCCGGCGAACACCAGTCTCCGAAGTGGAAGGGCCAGCGCCAGATATAACGCCGGCTGGGAGTAAAAGATAGAAATTTGGACCACCATTCAGCTGCCTTTAAGAATTTCTTTATAGTCGGATATTGTTTTCTTAGAAGCTCCATATTGCCCCGGGCCAGATATTCTGCCCACGGAACCAGCACACAGGAATCACCCCAGCATGACGTTGCCATGACGGGCCAGTTATCTCCTGCCCGGGGGATAACCATTGGTATGCCGCCTCCCCGCCCCTGTTCGGCCCGCATGTCCTTAAGCCATTTATTGAAAAATCTGCTCATATCAAAATTGAAACAGGCAGTGCCGGCAAAAACCGCAATATCGCCTGTCCATCCCTGGCGTTCATCCCTTTGCGGGCAATCAGTGGGAATATCCACAAAGTTGGACTTGCCGCTCCAGCGGATATTTTGCTGAAGCCGGTTTATAAGTTCATTGGAACAGGCGAAGTAACCTGCCTCGTCAATTTCCGAATGCAATACCAAAGCTGAAAGCTCCAAATCCTCCGGTTGGATTCCGCTGACTCCCACGTAACGAAAACCCATGTAAGTCAGTCTGGGAGAATATGCTTGTTCACCATCCCGGCAAATATAAACAGCAGTTGCTTTGGCAGTGCGTAGAGGTTTAACAAATAGTTCGCCGTCAACGAGCACTTCAGCATGACGGAAAATAACCTTTTGGCCGTATTTGCCCCGGATTTTTGCGCAAATCACACCGGCAAAATTCTGTCCGAAATCATAGATCAGCTCTCCGCTCCCGGCTTTGTTAACTGAAACCGGATGCATCCTTCCCATGACCCGTACAGGGGGTCCGTATTGAGCCAAAATTTTTGGATTCTTGCGCGGGCGTGTGACATCGGCCTTTTTCCACTTGGATCTGCCAAGATCAACCGTAGCGTCATATATCTCCCCGTCATACCATTCGGCCATCCTGTAGTTACCGTCCAGTGTGACTTCCCAGCTCTCATCGGTCTTGATTATATCCAGGCTGCCGTCTTCATACTCAAGAAAAAGTTCACACAAAAATGCTTGCCTGTCCGCACTGATTTTGCTTTTCCGTTTGTAGGTAAAAGAGCCTGCCGCCCAGCCTCCGGCAACCACTGCCAGGATCTCATTTTCATTTTTGATCTGTTTTGTTACATCGTAGGTCTGGTACTGAATCTGATGATAATATGAAGTAAGGCCTGGCGCAAAATAGTCCTTTCCTGCTTTTTCGCCATTTAGATAAAGATCGTAAATACCTAAGGCGGTGGAATTGAAAAAGGCACGGCGCAGTTTCTTTTTTACAGTAAAACGCCTCCTGAATGTCATAGGCCTGGGAGAGGTATTTTTGGGAAAATCATAGCTCAAATCCGTAATCCATTGGGCTGACCATGGAGTATCAAGCCGGCCGGTTTGAAAGCTCGCGGATGCTGATGCCCTCTTTCCGCTCTTTGCGGCTGCTTCAACATGGACAGTATATTCTGTAAATGGCTTCAAGGGGCCGTCATATATGTTGTTAAGCTGGTCGGTGGTTTCCCTTCTCCAACTGCCGACAGTAATAACCGCACTTTCCAGCTCATCGCCCTGTGCATCGGATTCCAGGGAAAAGGTAATATTGGGCGCTGTATCGGTAATGAGGCCATGTTCCAGTCCGTCTATTTTTACAGAAGTTATTTTAAGCATGGATCATTCACCCTTAAGTAATTTTTTTAATCCGGTGAAAAACTTGCCGTTTGCCATTGCCAGCAACCCGTTGAGCAGACTTGGCTTTAGTCCTCCGGAAATCTGCATGCTGCGCAGCGGGCCGCCTGCGCTGGATTCCATCAGCATACGATATTCCGCTGTGCCGGGTTTTGCCCTTCCTGAAATGTGTCTTTTTATGCCCCAGTACATAATACGCATAACCAAGGAATGTTCCTTCATGTCCATCACCGTATCATCCATGGTAAAGCTGCCTTTTTGTGGAACATGAGGTTTATACTTTCTGCCAATCATCCTCTCCCATTCTTCCAGGGGAGGAGCACCGCCTGGTTTTTCATACCAGGAACCTGGCTGCCAGACAGGAATTGTAACCGGCTCACCGGTTTTTTCAATGGAACCTGCATTCATAAGTCTATCCGGATCTCCGCCAACGAAAATTCCATAACTGCCGGCAGGAACCTTCCAGCCTTTATCCCAGACTGCAAAACAGCGGTCGTCGAGAACAAACATTACTTCCCTGCTCTCCCCTGGCTGAAGATAAACCTTTGCAAACCGCTTCAATTCCCGGATTGGGCGGTATATCCCATCCTGCGGCGGTGCAACATAAAGCTGTACTACTTCAGCACCAGGAAGACTGCCTGTGTTGGTTACGGTAACCCTGACTGTTTCTCCATCCAATTGCAGGCCGGAATAGGCAAACTCGGTATAACTTAGTCCAAACCCAAACTTCCAGCGGACAGGAACCCCTGCTTTATCATAGTAGCGGTAACCCACATAGATTCCCTCACGGTATTGGGCGTCGCGCTGCGGATAGTAAGCTGCCAACGGGCAGTCTGTATATTTCACAGGCCAGGTTTCAGCCAGCCTGCCGGATGGATTGGCTTTGCCGTAAAGCAGATTTTTAACAGCCTCCCCCCCTGCCTGCCCTGGCAGGCCCATATACAGAATTGCTTTAACTTTGTCCGCCCAGGGCGTTTCTATCGGTGCACCGCAAAACAGCACTACAATGGTATTGGGATTTTTGGCTGCCGTCTCCTCTATGAGTTTCACCTGCTCCTCCGGCATGCTCATAGTATCACGATCAAAGCCTTCACTTTCATACTCAGGCGGCAAGCCTGTGAATATAATTACCGCATCCGCTTCTTCCACATCTGCACTGCTTTTCAGCACATCGGCGGGGTGAATAAGCCTGGTCGGATTAATGTGGCTTGATCCTGAACCCTGATAGCGCATATTCCCGGCCATATTGCCGGCTATTGCTATTTTCTGCCCTTCTTTCAGCGGCAGAATATTATCATCATTTTTTAGAAGTACCGCACTTTGCTCTGCGGCAATGCGTGCCAGCTCATGATGCGCATCATAGTCGCAGCCGTCATTGTTTTTTGTTGCCTGCTGAGCCTCCAGCACCATGTTTGCGATGCGCCGGGCACTTCTGTCGATATATGCTTCATCCAGTTCACCGTTCTTGACAGCGTCAAGAACTTCCTCATGCATATAATTGCTGCCTCCGGGCATATTTAAATCGCATCCTGCCCTGAAAGCCGCAATACGATCATGCATTGCGCCCCAGTCGGTTATAACCGCACCTTCAAAACCCCATTCATCTCTCAAAATGCGGGTAAGCAGTTCTTCATTATCACTGCAGTAAATTGCGTTTATTTTATTGTAGGCGCACATTACAGATTTGGGTTTTCCTTCACTGACTGCAATTTCAAAAGGCGTAAGGTAAATTTCCCTTAAGGTTCGTTCATCTATTATTGAATCTGAATTAAACCTCCTATATTCCTGATTATTGCAGGCAAAATGCTTAAGACAGGTTCCAATACCGGTTTTTTGAGCATTTTTGATAAAACTTGCAGCCATCTTGCCTGCCAGATAAGGATCTTCCGAATAATATTCAAAATTTCTACCGCACAATGGATTGCGCTTGATATTGACCCCAGGACCCAGAAATATGCCGACCCCCTGATCTGCTGCTTCCTCGGCAATGGCCAGCCCTATTTTTCCGGCCAGATTCACATCCCAGCTGCAGGCTGTTGATACTGATGCAGGAAAACAGGTGGCCGGCCTTGATTTGTGAACGCCCAGGTGATCACTATGATGCTCCTGCTTGCGCAGGCCATGGGGGCCATCGCACATAAACATTGAAGGAATCCCATACTGAGGGTATTCCCTGGTCTCCCAGAAATTCTTGCCTTCACACAGAGCAATTTTTTCCCTAAGCGTCATTTTATCTGTCATTTTTATCACCCTGGTTCCTTTCTAACCTGGCCTTAATCTCTGCCTGCTCTTTTTCAATAACCTTTTCAACGGTAAGGAAAGATAAAAGGATGATTAATATAACAGATGTTATGACTTCCAGACCCAAAAAGCTGAAGATAATTGCATTCTGTACAGCGGGGCTCTGCACAGCCGCAATGGTTTTGCCGTCTATTAATTCAGGGGCTACATATCCTGCTTTCGCCAGCAATATGTTGAATAAGCCGCTGGAAAACCCGTAACATATGGTAATAATAATGGTATTTACAGATGCTGACAGGCCGTCCACTCTAAATCCGGCCTTCCATTCCATATGATCCAATACATCAGCAAAGAGCGCCAGGAATATATAGGCACTTGGCAGGCCGCCCATATTCTTGATAAACTGGCCTGTAAGAACTATTGTCATATTCCGGGGATTGATCAGGCATATAATTCCGCCTATTGCATATAAAACAAAACCTGCCATTGTTACATTTCGTTTTCCAAATCTTTTGGCCAGAGGCCATACAGCAAAAATGCCTATCCCCATGGGGATTCCGCCGATGACATTCAGCATAGTCTGAGTAATGCCGTCGTTATAAGTGCCAAGCACATAGTTGCTGTAGTATATAAGGGATATGTTTTTCAGGTTGACTCCGAATGTATAAATAAAATAGTACAGAATAATGACAACCCAAAATTTATCTGTAAGCACTGCCTTAAGCTGTTCTTTCACAGATGCGGCCTTTTTGTCTATATCTGCACTTTCCTCCGTTACCCGCTCCTTGGTAAAATAATATTCAATTACTGTGAGAGGAAACGCCAGAATTGAGATAACAGACATCACTTTAATCCACTTGCTCTGATCTACACCCAAAGCAGGCAAGACCAGCATAGGAAATATTAAAGCTACAATTATGCCGCTGACCATTATGGCAGCTATATTGTTGAATACAGATAATACTCCCCGCTGTGTGATATCCCTTGTAGACAGAGGTACCATCAATGTATGGCTCATATTATAGATGGTATAGGCAAAGGAATAAAACAGGTTATAACTCACCATTATCCAGATTACCTGTACTGTTTCACTGCTTTTTGGCACGGTGAACAGCAATATCCCGGTTACAGCCATTAACGGAGCGCTGATCAGCAGCCAAGGCCTGGCCTTGCCATGTTTTGAACGAGTCCGTTCAATTATCTGACCCATGATAACATTGGTAATGGCATCGACAATTTTGCTGATTACAGGAAAAACAGCCAGAAAAGCTCCGCCCCATACATGGGTTAACTTCAGCACATCCGTATAATATACATTCAGGTATGATGCCAGCACCGCATTGAGCAGAAGTGCACCCACCGGCCCTGCAAGATAACCCAGCCATTTTTCTTTTCTTTGCACGTTTTCACTGGTAATCCGGGAATTGAGATATGCTTTATCCATTATTTTAATTTGCATAAAACAGATCCTCCCACATGAATTTCATCAAATCAGTCGGGATTGAATACAGAATTGTATTACTATTTTAACAAATAAGCAGTTGTTTGTATTTCAATTTTGCAATGCAGTATTGCAGTTTTGCACAAGACCATATATGATGATAATAAACCTTTTAAAGGCGGTATGTTTAAATGAAACTGGATGATATTCTTTATGCCTGTAATTGCATAACCGGCATTTCTGCCATTCCTGCCCGCGTATACCTGGAGAAAGAATTGAAGCAATCCTATGGCCTCGAATATATGCCTGTTGATCCTATCCTGCCTTACGAAGAGTTTCTGCTTTCCAAAAAGGAACCTGTCAGCTATTATTGCACACCTTTCCACCAATTTTATGGAGCTATCCGGCATAATGAATTTACTCTTATCTTTGGCCCGGTAGGGCAGGCAGAGTATACGCGGCAGGAAAAAAGAGACTATGCATTTGCCCTGGGCATCACTCCAATAGAATTTGATCAGGTGCTTTCAGCCATGCGCCAGATTCCTGCCTTTACTTTAGAAAACTTTCTCCATTTTCTCTTGCTGCTTAATTTTTATTTTAATAACCAGCGGAAAAATATTTGTGAAATTGTAGCATGCCTGCATATTGATGATAACAATACCATTTATTCCAACCCAGTCAAAAACAATGTATTAAAACAGAAGAAAAAAGCCAGCGGGAATTCTTCATATTTTACACGTTCATTCGAAAAAGAAATGCTTAACTTTGTCCGGGAAGGGGATGTAGAAGGACTTAAAAATTTCTTTTCCGAAAAAATCCAAGGCAATGTAGGCATACTGTCCAATGAGCAGATCCGGCAGCAAAAGAATCTATTCATTGTTGCTGCAACGCTGATCTCCCGGGCAGCCATGGACGGCGGCTTGTATGAAGATCAGGCATATCAGCTGAGTGATATGTATATTCGCAAATGTGAAGAACTGTTTTCACCGGAAGCCATTATGAAATTAGCATATAAAATGGCTTTGGATTTTACAGAGCGGGTGTTTTCCATTGACAGCCAGACAGCATTGAGCCCCCTTGTTGCTTCGGTTATCACCTATATCCGCAAAAATATTTCTGCGGATTTATCTTGCAAGGCATTGGCAAAACGCTTTTTCATCAACCGGAATCAGCTAAGTGCAAGATTTAAGAAAGAAACCGGGAAAACACTTAATGAATTTGTTATCCATGAAAGAATCAAGCGGGCCAAAAGCCTGCTTATCAATACAGATAAGCCGCTGGCCGAAATCGCCGGCTATCTGGGTTTCTCTTCCCAAAGCTATTTCCATACCATATTCAAACGTCATACAGGCAGAACACCGAATGAGTTCCGCTATAGTGATTTATACTCTAAAGCCTTGCCCTAATCTCTGCCTGCTCTTTTTCAACAACCTTTTCAACGGTCAGAAAAGCTAAAAGGATTATGAGAACAACGGCTGTAATCACTTCCAAGCCAAGATAAGAAAAAATTATGGCTTTCTGTACAGCCAGGTTTTGTACAGCAGCCACGGTTTTTCCGTCTGTCATCACAGGAGCTGTGTACCCTGACCGGGCCAGCAATATATTAAACAGGCCGTTGGAAAAGCCGTAACCCATAGTAACAATGATTGTCTGTACAGAAGCCGATAAACCATCAACCCGAAAGCCTGCCTTCCATTCCACATGGTCCAGCACATCGGCAAAAAGCGCAAGAAACACATAAGCTTTGGGCAGAGCACCCATGCTTTTGATAAACTGGCCTGCCAGAACTATTGTCATATTGCGTGGGTCTGTCAGGCATATGATTCCGCCAAGTGCATAGAGGACATAACCCGCAATGGTTAAATTCCGCTTGCCAAACCTTTTTGCCAGGGGCCAGACAATGAAAATACCCAGCCCCATGGGTAAACCGCCGATGACATTTATCTTGGTCTGAGTAATGCCGTCGTTATAAGTGCCAAGAACATAGTTGCAATAGTAAACAAAAGAAATGTTTTTTAGATTGGTTCCAAAGGTATGTATTAAAAAGTAAAGGATGATTATAACCCAGTATTTATCTGTAAACACTGCTTTGAGCTGCTCTTTTAAGGGTACCTCCTGCTGCTTCCTGCCTGCTGTTTCTTCCGTTACCCGTTCCCTGGTAAAATAGTATTCCAGCAATGTAAGGGGAAAGGCCAGAATAGATATAACTGACATTGCCATAATCCATTTCCTCTGATCCACCCCCAGGGCAGGCAGCACCATCATGGGAAAGATCAGGGCAACAATAATGCCGGTGACCATAATGGCAGATACATTATTGAAAACAGCCAGCACGCCCCGCTGCTCTATATCCCTGGTTGACAGGGGAACCATCAGGGTATGGCTCATGTTGTAGATGGTATAAGCAAAGGAATAAAAAAGGTTGTAACTCAGAATTACCCAGACAACCTGCACTGTTTCACTGCTTCCTGGCACGGTGAAGAGCAGGATACCGGTAACAGCCATAAGGGGCGCGCTGATCAGCAGCCAGGGTCTGGCCTTGCCTTGCTTTGAGCGAGTACGCTCAATAATCTGCCCCATGATAACATTGGTAATAGCATCGATAGTTTTGCTTATGATCGGGAGGGCAGCCAGAAATGCGCCGCCCCATACATGAGTCAGCTTTAATACATCGGTATAATATACATTCAGGTATGACAGCAATACTGCATTAAGCAGCAGTGCCCCCGCCGGCCCGGCAAGGTATCCCAGCCATTTTTCGCTTTTTTGCACATTGCTGCTGGTAATGCGGGAATAGAAATATTTTTTGTCCAGTGCCTTTAATCGCATGGCCCCGGTTCCCCCTATATTGCAAACAGCCCTGGTTCAGCCTGCATATAAGCCATGTTTTGCGCTATGCTTGCTTTTCAATGTATATTATTTTCTGCATACTCACGGCTTCCTTAAAACATATCTTATAAAGCCCTTTAATATTTCTTCATCATCAAAGTGCCTCAGGGCTTTGTTATGAAAAAATACTGAAAAGATCAGCAGCCCGTTAAAAATATTTAAATAAACATCTTTCAAGTCGAAAGTGAAAAGGCCTTTAACCGATATATAGTCCAGGCTTCCATCCCAAAATATTTTGTCAATCAGGGAACAAACGGCACCGGAGAACAGAAAGACAAACATGACATTGACTAATTTAGTAACCTCTGCCCGGTTACTTAAATAGCTGTAGAATAAATATATAAGTGCAGTCACAATTAATGAGAATACTATATGCACCCCTCTGCCTATACCCAGTTGAAACAGCGAATTAAACCAGGAATAATGCTTGTTGAACATGGGTTCAAAATATAAGACAGGAGGCAATATGGGAAACCGCCTGTCAAAAAAGTTTTTATAAATTATTATTTTTATAACCTGTTCAATTGCTATAAGGCCGAATATGCCTGCCCAGACTTTTTTGTTCAACTTTTTTCTCCCTTTGTTTCATGCTATATTATAAAGTATCCTTATGCTTTTTGCATTATAAGCATATTTAAACCGCTGCCTATAAAATAAAGTGAAAATAACATAATAAAAATACCCAAAAATATAATAATCCAGCGATATACTCCATCACTTATAAGTTTTTTGCCTTTGGAGAATGCAAAGGAAACTGCCGAATACCATGTAAAATCCGATAATATATGCCCTGCAAAAAAGACCGATACACCGGTTAGCCCTAAAGCATAGGACTGGCGTACCAATTCCAAACCTGTTGATGCCCACCAGAGTAAAAAGTATGGATTAGCAGCACTTACAAGTGCACCGGCTAACACAAAATTCCTGGTTCCTGCACGGATTTCTGCACCTTGTTTTTCTATTGAAACTGTCCTTTTTATACCGGATTTCATCATTCCATAACCCATCCAGGCAAGATAGGCACCGCCAAACAGACCGATAGAACCCGCAACTGCCGGTTTGGAAAAGAAATCTTTCAGGCCCAGCAACATGATGACAATTAACAAAAGTTCCAGCATTCCATGGCCCAAAACTATCAAAGGGCCTGCCGACCATCCTTTTTTAAGGCTGCCGTCAATTGTAATCCCCAACATCGGCCCGGGCATCAAAGCTCCTGAAAAGCCTATTAAAAATGCACTTATAAAGATTCCCCACAAGAACATATTGATTAACTCCTGAAAATCTGCCTGTAACCCTAACATATGCCATTATCTAAATCATACAATGCTTCTCAATTTCTCATAGGTTTCTTTCAGCATATATTCCATAAGGGCAATTCTGAACTGTTCATCATCCAAAACACGGGTAAAGAAAGACTTGTTTTGATCCATTCTGTCTATTACCTTGTTTATAAACTCTTTTTCAAAGGCAAATTTAAAATCTTCAATGGTATTTGTTTTTGCTTTTTGCACCAAATCCGCATCGGCAGCAAAATCCTCTTTTATTTGCTCAACCGACAGCTGGTCGGCCTTTGTAAAATTAGTCCCAAACCTTTTGTTAAGCCTTTCTATAATGGTAGACAGGTGTTCCGCCTGTTCTTCCCTTACTGATGTTCCGACAAATCTGGCAGGCATAACCGGCACATTTTCATCGTTAGGTGTCAGGGAAACACTTCCTTCAAATGTTTTTTTTATGGCATAATACTCTAAAGCAATTTCATCGGCAAAACGAATGGTTGAACCTTTTTCTTTCGGCAGCTTTTTAAGCAGGTAAGTTAAATAAACATACAGCTTATGAAGTTCAACATCTTCGAATGGCGTAATTTGCAATACAAATGAGTAAAGCCTTATAAACTTGGTTCCTTTGCTGCTAAAATCCTGCTTTCTCTCCTCTTCCAGTTTATTAAATCTGCCTACGGCAAGATCTATTAAATGGTTTAATGCAGCCCTGTCTCTGGATTTCTTTTTATCCTTTGGCGTAAAATATATTCTGCTGAACAAGTCCAATTCATCTTTTAAATACACACCATAGCTGAATAGCTGGCTCTCTATATCATAAAGAAGATTTGGTTCTGTTACTTCTTCTACTATGGTTGCCTGGTAATAGGGCTTGAAGGCTTCCTGAATGTCTTCTGCACTATTGACAAAATCAAGAATAAAAGTATCCTCCTTGCCGGGGCAGGTCCTGTTAAGCCTGGATAAAGTCTGCACTGCCTTGACACCCGACAACTTTTTGTCTACATACATGGTATGCAGAAGGGGCTGGTCAAAGCCAGTCTGATACTTTTCGGCAACCAGCAGCACCTGGTATTCATCGGTGGCAAAGCGCTCCGGGAGTTCTGATTCCTTGAATTTATTCATGCCGCTTTCTGTGTACTCTGTTCCATCATCTTTTACCACTCCCGTAAAGGCCACCAGGGTTTTCATATCATTGTAACCCTTCTTTTTAATATACTCATCAAAAGCTAGCTTATATCGTACGGCATGGAGCCTGGAACTGGTTACTACCATTGCTTTTGCCCTGCCCCCTATTTTATGCCTGGTTACATTCCTAAAATGCTCTACCATGATTTCCGTCTTTTGAGATATATTGTGGGGATGAAGGCTGACATACCTTGTCAGGGCCTTTGTGGCCTTGGCTTTGTCAAAAGCAGGGTCGCCTTCGATTTTCTTCGCTAATTTAAAATATGTTTCATAAGTAACGTAGTTCTGCAATACATCCAGTATAAACCCTTCTTCAATGGCCTGCCGCATGGAATACAGATGGAAAGGGTGAGGCAGTCCATCTTCCCCTGTGGTGCCAAACATTTCAAGAGTTTTAGCTTTAGGAGTGGCAGTAAAAGCAAAGAAACTGATATTGGGCTGTTTGCCTCTCTTCCTTATTGTTTTTAATATTTCCTCTTCGGGATCATACTCTTTACCTTCTAACTCCGCATCCAGTTTTGCTGCTTCTTCCAGGCTGTTTGCCGATAAAACTTCCCTAAGGGCGGCCATATTCTCTCCCGCGCTGCTGGAGTGGGCTTCATCTATGATTACAGCATATTTGCGCTCTTCTAATTCTCCAACCTTTTCAATGATAAATGGAAACTTCTGAAGGGTAGATACAATTATTCTTGTCCCGCTTTTCAGGGCTTCAGCCAGCTGATTGGAATCCTGGTCTATTTTTTCAACAACTCCGTGTTTATGCTCCAGCTGATAAATGCTGTCCTGCAACTGCCTGTCCAAAACCCTCCTGTCTGTAATGACAATTACCGAATCAAAGACAGGATTGTCTTCATCATCATGAAGATTGGCAAGCCTGTGGGCAAGCCAGGATATGGAATAGGTTTTTCCGGACCCTGCACTGTGCTGTATAAGATAATTGATTCCGGCTCCCTTCTCCCTGGCATCTGCCTCCAGTTTTCTCACTGCATCCAACTGATGATACCTTGGGAATATGACTGTTTCCGATGTGTAAAGATTTCCGTCTATATCCTTCTTTTCCTTTTTCTCTACAAATACAAATCTTTTTAATATGTTCAACAGGCTGTCTTTTTGTAGTATGTCTTCCCATAGATAAGCGGTTTTGTACCCATTGGAATTGTCGGGATTTCCTTTTCCGCCGTCACATCCTTTGTTAAATGGCAGGAAGAAGGTCTTAATTCCTGCAAGCTTTGTAGTCATATAAACTTCCTGGGTATCCACAGCAAAAAACACCACAGCCCTCTTCTTAAACTGGAACAATAATTCATTGGGGCTTCTGTCTTTCTTATATTGCAGGATTGCATCCTCATATGTCTGGCCTGTGAAAGGATTCTTTAGCTCCATTACAACAACGGGAAGTCCATTGACACATATAAGCATGTCAATGCTTTTTTCGTTTTCGGTGCTGTAGCGCACCTGCCTGGTAACTGATATTCTGTTTTTCTCATAAAGCCTTACCATTTCTTCGTTAAGCCTGCTGGCAGGCTTAAAATAGGCAAGGTCCAGATATACTCCATAGTCTCTGATCCCATGCCTCAACACATCAATCATGCCCCGGTTGTTGAGTTCCCTGTTCAGTCTGCTTAACACCCTAAACTGATACTGGTCCTTATATATTTCCTTCAGCCTTTCCATCTTTTCCGGCTGGGTATCCTCAAGAAATTCAAATAGAAGCTTGGCATCAAGAGCAAATTCCTTGTTATAATCACCAGGATTACCCTTTACATACCCTGACTTTAGGAGATGGTCTTCCACATACCCCTCAAAGCCTGTTTCCCTAAGTTCCGCTGGTGTTCTAGACACTTTATTTACCCCCAACTAATTCTCATCATAACTCTTAGCTATGAGTTCCTTTGCCTTTTCAATATCATCCTTGCTGTTTATCCTAACCTCTAAATTCCCTGTTCCATAATGACCTATATTCCTCACATCTCTTGTAAAACCTTCTTTTAACTCTACTTCGTTAGGAT
>LSQX01378142.1_pt1 | contig 18980 bp, 16 predicted proteins | sample 654561 | NCBI WGS metagenome assembly LSQX01 (sample SAMN04489861, study PRJNA283612) | anaerobic digester metagenome | isolation source: 4 biogas reactors fed with cattle manure at either 37C or 55C with and... | place: Denmark: Kongens Lyngby | collected 2014
GTCCTGCGAATCGCGTCAAGAAGGGTTGTCTTGCCGTGGTCAACGTGTCCCATAACGGTAATGACAGGCGGGCGCGGCACGAGTTTGACCGCATGCTTGCTCTTAGGTTTAGCCTGCAATTTGGCGGGTTTTGGCTCACGTGGTTTCATCGAGGCCGTGACCTTGACCGTATAGCCCCATTTCTCAGCTACTTTGGCGGCCACATCCGAGCCGATCTGCTGGTTAACGCTTGCCAGAATACCCATTTCCACGAGCCGTTTCTGTATGTCCGCAGGGGCCAGTCCCATAGCTTCGGCAAACTCCCTGACAGATAGCGATTGTGGTATTTGAACGGTTTTCGCCTGGTCGATCAGCGATTTATCCTGCGCCAGCATCTCGCGGACAGTATCCGCAGTGGCGGCATCGAGATCATCGGAGCCTCCGGTAACCTGGACATCCAAATCCTTCAAAACGGCTACAAGATCGCCAGTAGTAATCCCCAGATCCTTTGCCAGTTGGAATACTTTGATCTCGCTCATATTATTTGACTCCCCTCGGAACATACATTGCCGATTCTTATTTTAGCCCCATGCAACTATCGTACACAGAGATATTTAGACGCTATGTAAAAATAAATTGAACTGTAAATAGCGCACAATTCGACCGGATGGGCGGTCTATGCTGCAAAACAAGGGGCGCAGACAGGGGAGAAACCGAGACTAAAAGTATAGATTATTGACTGGAGCGCAAAGGGTCGGCGCTCGGCATGCAATACCCGGATACTTTAATTTTTCATAGCCCGTTCCCTACCTGGCATCCGCCTGTTATTCAGCGCTTTCTGCCATCCAAAAAACATATCAATCGAGACACGCAAGCCGTGTTTTCGATGCATCATCTGTCATTATCGCACATATCATCTGCTAATCTTTGCAGTTGGCTGACAATCTCCTCGGGTATCTCACAGCGCAGCGCTCTGTTCAATTTCCTATGCTTGATTGCCGTTTCGAGGCATTTCTTTTTGCCACACAAATAAGCTCCCCTGCCGGGCAGCTTGCCGGTGGTATCAACAAGCACCTTACCCTGCGTAGTGCGCGTTACCCTGAGCAGCGCACCCTTGTCGGACATTTCTCTGCATCCAATGCAAGTCCGGATCGGCGTTTTTGCCATATCATCATTCGGTATCAGTGCCCGAATCGGCCTCATCGGAGCTTTCGTCAGAGTCAGGCAAATGCAGAACCGTGTCTTCGTCGTCCGCTGTTATCAAGTCAACCGGTTTATCCTCATCGGGCAGGTGCAACACGGTATCCTCATCCGGCGCAGTGATAAAAACGCTCTCCGCAGCAGCCTCCGAATCTCCCTCAGAATCCGACTTGGCATCCTGATTTTCACTTCGTATGTCGATTCTCCAGCCCGTAAGACGAGCCGCCAACCGCACATTCTGCCCGGATTTGCCAATAGCCAGCGAAAGCTGACTGTCCGGCATCAGGACAAGCGCAGTATTGGTTTGCTCATCGCAGGTCACCGAGATCGATTTAGCCGGCGACAACGCCTCGCCGATATACTTCTCCACATTGTCATGCCAGCGCACGATGTCGATTTTCTCGTCATATAATTCGTTGACTATCGACTGCACCCTGGTTCCTCTGTGGCCGACGCACGCGCCGACAGGGTCAACTTTATCATCGGTGGAGACCACGGCAACTTTTGTGCGCGCGCCCGGTTCTCGTGCAACGGATTTGATCTGCACAATATCTTCGGCGATCTCAGGGACTTCCAACTCGAAGAGTCTCCTGATAAGGCTCGGATGGGTTCTGGAGACTACCACCTGAGGTCCTTTGGGCGTTCGCCTGACCTCAAGCACGTATACTTTAATTCTGTCGTTAAATCTATAAGGTTCCGTATGGACTTGCTCGGCGGGCGGCAGCAGGGCTTCGATCTTGCCAACGTTAACAAAGACGTTTCTTTGTTCTCGACGCTGAACTACGCCGGTGAGGATTTCACCTACGCGATCACCGAACTCTTCGTAGACCCGATCCCTCTCCGCCTCGCGTATTCGCTGCACAACTACCTGCTTGGCAGTCTGCGCTGCAATGCGACCGAAGTTCGCCGGAGTTACCTCGATTTCGATGACATCTCCGATTTTAGCATCCGGGTTATAAGACCGCGCCTCCTGCACCGACATCTCCACATGATCGTTCTCCACGTCTTCGACAACGTCTTTTGCACAAAAGACCTGGAAGCCTCCCTTGGAGCTACTCACGCGAACCCGAACGTCGCCAGTGGCTGCAAAATTCTTTTTATATGCAGTCTCCAGCGCCGTTTCTATGGTAGAAAGCAACACCTCAAGCGGTATTTCTTTCTCTTTTTCTATTTGTCGCAGTGCATCAAGAAAGTCTGCGTTCATATCTTAGGCTTTCTTCTCTCCCGATTCATATCCCAAACTGAAAAGAGTGGGCGTGAGACCCACTCTCGATCGCGCCATCTAACTTCTACCCTAGTATATCAGATTCAACAAGCAGTTGCAACCGCTGTCAAGGCTCGTTTTCCGACCAGGCTTCGACGAATAGATGGGTTCTATGTGGCTACTCGGAGGCGCGGTTTGCTTTGAAAAGGGTGGCAATAACAAAATTGGATGTGGATAATCACTTAAGATAGCCACATCCAATTTACGAAAAAAGTTATTTCTATTTCCTGGAGTCCGAAGCTGCAACGGGCGTTGCCGCGTTCTTGTTAGCGTGTGTCACCTGCGGGAAGTATGTCTTTTCGTTATACGCAGGGCTGCGGGATTTCGTATGACACTCCAGACACAGTTTGGGGTCCACTTTAGCTCTCTGCTTGGAGTCTTTTCGTTCGTTTCCGTGCGGCAGAGACGCCCTGTGGCAGGAAGCGCATTCCACCCCTGCCGGTACATTCGTAACGGCCATAGAACTGCGTGAACTGCGATATAGTTCGGAGTGACAGGGCAGACAATCCGGCGTCAGGTTCTTGCCGACTTCCAGTGTCTTGATCGCCTTTGCGTGCCGGGTCTTAGCCCAGTCCTCATACTCGCTTGCGTGACACGCCTTGCACAACATAGGTGAATAATATGGTTTGGACTGGAATCCGTCTTCGTGCACTGCTGCAGTGTTCACCGGAGCGGCATCGGATGCCGATTGGGCAGGTCGGTTAGTGAGAGAGATTATGCCCTCTTTGACTTGATCGTCTATCGCCTTGTCTTCAGTATATTCCTCATTTAGCGTGACCCGCTTAAATGTAAGCTCAGGAGCCTTTTCGGGATCAATTACCACATCGATCAGCCCGAGGTCCTTACCCTGGTGCATCGACGGCAATACAAGAGTTTTTTCCACCGTGCGCTCGGCGATTATGCCGCGGGTGTTGGATCCGGTTATGACAATATCAGGGGAGCCGATCCGCTGTGCATTGCGGGAAAGCCAGTCATTGGCGGCTACTCCTGCCTGGTCAAGCAGAATGAGTATATCGCTTTTCGAGCGCGCTTCCTTGAACTTCTCGAACCTGATTTTGCGAATTACCTCGTCATCGACACTGGTATCGGGCAGCGGTGCGCCGAACGATATCACGCCGACTTTCACTCCGCCGACGTCTTTGATAAGGTACGGAATAAGTCTATCGTCCTTGCTTCCGGAGACGTCGACAACGGTCAACTTGTTCTCTTTTGCCTTGCTGAGGAACTCTCCGCCCAGACGTGCGTCACCGGAGCCAAGCCCCACCGCGGCGTAGCCGAGCTTCGATAGCACGGACATCATTACGTCGAGCTTACCAGGTAAGTCAGTAAGGTTTCCGCTATCCACTATTATCGTATTTGGATTTTCTTTGACTAACTGGGCAATTGCCGTGGATCGGCGAGCAAGACCGCCCGCCTTGGAGCCGCCTCACCCACATGGCTGCCAATAACCCATCGTGTCGCCGCTATAGATAATTCTTATCTTTTTAGACGCCTCTTTGGCATTGAGGTGGGCCGTGGCGACGGTGATGGTTAGCAGCAGGGCAAGTCCCAGCAGGCACTTGATGATCGTGCGAAGTCGCAACAATTTGCAGTCCTCACTTAAAATAGCACTTTCATGTGGCTATTCCACATATTAGCAGTATAAATCGAGTATGGTTTGATGTCAACTTATTGAGGTCAACAAATTTAACTGATATTCAGACTCAGTGCAGCATCGTGAAGCTACCTTTTGAAACTGCGGCCATCAAGAGCTATCTTTCCGATATCGTAATACATCCTCAGTCGACCGAGAAATCCTTTGATGAACCCGCGCTTTTCTTCTTTCATACAATGGGTGCATCCGAAAAGATCGACCCTTTTGACCCTCAGATTATGTGAGCGATAATATTTGGTTATGGCTGTTTCTACGCCGGATCGGACATTATCGAGGTTTGGAATACTAACGAACACATCGCGCCGCATAGCGCGTTGACCGGAGATATAAGGCGCAATGACCTGAGCGAGATCGGTCGAACGCCGACCGCTTTTGAATATCCCAATCGCCATGTCAGCGGTATCGTCTACGACCGGCATCGCTATTGCGTCAACCTTTTCGCCATCCATCCCGATTAGATCCGCATCCAAAAACAGCAAAATATCTGCATCAGTGCTCTCGGCCCCGACCCGCATCGCCCCACCCTTGCCACGATTTACCGCCAGTTCGATGGCTGTAACATCAGGATAAGCGGAGGCGATTTGATAGGTGGCGTCAGTAGAACCATCACTGACGACCACTATCTCGTCAACGAGCTTGGCGGATTTGATCGCGTCGAGCACTGCGACAATTCGCTCTTCTTCGTTGTAAGCTGCTACAACTGCGGCGATTTTCATTTTATTTGGCGGTATTTTTGGAACCGGAGTCGCTTTTCGAGCTATTTTTCGGCTCGTCAGTTTTTGTCGAAGATTTTTTCGACTGACTCGGCTCCTCAGATATGTCTTGCCAGGCCTTTTGAAACACCTCTATTGCGCTATCTTTTGCTTCCCCAAGATATTGCGCCGTATCGCCAATAATATCCTTCGAAACTGTGTTGGCAGAATTGATTTTATTGAGCGCCTGATCCAAAAATGTCTGCGCTTCGGCAGGTTTTTTGTTTGCTATAAGCTGCTTGGCTTTGCGTGTGTATTTTTCTGCCTCAGCCAGAGAGGTTACAAGGTCGGATTGTTTGTCGTCCTTGGAGTTGTTGGGCTGAATTGCATGCACTTTGGCAGCTATGGCCGCAACCTCTCGCCGAAGTTGCTCAATTCTCCACTGGTCATATATGACCACGGCCAGCAAAATGACGACAATCATACCCAGACAGCCCATTCGCTTCATTTGTCAGAGTCCTTTCTATGCGTATCAGAGTCTTGCCGCCAAACATTGTCAGATCAGATGCGGCGTTATTATGAGCAGTTGCGCTGTCGTATCGCCTCGTATAATACAATGCTTGCTGCAACGGCTATATTAAGTGAATTTATCTTCCCAAGCATGGGAATCCGCGCCACGACGTCCGCGCTTTGTCTAACCTCGTCCGATATCCCAACGTGTTCGTTGCCGACTACGACCATAACCGGCCCGGTGAGGTCGAGATCGCTATAGACCACATCGGACTGCGCAGAAGTAGCTATCACCTGCAATCCTGCCTGCCTCGCCGCGTGGATTGCCTTGCCGGAGCTATGGGTGATGCATAGCGGCACTGTGAACACTGCTCCGCGCGATCCGCGAACTACCCGCCTGCTGAACGGGTCGGTAGTCTGCGCACTGAGAATTGCGCCCTGTGTCCCTGTCGCATCAGTGGAACGCAGCAGCATCCCCAGATTATCCGCATTGTCCCCGGCTTCCACCATCATAACCAGCGATATATTCCCGGAAAACATATCCGACAATGACTTCAGACGACGCTCGACTATGGCCATGCACTCAGGAGTCGGCTTTGCCTCCAGAATTTTACCAAGTAAACCTTCCGAGGCGCAATAAGCGGGTATCCCAATTTGCTTCGCACGAGTCGAAATCTCCGCACAATCGGCATCAGATGCGAAGCGATCGGTAAATATCAGCGAATCGATGGCGCAGCCGTAATCGAACGCTCTTCTAACGAGTTCCCTGCCCTCGACAATATAGCGATTATGAGCAGCGCGACCATCGATGCCGGTAAGCTCCCGCAGCATTTGTATAACAGGGTCCTTTTGGCCGGAGACTTTTTGTATCATTTCCGCTCACTTGCAGTCTGTGATGAGGAGTCCAAAGAATCCGGCGTCGGTCTTTGAAGAAGTTTCAATGCGATCAGTGCAAATAGAAATACCGAACTCGTCGCGCCGGCCACTACTCCGGAGTCATTGAAAATAAAGGCAGCGAGCGTTCCTACAAAGCAGCCAAATGCCGCGGCAGACTGCTCACGATTGAGAAATCCCGCGCCTCGAACGCGCTTTTCGTTCCAATAAAGAACTGCAGACCCAACAAGTGACAGACCCAGAAGCCGACTCCAGAGGCTGGCCGATATCAGCATACAGTTGAGTGCGATTTTACGCTTGAATATATCCAAAATAGCAGCGATATTGCCTCCTGCCGCCATTCTCATTGTTCTGCCGATATGAGTCTGAGCATGCCCGATATTCAACAGGTCAACGGAAAATACAGCGGCGACTATCAATAGCAAGACAACCGCTATCACAGCCAGATGACGCAAGCTCGGCAGAGAACCTCTTCCAACCAGCAGCGCAGCTCCCATCGCCGATGCCATAGCCAAAGCTCCGCCGACATTCGCTCCCAAACCCGGAGCCGCCACAAAAACAAGTGTCAGGCAAAATACGCTGCCTGCTATAAGGCCGGATACTCGACGATTGAGTTTGCGGCTTGACAGCGCCATGCCCACTCCAATAACCGATGCGCCCAGCATTGTCCCCATAAGCTCGTTGCCGATGCCATAGAATCGCGCGCCTTCGACGATGTTGTAGCTGGCGATTGAGCTTTGCATCAACGAGCCGCCGGATGACAAGTCGACTATAACAGCTCCAAAAAATATAGCGCACAGCCAGATGAAAGCCCTGGCAGGCGTTTTCAATATCAACGCTCCGGCAGCAGCCAAAGCTATTGTCAGAGCAATCAAGACTACTATAGAAGCCGAAGCGCCTCCGTCGAAAAACAACGGCATAATGAACATAGCGAGGGGCAGCGCGACAAAACCCGTCGTCAGCCAGGCCGCCGCAAGCTTGAGCGCGGGTAAAGTTGTCGCGAACACCGCCAAAACGATAAGCGCCACCATCACAGATTGCGCAACGCTCGTGCCTCGCATTATCGCCTGCCGCTCCGATTGAGCGCTTGCCCGTCGGTTCATTTCAATAAGTTGACTCGCCACATTTTCACTTTCTATGTTCAGAATAGGTCGTCCCACCATTTCCGATGGTACGCTGATGTTCAGAAAGGAAAGAATCGTCGGGGCGACATCGCTCAGCGTAACAACTCCGGCTCTGCGCGTGGAGCCAGACGTCAGCATTCCGCGCTCAAAACCCGGACCTGAAATCGCGATCACGCCCAGTTTCTCCCCTGCAATATCGCTGAGTGTTCGTGGATTAGGGGAAAGAGCTATAAGCAAATCCGTTTTCGGGTTCAATCGCGCAGCCAGATTGCTCATAAAATCTCCGAGCCGACTGATGGCAGCCCTGCGATGACGTGCCGCTATAGGATCGGTGCAGTATTCAGCATACAAATCAGCACGAAAAGTATCGCCAAAGTCGATAACCACAAAGCGGCATTGCTCCGGCAGGTTGTCGAACTCTTCAAGTAAAGCATCTGCGTTGACTCGAACTCCAAACGGAGCGGCAGGGTCGGACAAATTCAGCTTGTCTCCATCAACTTCTCCAAAATCGACGATCCCCTGCTCATCCATTGCAGCCGCAACGCACTCCCTGTGCATCTCGCCCGGCATATCTGAATTTCCTATCACGGCGGTCTTTATGCCATTGCTGCGAAGCGATGAGCCTAGCGAGCCGGGTTTTGCACGGTAGGAAGCCGCATCGTTTATCCGCTGCATACGTGCAATTTCAGTGTGCAGGACATTTGCAGGCGACGGGTTAATCCCGGTGCGATATGTGTAAATAGATCCTGCGGTCTGATCCCCAATGTGGCTGTTCACATCGCCGGCCAGTCGGATTTCTCCGCCTCCTGTGGCCATCGCTCCTGCTCCAAGAACAGCGCAACCTGCCTCAAAGCCGGATTTGGAAGCGGGCATGGAATCGCGGCTTGCCCTGCCGGTTCTGACGTTGAGCAGGCCGGTAGATGCGTTTTGGATGAAGTCCTGAAGTGTTTTATGATCGGAATCGGCAAAATCTCTGATTGTGCAACTGCCGGCCAGAACGACGACCACGCGAGACTGTTTCGCCCCTGCAACAGCAGAGGCTGCCAGAATAAGCAGAGTCAGCATCATCAACAGGCGGGATTTCATCGTAGGGTAATGTTCTCACATTGAATGCCGGATTGCAAACAGACTCAAAGGTCAGTCTCCTCCGACATTTGCAAGGCTCTGTTCGATCTGTTCGGGCTTTTGTTTGCCATAATAAACGTCAAGAATTGCACGGCAGACAGGTCCGGCGGCGGTTGCTCCGTGCCTGCCATGCTCGACAATGCAGGCGACCGCAATAGTGGGATTTTCCATCGGAGCAAAGCACACAAACCATGCGTGGGCGGGTCGTCCGGGATTTTCAGCGGAGCCGGTCTTGCCGCAGACAGCTATGCCGGGAACATCACAGGATTTGCCGGTGCCGGATGTCACCGTATGTCTCATTGCCCCGCGCACCATAGCAAATTGTTGTGGCGACGCCTCAACTTGACTGCGAATATCCGGTTGGAGTTTACGCACCAGTTTGCCGTTCTCATCAAGTATTTCATTGACCAATCGCGGCCGCATAATCCGCCCGTCCATACCCACCCCGGCGGTAGCTACAGCCATCTGCAAAGGAGTGGTGAGGACATATCCCTGCCCGATGCCGCAGCTCGGAGTCTCTCCGATACCCCATTTCTGTTTATATTTCTCCATCTTCCACTCGGTATCCGGCATCAAGCCGACGCGCTTATCGTTGGTTCGGCTCTCCCTTGGCAGGTCTATGCCCGTTGCCGAGCCGATGCCGAATTGTCTGGCGATCTTTGACATTCGGTCGATGCCGAGTCGCAGGGCAAGATGGTAGAACCACACATCGCAGGATTCGGCCATCGCACGGTTGAAGTTCACCCCGCCTCCATGCACTTTCCAACATCTGAACCTTCCTCGACCAAGAGTAAACACGCCCGGACAACTCACGGTAGTGTTGAGGTTGCACATATTGTATATAAGTCCCGCGGTTGCCACTATCGGCTTGAATGTCGATCCGGGAGGATAGGAGTTATACACTGCCCTGTTTTGTTGCGGACGCCCTTTGTTGAGGTTTATTTTATCCCAATCCGCTTGATTGAGCTTTTTGACGAAAACGTTCGGGTCGTATGAAGGCGTGCTGACCATTGCGAGCACTTCGCCATTACGAGGGTCAAGGGCGACGACTGCGCCGGTTTGCGCTCCCATCGCACGATATGCCGCAACCTGCAGGTCACGATCAATGGACAGTTTCAACGCATGGCCGGGCACAGATGGTTTGTCGCCTAGAATCCTTACCATCCGCCCTGTAACATCGACCATTATGCGCTTTCCGCCATCCGTTCCTCGCAGTTGGGACTCATACTCTTTTTCCAGGCCGGATTTGCCGACATAGTCGCCGGCCACATATTGTTCCCCTTTGGCCTGCGCTTTTTCGAGGTCATCCTGACTGATCTCACCAAGATGTCCCATAATATGAGCAATCGCAGGGCCGTCCGGATAGCTGCGAAGCTGGTCGAGTTCTACGCTGACTCCGGGCAGACTCATCCTGTGCTCCCCAATGCGAGCCACGGTCTCCAGTGAAACATCGACTTTAATGCGCACAGGAGAGCCCGGCCGCGCCTGCCTGCGCTTCACTCGATCCTTGACTATCGCATCGATCTCCCCAGGAGTCATCTGCAGGATTCCGCAAAGGGTGTGAAGGGCTTCTTTGTCCTCCTGAAGAATATCGGGCATAGCCATAACGACGAACTGCGGCCTGCTGGTGGCAAGCGTGCGGTTATTGCGATCCAGTATATTGCCTCTCGGAGCCCTTGTTCGCAGCAATTTCAGTGCGTTTGTATCGGAGGCGTGCAGCAGGTCCGGGCCTTGCGCTATCTGCAGGTACCATAATCTGGCGACCAGCACAAAAAACACGGCCACTACAAAGTATGCCGCCAAATTGATTCGCGAACGTTGTAACCTGCGATCTTCGTATTGGACGTGCATCCGTTGGCTTTGCTACTCCCTCATCTGGTCGTGCCTGATATTACAAACCTGTGTGGGGACATCTTCGACAGCCAGCTTTCTCTTCGTTCTCGGACAATATCTGCCCGCCAGCAAGCCCGATTGGGAGCAGACCGTTATAGTCACATATTCTGTATCCTGCGCAGGAGCTTCTCTGTCTGCAGATGCAGGGTTAGAGTCTTCAGGCGGAATAGAAATATCAGTCCCGCCGTGCACCGAACAGGTTTCGATCGGCTCAGTCCCTTTTGTGAACGTCTTTGTGCGCCAGTGCGGACAAGTGCTGGTGGCCAGCATATCCGATTGGGTGCATATACGCCGCCTCACAACATCGCCGTCATCGTCATCGGATTGGTTCTCTGTCGGCGGAGAGTCGCCTTTGGGCTGCTCATCGGCGGGTTTTGGCTTGTTTTTGGAGGCCGCCTGTTCGGCTTTGGTCTTGACTTCATTATAAACCGGTATGGCTTTGGACATAAATTCACGCCAGACAGGTATGCATAACCCTCCACCCGTGGCTCCTCTCATAGATGAATTATTGTCGTTGCCGACCCACACCGCGCAGACGATTTTCTTGGGGACATATCCTATAAACCACACGTCTCGTTCGTTGTTGGTAGTGCCGGTTTTTCCTCGAGCTTCCGCAACCGAGGCGGCTCCCGTTCCCGTTCCCTTTGTCACCACTCCGCGAAGCATCTGATCCATATTTCGACTTACGTTTTTGGATATAACCTGCTGCAGGTCCGGAGTGAATTCCGCCTGCGTTTCTCCGCGACTGTTGGTGATTTTCGATATGCCTATTGGCTCGGTATAGATGCCGTCGTTGGCAAATGTGCAATAAGCGGAGGCCATCTCGATTGGATGCACTCCCGGAATGCCGCCTATGGCTATTGGCAGATATGGCTCGAGAGGGGAGCGCACGCCCATCAATCGGGCATATTTGATAACGTTTTTTACTCCGACTTTTTTGGCGGTATAAATCGCCGGCAGGTTGATCGACTTGGCCACTGCGGTATCCATCGTCACGCTGCCGCCATATCTGCCGTCGTAGTTGCGCGGGTTCCAGGTGCGTCCCCGGCCTGCCGGATAGGATACCCGCGTATTGGGCAACCTTGTCGATGGTTTCCATCCATCGGCGAGCGCCGCCGTATATACAAATACTTTGAACGCACTGCCCGGCTGACGGCCTGCCTGCGTGCATCGGTTATAATGCGACTCCGGGTCCACGCTGCCCACCATCGCAAGTATCCCGCCGGTGTTGGGATCAAGTGCAATCAGACAGCCCTCAGTTGCGCGATAGGTCTTGGATTTGCTGCTTATCTGCACCCTGAGAGCCTTTTCGGCCGCCTGCTGCATTTCCCAGTTGAGGGTTGTATATACTCTCAGCCCGCCGCCATATAATACGTCTTCCCCGTAGCGCTCCTTAATGCGCTGGTTGACATAATCGACAAAATGCGGAGCTTTGTATGTCGTGCGACCGCTCCTGCGCGGCACTATTTTGGCCTGTTGTTCGCGAGCTTCAGCCTGCTGCTGCTCGGTGATATAGCCCAGATCAGCCATAGTAGCCAATACGGTATTGCGCCGGCCAACTGCGGCGTTGAGATTCTCATGCGGGGAATATCCCGACGGTTTTTGCGGCAAGCCAGCGATGAGCGCGCATTCGCTCAGATTTAGTCCCTGCACATCCTTTCCAAAATAGATGCGCGACGCAGCCTGCACGCCAAATGCGCCGCTGCCATAAAATATCTGATTCAAATAAAGCTCAAGGATGCGATCCTTGCTGAAGTTGCGTTCGATCAGGATAGCAAGAAATATCTCCTGCAGCTTGCGCTGGATTGTTTTGCGTTGAGTGAGATATACGTTGCGTGCCAGTTGCTGGGTAATTGTGCTGCCGCCCTGTGCCATTCGCTGACCGCGAATATTGGCATAAACAGCCCTTGCAACTCCCCTCATATCCACTCCGGAGTGCTCATAAAAACGCTTATCCTCGATGGCGACAGTTGCTTCTCGAAGTTCCTTTGGGATATCCTTGAGGGCGACATTGGTGCGGTTTTCTCGAAAGACTCTGCCGAGCAGAACACCATCGCTGGAATATACAAGAGTGGCCTCGGGAGCTTCGAAGGCGTTGATGTCCGGCAGGGTCCTGGAAAGACCGGCAAACCACCCTAAAGCCGTTCCTGCCAGCACTCCCATACTGAGCAGTACGGCGATCTGAAGAACCGTTACAAACGATCTTACCGCGCTACGCCTGTTTTTATTGTTTCTTCGCCTGGAGGTTGAGTTGGTTCTCATATTGTTTTATTACCGATCTCGATTATATGTCTGCCCCTAAAAGGTGTCAAATCGCTTTGCAGCGGTGTCGTCGAGAAGGTCATTACGTGGTATAATTGACCTAGAATCATGTATGAAATTGCCATTGAAGACACCTTTGATGCAGCGCACTGCCTTCGCGACTACGACGGAGCCTGCAGTCGCCTGCACGGTCATACCTATCACGTGCGAGCGGCTTTTCGTTTTAAGACGTTGGGCGCATCCGGTCTTACCCTCGATTTTCGTGAGGCCAAATCTGTCCTCAGGTCGGCGCTGGAATATTTCGACCACCAGTATATTAACGATCTGCCTGAGTTTTCGATACAAAATCCATCCGCCGAATCCATCGCCAAGCTGATATTCGATCGAGTCAAAAGCAGCGTGCCTCAAACCTACTCCATAAGCGTTCGGGAAACTCCCACTTCGTGCGCTACATATTTCGAAGACGATGACTGACAAGGGATTTATCCACGAAATATTCGACTCCATTCAGGGCGAAGGGCTGTATTGCGGACAAAGACATATATTTGTGCGCTTTGCGGGCTGCAACCTCAATTGCGGCTACTGTGATACTCCCGCGGCGATGGATCAATATCCTCCTGTTTGCCTCATAGAAAACGACAAGCCCATTGACAATCCGGTCACGGTCGACCAGGTGACAGATATTTGTCGAAATACAGGCTTCAAAGTTGTTTCAATCACCGGCGGAGAACCTCTTGCACAGCCGGAGTTTTTAAGCTCCCTGATGGCAGCGTTGAAAGAAGCAGGGTTTGTCAACTATCTGGAAACAAACGGCACGCTATATCGACAACTGCCGAGCGTGATAAAGTGCGCCGATGTGATAGCTATGGATATGAAACTGCCCAGCGCGACCGGAAATAAAGCTCATTGGGAGGATCATTCTAAGTTTCTGGAGATCGCATCGCAGACTGAGGTTTTCGTAAAAATCATCGTCTCTTGCGATACTTCTGAAGAAGAAATATCGCGATGCTGCGGGATTATCAACGGCGCGCATAGTAAAATTCCTCTGATAATCCAGCCGCTTACAGGAGACAATGCCCCTTCGGGAACGCTCCTTATGAAGCTGCAGGAAGCGGCAATGCGCCAAGCGCCGGATGTTCGCGTCATTCCTCAATGTCACCACTTGTTGGGGCTGAAATGAAAAGAATAGGAATGACCACCACCATTCCCGTTGAGGCGGTGCTGGCCGCAGGACACATCCCCGTTGACCTGAACAATGTTTTCATAAACGCGCCCGACCCTAACGCACTGGTCACTGCGGCGGAGTATGACGGCTTCCCTCGCAATGCGTGCGGCTGGATCAAGGGCATGTATTCACTGGCCGCCAATAAGGAGCCGCTTATCGGAAACGGCGGCATAGATGCTTTGGTGGCGGTCGTCGAAGGGGACTGCACGCAAACGCAGGCAATGGTCGAGACGCTGAAAGAAAGCCGCATGCACGTTATTCCTTTCAGCTATCCTTATGGCCGTGACCTTGACCTGCTCAGGCTGCAAATAGAAAAGCTGATTAGTGCGTTGGGAACAACCCGGCAGGAAGCCGAGAAATGCAAGGTCAGGCTCGATGACATTCGACGCAAGGTTCGCAAGCTGGACGAGTTGACCTGGCAGCAGGGTCTCTTGAACTCATTCGATAACCACTATTATCAGATTTGCTGCAGCGACTTCAACGGCGACCCTGATAAGTTTGAGCGCGATGTTGATATGCGTCTCGAAACTGCCTTGAATCAATCAAATGACAACATATCTGCATTGCGATTGGGATACATAGGAGTCCCTACGATTTTCACCGATTTCTATGAAGTGATCGAGGAATTGGGCGCGAGGGTTGTCTTTAACGAGGTGCAGCGACAGTTCGCAATGCCTTATGAAACCGAGGATTTGATAAAACAATACAGCGTCTACACCTATCCGTACGATGTCTTTGCCCGAATAGATGATATCAAGCGCGAGGTCGAAAGACGATCCATTCAGGGGCTGATCCACTACACACAGAGCTTCTGTTTCAGGCAAATTCAGGACATCATCATTCGCAAGCATATTGACGTGCCCGTTCTCACCATAGAAGGGGATTCCCCGACGCCCGTTGATGCGCGGACAAGGGTTCGTATCGAGAGCTTTATCGAGATGCTGGAATAGCTGCGGCTACTCGACTATTGCGCCGTGGCTCTGAGCAAAATATATGGCCTGCGCTATATCCATCCTCGCGCCTTTAAGCTCGGCGTTCCCAAGCTCGGCTCCCTGCAATTTGGCTCCCCGAATATCCGCTTCGAGAAGTTGCGCTGCGGACATATTCGCTTTGGAAAGATCGGAGTCGCGGAGGTCTGTTTTGGTAAGGTTAGCTCCATAGAGGTCAGCTTCGACGAGTTTGACACCTCGCAGGTCGAGTTCGCTCAGTTTTTGATACCGCAGATTTGACCACGACCAGTCCCCTCCCGCAATCACGATTCCTGTCATATCGGCATTTGCAAATGAAGAGCCGATCATCCTGCATTGATTGAAAGCGGATAGAAATAGATAGGTATGAGAAAAAGTGCAGTTGGCAAAGGAAGCAGAGGTGGCGACGACGGCGTTCATTCGCGCCTGATCAAAACTGCAATCTTCGAAGCTGCATTTAGTGATAACAGTTTCGCTCAAATCCGCGCCGACAAAACTGCACTGTGCAAAGGTGCATCTGTCCATCTCAAGTCCCGACAGGCTTTGCGTGTCGAAGTTTTTGTCGATGTATTCTTTTTCGGTCCAGCTATTAATGTAACACCTCACGATTTAGAGGTTAGAAGTTGGAGGTTAGCAGAGTTATTGATAGGGTTAAACATGGCCTCCAATTTTTGTCATTCCGAGGCTAATGCCGAGGAATCTGTTTTTTTCTTCCCGTTTCCGAGTTTCGCTTCTTTCGGACTTTCGCGATTTACGGATAAGCAGATTTCTCGCTGCGCTCGAAATGACACTTTGAGCTTATCTCACTCCCATAGCCTGCCTGACCTCTTCCAGAGTATGGCGAACGGCAACGCGCGCTTTCTTTGCGCCGGCGGCCAGAACATCCTCAACATAGTCTATATCTTTGGCCAGTTGATGCCGCCTTTGGCGGACCGGCTCCAAGTATTCGTTGATAAGCCCGGCAAGTCGTTCTTTTGTTTCCAGACAACCGACGTGGCCGGCTTCGCAGTCCTCGTGCAAATCAGCCCGTCCGAAGAGATCGAGCATCTCGTACACAGAGCAGCCTTCACGATGTCCCTTGTCGTGCCTCTTGAGCTTGGTCGGATCAGTAAACATACACCGGATTTTATCGACAGTCTGCTGCGGGCTGTCGGCAATGTAAATTGCGTTGGCATAGCTCTTTGACATCTTGCGGCCATCAGTGCCGGGAACATAAGGGTAGTTTGTCATCAGGGCGTTGCAGTCAGGGAAAATATCTCCATAGATATAATTGAACCGCCTGGCGATCTCCCTGGCAAGCTCCAGATGCGGAAGTTGATCCTTGCCGACCGGAACAACACCGGCTTTGTAGGCAAGTATATCGGCGGCCTGCAGCACGGGATAGCCCATCAATCCATAGCTCATCGACTCAGGCCGCAGAGATGTTTGCTTTTCTTTATAGGTCGGGACACGCTCCAGCCAGGAGACAGGAGTAACCATCGACAGCAAAAGATGCAGCTCGGCATGCTCTTTTATGTCGGACTGAACAAAAACAGCGCAGCTATCCGGATTGAGTCCCGCCGCAAGAAAATCGATGGCTACTTCGAGTGTATATTGCCGAATGACTTCGGTTTTGTCGTATAACGTGGTCAATGAGTGCCAATCGGCGATGAAGTAGAACGCTTCGTATTCATCCTGCAGTCGAACCCAGTTCTCCAAAGCTCCTACCAGGTTGCCCAGATGCAGCAAACCCGTCGGCTGCATCCCCGAAAGCAGTCGCTTTTTGCTCATATCCCCACAAATGCGTGCATCAGAAATCTCGCTGGTATTCCTATGATGATCGGGAATATTCTATTTCCCAGCACAATCAAGCCTATAAAGGCAAGCATTCCGTGTCGAGCCATAAAATAGTCGTATTTTCTGGCCGATTCGTAGGGCAGCAGGGATGACATAATATGCGAACCGTCCAGCGGGTGGATGGGAATGAGGTTAAACAGAGCCAGCCCTATGTTGACCTGCAGCAGGATTAGCATAAACATCGCCATCGGGCTGCTCATTGAGTTGCCCCACATTCGCAGGACAATTCCTACCACAAAGGCAGTTATTAAGTTGGACAATGGCCCCCATAACGAGACCCTGAAGTTGTCCCACCTTGGGCTTCTGAAGTTACCGGGATTTATCCTGACCGGCTTGCCCCACCCTATTCCGAAGCCGGAAATAGAGGAGACGACCATCATCACCGTCCCCATAGGGTCCAGATGATCTATAGGGTTCAAGGATATTCTGCCCTGTGCGTGAGGAGTCTCGTCGCCGGCTTTCCACGCGGCAAATGCGTGTGCAAACTCGTGAATGGTGATGCATATCACCAAAGCTACCATCGATAGCAAAAACGAATATAGTTGAATATTGCCGTTCATATAATTTAGCGCACTCCTGCGCGGATGTATGCTGCCGGGTTTGCTCGACTGTCTATTTGAGCCTGTCCGGGATCATATCGCATTTAACTAAATCGTCGAGAGTCTCCCTGCGGACAATCAAATCCGCCTGCCCGTCTTTGACGAGCACGACTGCTGGTCGAGTGAAGCGGTTGTAGTTGCTTGCCATAGAGTAGTTGTATGCGCCGGTAGTCTGCACAGCAAGCAGGTCGCCTATTTTTGCCTCTGGTAGTACTACGCTCGCAATCAGCAAATCAGTTTCACAATGTTTGCCGGAAACCCTGTATTCACAAGTTGGCTGGCTGCCGGCCTTGTTAGCAAGCAGCGCGGAATATACTGCGTCATACATAGTCGGACGCGGGTTATCGGACAACCCTCCGTCTACCGCCAGATAAGTCCGCTTGTAGGGCGGATCGGGTATGCTGCATTCCTTTATAGGGCCAACGGAATATAGAGTGGTCCCGGCCTCGGCGGCAATCGACCTGCCCGGCTCCACCAACAGCCTTGGTTTGGCGATCCCGACATTTGCGGCTGCCACAATTATCGATTCGCTGACCAGTTTTGCAAACTGCTCAATGGTGGGAGGCTGATGTTCTTCGATATATCGAACGCCGACTCCGCCGCCCATATTCAAAATATCGATTCCCGCTCCGGTTTTGTAGGCTATCTGCTTGATAAACGCGGCCATCACGCTGGCGGCTTCCGAATATGGCGTAAGATCCAACAACTGGCTGCCAAGGTGGCAATGCAGCCCGGCCAGTTGCAATCCCGGCAGGCTCAATACCTTTTTGACCGCTTGCATAGCATCGCCGTTTTTGATGTTAAATCCAAACTTGCTGTCTTCCTGGCCTGTGCTGATTAACCTGTGCGTATGCGGGTCGACTCCCGGATTGCATCGCAGTATCACGCACTGACGCACGCCTGCCTCCTGTGCGATAACGTCTAACAGGTCAATTTCATCGAGACTATCGGGAGCGACCAGGCCGACGCGACTCTGCACAGCCATCTCGAGTTCTTCGGCGGACTTGAAATTGCCGTGAAATACAATTCGCTCGGTGGGAAATCCGGCGCATTTGGCCGTATGCAACTCCCCTGCGCTTGCCACATCCAGCCACAGCCCTTCCTGATCGACTATTCTGCACATAGCGGTGGTGATGAATGCCTTACTTGCAAATGCGACCTCAGCGGAGCCATATTCGGCCAAAAACGCATTTCGATAAGCCTGACAGCGGCTCCGAATCGACCATTCATCCATAATATACAGCGGAGTGCCAAAGCGTGCGGCCAGATCGACTGTGTCACAGCCGCCTATTTCAAGATGATTTAACTCGTTTATTTTCTGTGTACCAAGCAGCATATCGTTGCCCTCTCCAGACAAATACGACGAACCGGCCGCTGATTGTCAGCCGGTTCTGATAAGAATCTAACACAAGCGTCTTTTGGTGTCAAATTGAAAAAAACAGCGGACGGTGTCAAATAGTTGTGGAGATTTGGCTTGACCTTTTTCTCCAGTTGCGCATCCGTTTAGTTTTTGCTCCAGTTGTCTTTAGGCAGCGAGCCTAGTGATTTGAGAATTATAGATATTGGCGTTACTTTCCCATACCTCGGGATTTCCCGTTCAAACAGCGATCGGTCCAGCTTGAAGTCGAGAAAGGATCTTACAATCTCATCAGCGTGTCTGGATAGCTCACTGGCTTGTTTTCCTCTATGTATGAAGTTTTCTCTTGTCACTACACCACCGTTTTTAATATAAACCCTAAGAGAGGCCATTGCATT
>LSQX01115655.1_pt5 | contig 18979 bp, 19 predicted proteins | sample 654561 | NCBI WGS metagenome assembly LSQX01 (sample SAMN04489861, study PRJNA283612) | anaerobic digester metagenome | isolation source: 4 biogas reactors fed with cattle manure at either 37C or 55C with and... | place: Denmark: Kongens Lyngby | collected 2014
GATACGGTCCCGGTAGGCTGCTATCCGCTCAGAAATATTCTGAAAGGTAAATCTCATGCCTCCTTCCGAACCCTGAACAGCCCTGTTGAGAATTTTGAGAATACCTTCATCAGCACGGTCTGATACCCTTATTTCCAGTCCGTGAAAATCAAAAATTGTTTTTTCAGTCATAATCTCCTTCATGATCCTAATTAATTCAAAAATCCGGATTCACATCCCGCCGCCCCTTTATTAAAACTTAATCCCTGTTGCAGGGATTTGGCCGCCTCAGCGGATCCAGAGCCACTGGAACTTTATTTCTTCACTGCCCGGCGGATTTATTTCCAGTTCTATGTCATAGTAACCGGAATTATTAAAATTTATTATCCCGGCACGTTGCGACCTGAAGTCATCGATATGCCAGTCAGAGTTTGGTTCGGCAACCGTTTTACCACTTGATGACACTTTATGGGAAATACTTTCCCGGGCGGCCTTTACCAGGATAGTACCTTTGTCTGCTTCGCCCTGGTAACTGTATGATACGTCAAATGTTTTCGGTCCCGGACCGTCAACATATATTTTCCACTTCAGGGCAGTGGGTTCCACTATGGCAGCATAGGACGGGACAGTGCCCCTGCGCTGCTTGTTCACAGTCTTCAGGGCAATGCCGGAATTGTCAATATTCCACGGGCCAAGGGAATATCCCCCCTCCATGTTTTTTGCAACCAGACCTTCATGAACCATGGGTTTCCCGTCATATTCAAGTACAATGACAGATACATAGGGGTCGGGTGCGGAGCGTGGCAGGGTGATGGTTGCCAGGGCCCCGTCGTGCACATACTCAAGTGATTGTCTCTGTTTGCCGGCCAGAAGATATACTCCTGCCGGCCTGGATGTTACCCCGCTGAAATATAATTTATTGTCAAGAGGATAGTTGAACAGGTGAAGATAAAGTCTTGTACCGCCTTCTGTTTCCCGGTAAGTAATCCTGCCCCAGTCGTGATAGTCCACGGGCAGTTCAAATGCTTTGCAGCCATAAACGGATTCACCGTTTGTTTCCATCCATTTTCCCATCTCAAGCAGGCGTACGGCAATCTCGAAAGGCACATCGCCATTTGCCCTCGGACCAATGTTAAGCAGATAGTTACCGTTAAGGCTTACGTTATTGATCAGGGACTGCAGCAATGATGTCGTTGATTTCCATTCAGTGTCCCGCCGGTGAAATCCCCAGGAATGAGATACTGTGGCAGGTGACTGCCACGGGTAATCCTGCAGCCGGCTTCCTATCTGATTATCTCCCATTTCATGAATATCCACATCACTGTCTTCTGTCACCGAAAGACCCAGGCGTGAATTGATAAGGCAGTCAGGCTGCAGTTCGCGAATAAGACTTTTCAGCTGCATGAGCTGCTCACGGCTGACCACGGTTCTGGAATGATGTATCCACATGTCGAACCAGATAAGGTCTATGGGGCCGTAGTTTGTAAGCAGTTCCCTCATCTGGGGAATTACCTTGTCCTGCCAGTAAATATCATAATCTTCGGGCCTGATTCCCGTTATTTCCATCCTGTGGTTCCAGCCATATTCATGCTCCCAGTCAATCCAGTGGGAATAATAAAGACCAAGCCTCAGGCCATGCCGGTGACAGGCTTCAGACAGTTCCCGCAGAATATCCCGGGAGGGATCTGTATGCCGGGCAATATTATAATGACTGGCCCTGCTGTCCCACAGGGCAAATCCGTCATGATGCTTTGCAGTGAGAACCACATATTTCATACCGGCGTCCTTTGCAAGAATCACCCATTTCTCCGGATCAATCTCATCCCATTTAAAGCGGTCAGCGAGAGCCAGGTATTCTTCACCGTCAATACTGTTACGGTACTGAATCCACTCTGCATAGTTATTGTCATTTCTCAGGATTTCGCCCTTCCAGACTCCTTCAGCCCCGCTGTAAAGTCCCCAGTGAATAAACATACCATAGCGGGCTTCAACAAACCATCCGGCTCTTTCGTTTACAAATGACTGGCTGTTAAGCAGTGCAAAAGATAAGAAAAAGGCAAAAAACGCTGTCACAATCCTTAACGAAGAATTTGTTTTCATAATTACCGCTATTGTGTAAACTGAATATCCGCAAAAATATCAGGGAAGTGGCAAACCTGTCAAATAAATCTGTCAAATAAACCCGTCCCGAGGCTCAATCCCTTTTATTTAATAAGTTGCTGTTTTTGAATCCAGACTTCCAAAAACTTTCTGAAGCAGGGGAGTGACCCTTGCATTAACTTCCTTTCTTATTTTAAGTTCCTCCGTTTCAACTTTCAGAAACATTCCGGAAAGAGCTTTTCCTGTAAGGAAATCATCCAGATCGGTATTTACAGGATTCAGTCCGGCAAGCTTTCCGGCAACTGAGTTTGCAATGGAATTCCATTTTGATGTAAGGCTGTTCCATGATTCCTTTGTTGATATGTTTCCGACAATCTTTTTTTCCGTAGACGCCTGTATTTTTGGTTTATAAAGAGCATACAGCTCATCAAAAGTAGTACCCCTCAGATAATTTGTTGCGGCATTGTCAGCTCCGTTCAGAATGCCAAAGGCATCCCTGATCGTCATTTGCTTTATGCTGTTCACAAACACGGGTGCCACTTCCCTTGCTGCATCCTCTGCAGCCCGGTTAATCCTCAGTATTATGTCCTCAACCAACTTGTCCCCTCCGGGAATCCTTGAAATATTTTCAACTATCACCCTTGCCTCATCCGGAAGAAAGATCTTTACCAGCTCATCTCCGTAATACCCGTCTGTCTTTGAAAGCAGGCCGGCAGCATTTACTGCTCCGGTGCTGAGAGCCTCCCTGAGGCCGCTGACAACCTCGGTTTCAGTAAGGGGAACATTTGTGGCGGTCTGAAGAACTTTTGCAAGTTCAGCACATGATGTCAGAAAAAATAAAAATATCAGAAAAAACAGAACCCTTGTCTTCATTTGCAGATAAATTGAAATTCCCTGCAATATACAAAATATCAGAAATGCTTTCATCAGAAATTTCCTCACCCTGCATCAAAAATCCGGAGACCCGGCAAGCCATGGGTCAGGCAATATCCTTTATCAGACTTTCAGCAATGATCAGATCTTCTGGAGTAGTTATTTTGATATTTTCCCTGTTGCCCTCAACAAGATTTATCCTTATTTTCATCATTTCCAGCACCGTTGCATCATCGGTGAATTCCGGCCGGTAATCCTGAAGGAAAGCCTTTTTTATCAGGTCCGTACAAAACACCTGGGGTGTCTGTACAAGTTTTATTCCTGTCCTGTCCAGCGGCTTATTCCCATCACCGGAAATCATCCTGAGCGAATCCGGAGGAGATACTACCGGGATGGCATTACCCCTTCCTGCGGCTGTTTTAAAACATCTGGCAATGGTATCAATACTTACAAGGGGTCTTACCCCGTCGTGAACGGCAACAAGTCCGGTTTCTGAAATCAGTTCAAGTCCCTTTTTCACCGAATGAAAACGGGTCGGTCCGCCCGCTGCAGTTTTATGCGGAACGGGAAATGCATATTTTTCACGGAGCTCATCCCAGTATCCCATCAGGCTTTCAGGCAGTACGACAATAATTTCAATGTTGTTGTCAAACAGCCTGAACCTCTCAATTGTATGCATCAGCACAGACTTTCCGGCAACTTCAATAAACTGCTTCGGTATGTCACTTTTCATCCTCTCACCGGATCCTCCTGCAACAACAATGACATAAGTTTTCATAAAACAAAAGGATAATTAATTTCTGTTGTTCTGCTTTTTTCTTCCCCGCAAGGCTCAGGGCATACAAAAGCATTCAACACAGATCGGAACCGGTACGTAAAAGTACATTCAGTCTTTTGTATACAAAAACCTCTTTATGCTCCTTTTGGGTGTTTTGGCAAATTCCTCTGAATGGAGTCTGAACCTGTTGACAGCCATATAATCGGGAAGCCGTTCATTGATCTCTTTCCTGGTCTTTTCCAGTATCTCCGGCAGCTGATCCTCACGGATATCATCCCTTTTCATCATTTCAGAATCCGGAAAAACAAGGGCAATCAGCTTATCGTCTTCTTCTATTACAAGAGATTCAGATATATAATCCATATTATTAATAACGGCTTCTATCTCTTCAGGGAAAATATTCTTCCCTGATGATCCGAGAAGCATGGTTTTACTTCTTCCCTTAATAAAAATATTCTTATCCCTGTCCATCAGTCCAAGGTCTCCGGTATGCATCCAGCCTTTTTCATCAATGATCTCCTTTGTGGCCTTTTCATTTTTGTAATAGCCGAGCATAACGTTTTCGCCGCGGAGAATTATTTCACCCATTATTTTCTGCGGATCAGATGAGTCGATTGTTACCTCAAGAGTATCAACCGGCCGTCCCGATGCTCCCAGTTTAGTAGTGTCGTGGGAGGCATAACTGATCAGGGGACCACATTCTGTCATGCCGTATCCTACTGTAAATCTAAGTCCTATCTTCCGGAAAAAGATTTCTGCTTCGGAATTCAGAGCTGCTCCTCCTATGACAATTTCATGGAACCGTCCGCCGAATGACTCCTCAAGCTTTTCCCGTATTTTTTTGTACAGTATCCTGTTAATGCCCGGTATGGCAAGAAGAATCTTCATATGCGTTTTGCTGATCACCGGGAGAATCTGTTTCTTGAATATCTTTTCAATGACCAGTGGTACAGAAATAATCAGTCTGGGTCGTATGTCCTTAAATGCCTGAACGATTACCTGTGGCGAAGGTGTTTTTGAAAGTATCGTTATATGGCATCCGTAAGTAAATGGAAAAAGGAATTCAAAAGCACAGCCATATGTATGAGCCAGAGGAAGAAATGAGACCAGCGGATCCCCGGGTTTAAGCGGCATATTGTCCTGGGCAAACCTCACATTGGCTGCCAGACTGTTATGTGACAGCATCACTCCTTTTGAAAAACCGGTTGTTCCTCCTGTATAGCTGATAACTGCAAGCTTATCATTGCTGATATCTGAAAAACTTATATCAGCCGGTTTAAGGCCGGGATACTCCTTGCTGAATTTATCCTCAACCGCCTCATATGCAGCGCTGACATTTTTATCGGCAGATTTTATAATTTTGAGGGTATCAACCGATACATAAGCTTTTATTGCAGGTGTTTTTGAAGGATCGATAGTATCAAAAATCCTGTCATCCACAAACAATATCATTGAATCTGAATGACTTATGAGATTCATCAGATCATCCGGCTTAAAATCGGGAAGAATTGGTACTATCACGGCACCATAGGTGACGGTAGCAAGATAGATCATACACCAGTTTGCAGAATTTCTTCCGACAAGTGCTATCTTGTCTCCCTCTTTGATACCCGAGTCCCTGAAAAAAATATGGATTTTAAGGATATGTTCCGCTATCTGCCGGTAGGTATATCCCTTTTCCTTATAATTTGACAGAGCTTCAATTTCCCAGTTCTGCCTGATACTCTCTTCAATATAGCCTATGAGGCGTTCCTTTATCATGTTTTCAGATTTTGGTTAACTATTTTGTCGCTACCCCTAATATAAGAGGAAAATACATTAATTGCCAGTTTATACAAAATACATTACAAGAATGGCCAGCATGGAAATAAGATTCACAACCGTAAAGAAATAATTATAATTCTCACGTTTTTTGCTGAAAGGACCCAGCTTCCGTGCAAATATTCCAATGTTGGGTGCAAACAGTACTATCAGAAAAGCAAAAAACTCAACTCCGTGAAAGACTGTTCCGAGTCCGCCCTTCACCAGCGAAGCCAGATACACAATTATCAGCAACACTGAAAGATATACCATATAGCTGACTTTAAGGAGAAGTGTTGAAACCAGCCTGCGCTTATGAAGCCGGTGGGGTTTCAGATAAGCATATGCGAGTGCAAAAATTATCACGATAAAGACTGCACCCAGTATATGATTCAATATATCCTTGAAATTAGCCATGTCGCTGGTAATTACAATCATGTTTCTGCTTCAAGTTCAGACCATACCAGTGAACTTGCACCAAGAACGGCAGCATTCTGTGTACTGAGTCCGGAAGCAAGCAGTTTCACTTTTCCCTTGTAAATGGTGAGCAGGTTTTCTTCCATATATTCCTTTGCAGGTTCAAATATAAGATCTTCTGCCAGGGCCAGACCTCCGAAAAGGAATATTGCTTCCGGATTTGTATGTGCCACCACATCGGCCAGTTTGAAACCAAGCATTCTTCCCGTATGCAGAAATGCTTTCAGAGCAAGCGGATCTCCCCGCAGTGCCGCATCATGTATTATCTTGGCATCAAGCTCTTCAAAGCTATACTTCCTCAGCTCACTTGGCTGAATGCTGTCAGCCATGATCTTGAGCAAAGATCTTTTTATTCCCGTTGCCGATACGTATGTCTCGAGACAGCCTTTCCTTCCGCATCCGCAGTCACGGTTTGACGGACCGGGACGGATTGCCGTATGACCTATTTCACCGGCAAAGCCGGCATGGCCGTAAACGAGCTTTCCGTCAATTACAAATCCGCTTCCCAGTCCGGTGCCCAGGGTGATCACAACAAAATTCTTCATCCCCCTGGCTCCGCCATATACCATTTCTCCTACAGCAGCTGCATTTGCATCATTGGTCACTGTTACCGGCAATGGGCTATGTCTTCGGAACTCGGCAGCAAGAGGCACTATACCCTTCCATGGCAGTCCGGCAGCATATTCAATGGTGCCGCAATTGATATTACCCATGGGTGCACCCACTCCATAGCCCAGTAATTCAACTTCCTCACCGGCTTTATGGATACAAAGCTGGATCTTCTCATACAGGGCTGCTACAAATACTTCAATCTCATCATAATGAGAGGTTGTGATCCTGTCCTGTGCCAGAATATTTCCCTGCCGGTCAACCAGTCCGAATATGGTATTGGTTCCTCCTATGTCAATACCGGCCGCTACTTCCTTTACTGCCATTTAAGTAAAATAAAAAACCGTTATTTTCCCGGATCACTACGGCCGGATAATTTGTACAACAAGCCTTATTCATACCGGCTTATTCAGGCTGGTATATATTACCTACTTTTCTGGCTCTTTGTGGCTTATCCAAATCCAGACCCAGTGCAACACCGGTTTCAACAAGAATATTCCAGCCGGCTGCCAGCTGCAGGTATTCAGCATATTCACCACCATCAGGTATAATGACTGTCGGGAAAATTGTCTGTTTTGCCGATATAGCCACAATATTTATTCCCACACCTTTCACCAGGCATTCATTGAACTGCTCCTGGTCTGCCTCAAAGGGATCAACCCATATCAGCACTTCATTCTTATCCATCACCTCTTCAATCCCGTGAAGTGCAAAAGTCCCTTCAAGAAAATCAGATTTCTTCCTTATTATCTCATTGGCTTTAAGTCCAAGTTCACCGGCAACACCATTTTCCCTGCCGGCAAAATATACAAAATCAGCATTTTTAATGATCTCTGTTATCTCAGTGCTGACGGATGAAGTAAGAACCTGTTCCAGTTTCCCGGCGAATTCCTCCAGCCCTTCCATTCCCCTGCCTTCCAGGTTCCTCAGGAGTGAATCATAGAACAGTGCCTGCTCAAGTACCGACTTTGTTGCAGCCACGGCTTTTTCCCGGCCGCATGACAGTACGTGCACATCGTCAGCCAGCTCCTCAAGCTTTGTATCCTTGTTTGCCGTAAGACCAAATATGGCATTGTGGTTTGCCGCCTTAAGGTCGAGGATCAGTCTTATCACCTCCTTGGTCTGCCCGGAATTTGAAGATGCAAACACTGCCATATCATTCAGGGCATATTCCCGGGCCTGTGTCGATCCTTCGGTAAAAACAGGAATTTTGAAGCCTCTCTTCAGCATGGAGGAAATTGCCCTTTTGGCCGGGAAGATACGGCTGCTGCCCTCTCCGGTCAGGATCAGACCCTTTTTTGATTTTATTGAACTTACAAATCTTTCTGACACTTCAGGACTGAAAGATTTTACTATTGCGGGTGTTTCCAGCATCTCTGCCACAAGGGCAAACCTGCTGTATTTTTCTTCGTTCAGATTCATATTTTGATGACTAATTTGATGATTAAATTGAACTGTATTATAATTTTTTTACCAGAAATTCTGCCAGCTCCTCCTGTACCACAGGATCTTTCTGAAAGCCTCCTCCCAGGTGCTGCCAGTAAACTTCAGCATATTCAACTCCTGCCATTTGGCCGTAATTCCTGTTGCCTTCAAGCACATATCCGAAGAAATCATCAATCCTGTGCATATGTCTCATAAGATCAATCTGTGAAATATGATTCGACAGCATTTCCTTTTTTGCTTCAATAACTGAAGTAATGTCGACCAGGAAATGTGGCGGATTAAGCTGTGCTCCAATCGGATCTGTCAGCGTAAGAGGTGAGGAATGATACAGAAGGGGAGTAATCTCAAGCGGCTTTTCCTCCACCGGAACGGGATCAAGGGAAGCCACCATTGCAGCCGCTTCCACTATACCGGCCGTTGCCCTGTGATCGGTGTGATAATCATTCGGAAGATGAGTAAACACAATTCCGGCTCTCACCTTGCGCATCAGGGAAATGGTTTTCAGCCTCATCTCCTTTGAGTCGAAAAGGAAACCATCAACACCGCCGAGACTGTAATATTCCGCATCAAGAACTGCTGCCGCCTTTTTGGCTTCCTCAAACCGTATCCTGGCTGTTTCCTCCATGTCGGTGTTGCATCCGCCAAGGTCTCCCCCGGTCATGGTTGCTATTACAATTTTATATCCCTTGTCTTTCAAAAGTTTCAATACTCCGGCATTCCATGCTTCGGCATCATCCGGATGTGCATTGATGGAAAGAACGACCTTGTTGAATTTATTTGCCATAATATATATTTATTTGATTTTTACCATCTTCTTTTCTAATCTCGTAAATTCAGGAAGATCACCCACCAGGGGCCTGACATATTCCAGGAAATCCTCCGACACATTATTTCTCTCTTCATTGAAATAGTCCTCAGGCATGGGCTTGGCTGCAATAGCCACTTCCTTCAGCGGGACTTTCCCGAAACGGATCATATATGGCTCATCCGACATTCTGTTGATGCTCACCATGTATCCTGTTTCTCCCTTATTTGCCAGTTTGACTGCCTCTACACCGCAGAGATAGGCTTCCTCAAGATCCGTTTGAGAGGCTCTTACAAAATCACTCATTATCAGCGATTCGGTAATCTGGAATTCCCCGCGGTATCCGAATGTGTCGCTTATCATCCTGTGAAGGTTGATACCCACGCTGGTACCTCCCATCGCCCCGAACTCTATATTATCGAATTTATCCTTTGTTTCCGAAGCACTTACAGGTGTACCGTCAGCATATTTCAGACCTTCCCCGCAGACCACCGATACCCATCCATAGTTTTTAACAGATTTTTCAACATCGGCCAGAAATTTTTCACGATCGAAGACAAACTCCGGAGTATAGATCAGATGGGGTGCTTCATCCTCTTCCCGGCGGGCCAGGGCTGTTGCGGCGGCAAGCCATCCGGCATCCCTTCCGATAGTCTGATATATCAAAAACTTATCGACTCTCTGCATGTCTCTTGCAAGAATCCCTGCCTGCATCACATTCAGAATGTTTGTCCGGGCAGCTGAAGCATATCCCGGTGTGTGATCAGTTCCGAACAGATCATTGTCCACGGTCTTGGGAATCCCTATCCCCCTGAGCTCATAATTCTGATCACGGCAATAGGCTTCAACCCTGTTAATGGTATCCATGGTATCATTGCCTCCTATCAGGAAAAAATAACGGATATTATATTTTTTAAGCACTGACAGTATCGCCGGCAGATCCTCATCCTTCACCTTATGTCTTGATGATCCAAGCGCAGAGGAGGGAGTACTCCTCAAACCCTTGATAACCGAGGGAGACTGTTTTCCCAGGTCGTACATCACTTCCTTCATAAAACCCTCGATACCGTAATGCATGCCGTAAATTTCCCGGATATTGGTTGAAAGGGAAGCGGCTTCAATGACTCCTGCCAGGCTTGAATTGATAACTGAAGTCGGACCTCCTGACTGTCCGATAATTGCGTTTCCTTTAAGCATATTTATTATATTTTTTATTTTGTAATTTACTTGAATTTAAGTAATCCGAAAAATTCCGGACGGTGATAATCGGGATTGGGAGTATTTATCGGGTTCCATGTCACATAATGCGGAACAGTAAGCTTATCGCCGCATTTGTAGAAGTTGGCCCGGAAAGTTTTTCCCTTCAGATCCTTTATTTCGTGACGGAAAAATACTTCAAAGGGAATGGCAATGGTAATATCCCATGAAAAATTACCGGTACGTTCACTTACAGGTTTATCCCCGACCGAAGACTTCCTCCTGATCTTCGATATTATTTCCGGATCCACGGTTCTGCTGTTTGATCTTTCAGTGCCGTTTCCCAACAAAATAGTGCCTATACCATTTATTTCAAAATTGTAATATATCCCGTCATCAGAAGGTGATACAAAAAATTCAACACAGGAATCCTCATAAACACCCTCGTTTGACCGGGTTTTTTCTGCCTTGAAATATTCTTCCGTGACATAATACTTCAGAAGTATTTCATTATCTGTATAGGCGATTGCGAAGCTCACATCCGGCTTGTAAGTGAAATCGCTCCAGTTCAGCACATTAACAGCTTCCTTCTTTATGTTTCTGTCAAGGCTAAGGGATATTTCATCCAGACCGGGAATGGCAGTGGAAAAATTCAGCTTCTCAACTTCAATTACTTTCATTTGCGTCGGGTTTAAGTTCAAAATCATAAAGAACACAATATACAACAAAGATTGATTCATGTTTCCTCCGTATTTTTAAATATTATGCAAGCATTTCATTCCATACAAGAGCTGCTGCCCCAAGAACGGCAGCATTATTTTCAGGTATTCCGGAAGGCAGAATTTTCACTGTTCCCCTGAAAATAGGCTGAACATTTTTCTCAACATATTTCCTGACAGGTTCAAAAAGCATTTCCCCTGCCTTCGCCAGTCCGCCAAACAGGAAAACGGCTTCGGGACTTGAAAACCCGATGGCATTATGAATGCCGAAAGCAAGTTTTTCAGCCGTGAAATCCAAAGCTCTGACTGCAACCGGATCATTTGCAGCAGCTGCTTCAGCTATTTTTTTCGAAGTAAGTTCAGATGGCTTTATATCCCTCAGAATACTCTGCTCCTTCATTTCACTCAGCAGAAGAAGAACGGTCCTTACCAGTCCGGAAGCCGAAGCGTAGGTTTCGTAGCAGCCTTTACGGCCGCAGCCGCATTCCCTGCCTCCGGGAACAATTGTTACATGTCCGAGTTCCCCGGCAAAACCTGTATGGCCGTATGCCATCTGTCCGTTTATCATTATCCCGCTGCCAAGGCCGGTGCCAAGAGTCAGAACAATAAAATCCTTCATGTTTTTTGCCCCTCCGAAAATCATTTCACCCATTGCCGCGGCATTGGCATCATTGGTGACAATGACGGGAACATCTATTTCTGCCCTGATCAGATCGCCAAGGGGAACAATACCCTTCCATGCAAGGTTCGGGGCAAGCTCAATGGTACCTTTATAATAATTGGCATTGGGAGCTCCTATTCCTATTCCCAGTAACTTATACCCGCCCGGTGACAACAGTTCATTGATGGCTGCAACCAGTGCAGTAACAAAATCATTGATCACGGGATAACCGGCAGTGTTCAGGCTTCCTTCAGCCAAAACCCCGCCTTCCCTGTCCACGAGACCGTAAACAGTATTGGTCCCACCAATATCCACGCCGGCTACAATTTCTTTCATCTGTCTGTAATTTAATAAGAATGGTCAGTTAAGTTGTCCCGGTTTACCGGAAACCTGTCCCGCTGTATCGGGAGCCTGTTCCGCTGTACCGGAAACTCCCATAAATCCAAAGCTATATCAATGTGCATGAAATCTTTTAATCGTTGGTCCATACAACTGATATTAAACATTTTACATTCTGCCCCTGACTTTTGAAGCTGCCGAAGTCTTCCTGATGATTTTTACATTTTTTTCACTTATATCCCAGGCATACTCCAAAACCCAGTTTTCCTTTATTTCAATAATCTGCGGCATGTATGAAACCGGTTCGGGCTGACGCCCGGTCAAAAAATCACCCGGAGTCCATCTGCCGTCATTGTTGAAATCATAAATAACACGAACCTGATAAAACCCTTTGTCAAGCAGGGGAAATTCAACCCTGCCATCCTCGTCCATCGACAGTTCCCTTACAATCTTTTCCTCGCTGGTGAGAAGCTGTATTATTCTGCTTCCTTCATAGTTGCTTACATCAAGTACAAGTTTACCGTATGATTCCTCACCTTTTACCGTGAATTTAAAAGCTGACGAATCGCAATGTTCGCCATAAATATTTCCGAAGGATGCGGAATCGGCTATAAAAATATAGTTTTTATTCATACCAAACTTACCTTTTATGCTTATCCTGCAAGAATTTGTACTGTCAGTATCCATGCTGAAAGGTATTTTTATCCGGTCGCTTCCCTCCAGTTCATAAAGCCAGGTCCGTGATGTATCCGGCTCACGGAAGGGGGTCTGTGAATTAAAAACAAGTGCTTCACCCGGCCTGAGGGAAGCAGAACTGATATTTGAAGTAAACCTGAAAGGCGTCGGTCTCACCCTGCCCCTGACCGGTGTGCGGGGAACTATAAATCTCATCATTATCGTATCCTCCCTGAGGACATCGACCCCGGCACTGTCGGTAAAGGGATATTTTACAACAGTATTTATCAAGGGCCGGTTATAAAGCGCACTGTCTGCAATCCATACCCTGACAGTATCACCCTTTTTGCTGCTTTCGGTAAAATAGGAATCCGGTTCAGCTTCCGGTATTGAAAAATGAAAGCCCAGGGTATCCGGCGGAAGTGAAAGAGTATAATTCAGTCTGTAGGCTGCATTTCTTGATGAAGAAGTAAGATAACGGAGTTTCTTTTCATGCTGAAAGAGATAAAGTCTGTAATCTCCCTGTAACACTATTGTATCAGCAGCTCTCTTATCTTTTGGCAGCGATCCGGGGGGATCCTGGATCACGGGAATCCAGTTTTTTTCGGGAGTAACAGAAATTATGGAATCCAGAAAAGCTATTTCCTCATCGGGAAGATTGAAATTCTTGCTGTTATCCACATCCTTCAGAGCATATATCCTGTATTCCCTGGCAGCTACATTATCGATCCTGAAGTATCCGTCCTGGTCAGCCAGTGCTATATATGAAGGTATTTCCCTCAGGAATGCCGAATCCTCCTTTTGAATATACAGTACAATGAGTGTTGCTTCCGGAGGGTTGAGATCATCGGCTTTAAGGACATTCCCGGTAACGGAAAGGGAATCAATAAATGATCCGGTTGAAAATACAAACTGAAAATTGTTTATGGCATTCCCCTCATTCAAATCCCGTACCGCATCCTGAAAATAAAAGGTATATGTTGTACTGTCCCTCAGCTCTTCATCATACCTGATAACAATATCCTTACCCTTAATACGGATCTCAGGCATCCTTTTCATTGGAGGCGACACCATAAATTTCTCATTTATCCTGTCAAGCACCAAATATTCATCAAAGGAAATGACGATCCTGTTACCCCGGAAATTCCTGGCACCATTCTCCGGAACACTTTTCAGGACTACCGGGGGCTCAGTATCCCGGGGACCTCCCGTTGGAGAACTTATCTTTGCGCATCCTGCTGCCAGTACAAATCCGCCGACAACATACATGATATACCTGTATATGCTCGATTTCTCCATCCGCTTCGGGTTTTTAAGGGTTTACAAACTTACATCAATTTTTTTTATCAATGTAATCAGCTCAGTAACTTTAAGCAGCAGTTGCTGCCATCCTGCCTTTTGCTGGTCTGGCCCCGGATATTTTCTCCGGCAGCTGCCGTCCTTCGTTTTGATCAGGGATTTCAAACTTTATCCCGCTTTGGACATACTCTATTTGCATATTTTATACCTTTGGGTTTTACATAATTTCTGAAAAATGCATTTTCTTGTTATCCCCTGGGATGTGAATCCTGAAATTTTCAGGATAGGTTCCTTTGCAATAAGATGGTATGGTCTGCTGTTTGCTTCCGGCTTTCTGTTCGGATATATAATAATGAACAGGATTTTCAAAAATGAAAATCTTACGGAAGCTTCCCTTGACAGGCTGACAATATACATGGCAGTCGGGGTCATCGTAGGTGCAAGGCTTGGTCACTGCCTTTTCTATGAACCGGGATATTATCTCTCCCACCCGGGCGAAATCCTGAAGATATGGCATGGCGGACTGGCCAGTCATGGTGCTGCCATAGGGATATTGATCGCAATATGGCTTTTTGTAAGAAAGGAAAGAAAAGATTATGCCTGGGCGCTCGACCGTATTGCCATTGTCGTTGCCCTTGCAGGCTTTTTTATCAGAATAGGAAACCTGATGAATTCGGAAATATATGGTGTCGAAACCACTCTTCCCTGGGGCTTTGTCTTTCTGAGAAACGGGGAGAACATACCGAAGCATCCTACCCAGATCTATGAAGCCCTTGCCTATCTGTTGATATTCGTTCTCCTTTTCCGCCTTTACTGGAGAAAAAAGGGAGAACATTTCCAGGGCACACTTATCAGTCTTGCAATGATACTGATTTTCACCGCAAGGTTCTTTCTTGAATTCCTGAAAGAAGACCAGGTGGATTTTGAACAGGGAATGACATTGAATATGGGTCAGATCTTAAGCATCCCGTTTGTCATAGCCGGCTGTATCTGGCTCTGGCACAGCCTTAAAAACAAAAAGACAGCTACAATAAAAAGGAAGGGCTGAGCTGTTTTTATTTCATCCCTGTCGCATCCTGCTGCACCCTGTTGCATGATAACATCTGTCCATGGAACTGACCGGGCAGAAACTGCTATTTTACAAGTATTCCGTGGAACAATACATCCAGGATGCCATTCAGTCTGTTTTCAATATCCATCTCCTTTCTTTTCCAGAAAAGCGGAACTTCCAGACCCTTTAGAGCAGTCTGGACAGCAAGGGCAGTAAATTCACTGTTGGGTACATTAAACACTTTCTTCCTGGCACCATCATAGAGAATAAGCCTCAGGATTGCCAGTTCCTCACGGTCATATTTGGTCCTGACACTCTCTATAAAATCAAAATGATCAAGGTTTTTGTCAAAGATGGCATTATAATAATTGGATAGTTTTTCGAACGACTTCATTCTGACAAAAACATAGTTCCGAAGCTTTTCAATAGGTGATTCAACTGACTTAATAGTCCTGGTCAGCTCATTTCTAAGCATGTTGGCTTCGTTCATCACTACTGCCTTGAATATTTCTTCCTTGCCGCTGAAATAGTAATAAATGGAACTTTTACCCATTTTAAGCGCCCTGGCAATCTCTTCCATAGAGGTTTTCTTAAATCCGTAGCGACTGAAAATAGGACCTGCGGTCATAATGATCCGCTTTCTATATTCCTCTTTATTAACCATATTGACTTTTTCTGACGTTTGACAGGTTCTTATTGCGAAAATACAATATAAAATTTCAACAGTCAAATGTTTCGACCATTCCGGTCGAAGTTTTGAATCTGCCTTTACCGACGAGGCCGGTATAAAGGATAAACACCGGTCAAAATGATTTTTAAATATCTTTTTTATTTTTATAAATTTGATCGTTGAACGCGACTTGTTTTTCATTATTTATACATAATGCTTACAGGCACTAAAAATTATCAGGGTATCCGGTCCGGTGAATCTGATCCCGCTGTCATCAGGATGACAGATCAGAGCCGTCTTCCCTTTTTCTTTGAAACAAAGTATTGCAACCAGGGAACGGTGCTTTACTGTTTTGGTGTTAACCCTGCAGGACTTACTGTAAAACTGATAAGCCTTAGGGGACATTCACAGATCACCGGAAAAGGAAACCAGAAAATGTTTTCAGATAAAATCAAATAAAAATGGAAGGTATCGTAAAATTCAATTGCCACTGGAACCAGTGCGGGCCGGTAATATCCGACGACCAGTATGAAATAATCAATTACTGGAGGGAGATACTGTACAATATGGATCTGATAGGAGCCTATGAAAATGGTGTGGGATTTGGAAACATAAGCATGAGGATCAGGGGTGGAAACCAATTCATCATAACAGGTTCTGCAACGGGAGAAATTCCCGAACTTGAGCCCGGACATTACGTAAAAGTCAATTCATTCAATATTGATGATAATGCAGTACAGTGTACAGGTCCTTTAAAAGCTTCATCGGAATCACTTACCCATGCAGCAATTTACCTTGCCGATCCCGATATTAATGCCATAGTTCATGTTCATAATATTGCACTTTGGAACGAGATCATTTACAAGGTGCCCACTACCAATCCGTCGATGGAATACGGAACAACAGGACTGGCAAAGGATATTTTCCGGCTTTTCAACGACTCAGATGTATTTGAAAAAAAAATAATAGTCATGGCGGGCGACCGTGCCGGAATACTGACATTTGGTGAGGATATGGACAAGGCCGTTAACATTCTCATGCAATATCTCGGGAAAGAATAATGGCAAAAATCGGTATTATAGGAGGTTCGGGACTGGAAGATCCTGAAATACTGGATTCATCCGAAATAATAAATGTAAGCAACAAATACGGCAGCCCGGGTTCTCCGCTTGTCTGCGGAAAAATTGGAAATACGGAAACAGTCATCCTGTCCCGTCACAGAAAGGATCACAGCATAGCCCCTTCAGCCGTCAATAACAGGGCCAACATACTGGCTCTTAAAGAGGCCGGATGCACACACATCATAACCACAACGGCATGCGGAAGCCTCAGGGAGGAGATAGGCCGCGGAGACATTGTCATTCCCGATCAGTTTATAGATTTCACCAGACACCGGGCAATAACATTTTTTGACAAGTTTGAATCCGGTAGTCCGGGACATACTCCTATGGCCGATCCTTTTGACAGCAATCTCAGATCATTGCTGATATCCGCTGCAAAAAGGCTGGGCCTTCCCGTACATGAAAAAGGTGTTGTAATCACGATAGAAGGGCCCAGATTCTCAACGAGGGCAGAGTCCCGCCTTTTCAGAATGTGGGGTGCTGATATCATCAACATGTCTGTTTCACCCGAAGTCATCCTGGCCAATGAACTTGGAATACCTTATGCCACAATAGCAATGAGCACAGATTACGATTCCTGGAAAGCGGATGAGGACCCTGTGACATGGGAAGAGGTGTTCAGGGTATTTGCGGGAAACGTGCATAATGTCATCAGCCTCCTGAAAGAAGTGATACCGCTGATTACCGTATAATGGAACCATCTTTCCGGGAAATACCGGCAGATGAACCCGGGATGTAATTAAGCTGTCATATGCAGGGCTGGAAAAGAGTATTCGCAATAATCTGGAGCGGGCAGCTCGTCTCAACATTAAGCAGTGCTATTGTCGGTTATGCTGTTGTGTTCTGGCTCAGCATCGAAACAAAATCAGCCGGAGTACTTGCCCTGGCCACTATCGCGGCTCTTTTGCCGCAGATGCTCATCGGACCTTTTACAGGAGTATTCGTTGACCGCTGGGAGCGGAGAGTCACAATGATGCTGGCAGACCTCTTCATAGCCCTCTGCACCTTCCTCATGGCCCTGATGTTCCTGAGCGGCAATATAAAAATATCCCTTGTTTACCTCCTTCTTGTAATGCGTTCCCTGGGAAGTGCTTTTCATGTTCCGGCAATGCAGGCTTCCATCCCCCTTCTTGCACCGGAAAAGGAACTGTTGCGGATATCCGGTATCAATCAGGTTATCCAGTCAGTGAGTGTAATAGCAGGACCGGCCCTGGCAGCCCTTCTGATAACCATCCTGAACATGGTATGGGTACTGATGATTGATGTGGCAGGCGCTCTGATAGCCATCGTTTCCCTCATGTTTATCCGCATACCCCGGCCTCCGCGTAAGGCAGGAGCACCCAGTCCTCATGTTCTGAGGGAACTGAAAGCGGGACTCGCTGAAATTTATAACCACCGTGGCCTGTTATGGCTGTTTATCATAATAGTACTTGCCCATTTTTTCATTATGCCTGTTGCTGCGCTTTTCCCCCTGATGACAATCAGCCATTTCAACGGAGGAACCTATCAGATGAGCATAGTGGAAGTATGCTGGGGAATAGGAATGCTTGCAGGCGGGGCACTTCTGGGAATAAAAAAGCTGAAAATCCCGGAAATCATTATCATAAATTCAACCTTCCTGATAACAGGAATTACTTTCCTGCTATCAGGTATCCTGCCGGAATCCGGCTTCAGTATCTTTGCCGGCCTGACTCTTGCAGGCGGAATAAGCATGGCACTGTATTCAGCATCATTCATGGTTGTTATCCAGACACATGTTGACATGGCAGTGATGGGGAGAGTGTTTTCCCTTTACGGCAGCCTGACCCTTCTTCCCTCTATATTCGGATTGCTTCAGACCGGTTATATTGCAGATGCCATAGGAGTACCCAATGCTTTCATCATATCCGGTTCGGCAATAATACTGATTGCTGTCTGGGCATTCTTTGTTCCGGCATTAAGGTCCATGGCTGCAAGAAAGTTGATATAAAGATTTTTCCGAATGGCTGTTGGATTTTTTATAACAATTGGTTAATATTGCAGTCCGTTTTCTGTATGCCGGCTGATGAAAGAAATAAGGCTGCAGCCAGCCCGGTCACATCGGGAATACAGCAGATAAACAGACCGGTCTTACCGAAACGGTAAAAAAACGGGCCCATAGCTCAGACGGTTAGAGCATCCCGACCATAGGTCGGGAGGGTCATTGGTTCATTAACATATTTATTTCCGGGGCCCATAGCTCAGACGGTTAGAGCACCTGACTCATAATCAGAGAGTCACTGGATCAAGCCCAGTTGGGACCACTTAAATTATTATAAGGGAGTGACTAAATAGATAGTTCGTTTTTTTTATTGAATATCTCAGGTAATAAAAAAGAGAGATGAAGAAATCAGTTTTTAAT
>LSQX01019087.1_pt2 | contig 18977 bp, 18 predicted proteins | sample 654561 | NCBI WGS metagenome assembly LSQX01 (sample SAMN04489861, study PRJNA283612) | anaerobic digester metagenome | isolation source: 4 biogas reactors fed with cattle manure at either 37C or 55C with and... | place: Denmark: Kongens Lyngby | collected 2014
TCTGGCACATCGCGATGCCGTCCGTGGGAGGAGGAGTCCATCCCATCAGGTAAGCGAAGCGCACCCGGGGCTCTGAGGCGCGAATCACACGCGAAAGCCGATACCGATTGCCGAAAGCCGATCCAAGCGGCGCAAATCTTGGGGAAAGCCACACCCGGGCTACGGTTCTTTCCCGCGTTCCTGTGCCAGGTGTTGGTGGGCTTCAACGCTGGCAGCGCGGGCAGTAGACGGTGGCGCGTTGGCCCCAGTCGGCGGCGCGCAGGGTGCCGCCGCAGACTTTGCAGGGCTGGCCGGCGCGGCCGTAGACGAACAGTTCCTGCTCGAAATAACCCGGCTCGCCATCCGGATTGAGGAAGTCGCGCAGCGTGGTGCCACCGCGTTCAATCGCCTGCGCCAGGATCTCCTGCACCGCGCCGGCCAGACGCTCCCAGCGGGCGGCGGAAATGCGCCCGGTGGGGCGCGCAGGATGGATGCCGGCACGGAACAGCGCCTCGGTCGCATAGATATTGCCCACGCCCACCACGATGCGCTGGTCCATCAGGAAGTGCTTGACCGGCGCGCTGCGTCCGGCGGCGCGGCGGCGCAGATAGGCGCCATCGAAATCGGCCGACAACGGCTCCGGCCCGAGCCCGGCGAGCAGTTCATGCAGCTGGCCCTGCGGCTGCCACAGCACCGCACCGAAGCGGCGCGGATCGGTCAGGCGCAGCATCGCCCCGTTGTCCAGAAGCAGATCGACGTGATCGTGGGCGCGCGCCGGCGTGCCCTGCGGCAGCACCCGCAGGCTGCCGGACATGCCCAGGTGCAGCAGCACGCTGCCGCTTTGCGCATCCAACAGCAGGTACTTGGCGCGGCGCCGCACCGCGTCGATCCGTTGCCCGGGAAGTTCCGCCGAAATCTGTTCCGGAATCGGCCAGCGCAGCGCCGGGCGACGCAAGGTCACCGCCTTGATACGGCGTTCCAGCAGGTGCGGCGCAACGCCGCGCCGGGTGGTTTCGACCTCGGGAAGTTCAGGCATGGGGAAATCTGGCCATGGAAAACCGGAGCTGGCCATTGTCGCCCAGTCCGCCGCCCGGCATCGGCTGGCCGCAGCGGATGACAGCACCGCGACCAGCCCGCATCATGGCGCGCAGGGAGAATCCGATGCCGCATGCCAACACCGGCCGCCACGCCGCACCTTCAACATCTGCCGCCACCGTCCTGCTGCTCCTGCTGCCTGCGCTGTTCGTCGCCGGTGCTGCGGGCGCGCAGGTGCAGACGCGCCAGGACTACCTGCGCATGTTCGACACCAATGGCGATGGCCGGATCTCGCTGCAGGAATACCAGGACTACATGGGCCGCGGCTTCCACGCGATGGACCGCAACGGCGACGGCGTGCTCTCGGCCGACGAGCTGCCCGACGGGGTGCGCGCCCGCACCGCCACCACGATGGAAGGCCACCGACGTGCGCTGGCGCGGATGTTCGATCTGCTCGACACCGACAACAATGGCTTCCTGGACGCCAACGAACTGACCGCACCGCCACGCTGAGATCCTCGCCGCACGGAGGTGGCGGTCGCGCGGCCTCTGCGCGAGGATGGGGCATGACCGGCCCCGGCCGGCCCATATCAGGAGCCTCGAACCATGGGCACATCCCCTCTTCCCCTGCGCGATCCGGACCTGCTGCGCCAACGCTGCCTGATCGGCGGTGAGTGGCTCGCGGCCGATTCCGGCAGCAGCTGCGATGTCACCAACCCGGCCACCGGCGCCGTGCTCGGCACCGTGCCGGACATGGGCGAGGCCGAAACCCGCCGCGCGATCGACGCCGCGCACGCCGCCTTCCCTGCATGGGCGAAAAAGACCGCGAAAGAGCGCGCCCAGATCCTGCGCCGGCTTTACGAACTGATGCTCGCCCACCAGGACGATCTGGCCCTGCTGATGACCGCCGAGCAGGGCAAGCCGCTGGCCGAATCCAAGGCCGAAATCGCCTATTCGGCCAGTTACATCGAGTGGTTTTCCGAAGAAGCTCGCCGCATCTACGGCGACACCATCCCCGGCCATGCCGCCGACAAACGCATCATGGTGCTGCGCCAGCCGCTCGGCGTGGTCGCCACGATCACGCCATGGAACTTCCCCTCCGCGATGCTCGGGCGCAAGCTCGGCCCGGCGCTGGCGGCCGGCTGCACCGTGGTCTGCAAACCGGCGCTGCAGACGCCGTATTCGGCATTGGCGCTGGGGCTGCTGGCCGAACGCGCCGGTCTGCCGCCGGGCGTGCTGAATATCGTCACCGGCGCCAACGCCGCCGCCATCGGTACCGAAATGACCTCCCACCCGAAGGTGCGCAAACTCTCGTTCACCGGCTCCACCGGCGTCGGCAGCACACTGATGGCGCAGTGCGCGAAGGGCATCAAGCGCGTCTCGCTGGAACTGGGCGGCAACGCGCCTTTCATCGTGTTCGACGATGCCGATCTGGATGCCGCGGTCGAAGGCGCGATGGCGAGCAAATTCCGCAACACCGGCCAGACCTGTGTCTGCGCCAACCGCCTGTTCGTGCAGGCCGGCGTGTACGACGCCTTCGCGGAAAAACTCTGCGCAGCGGTCGCCAGGCTGCGCGTCGGTGACGGCCTCGCCGGTGCCACCGACCAAGGCCCGTTGATCGATACCAAGGCACTGGAAAAGGTCGAAGAGCACGTCGCCGACGCCACCGCCAAGGGCGCACGCATCGCACTGGGCGGCAAGCGCCACGCGCTGGGCGGCACCTTCTATGAGCCCACCGTGCTGCTCGACGTGAACCCGGACATGCGGATCACACACGAGGAAACCTTCGGCCCGGTCGCGCCACTGTTCCGCTTCGAGACCGAAGAGCAGGCCATCGCACTGGCCAACGACACCGAGGCCGGACTGGCCGGCTACTTCTATACCCGCGATCTGGCGCGCGCCTTCCGCGTCGCCGAAGCACTGGAATGCGGCATCGTCGGCGTCAATACCGGCCTGGTGTCGACCGAAGTCGCGCCGTTTGGCGGCATCAAGCAATCCGGCATCGGCCGCGAAGGCTCCAAGTACGGACTGGATGACTACACAGAACTGAAGTACGTGTGCCTGGGTGGCATGGGATGACGAACCGGCGCGCCGCCGGCTGGCTCACGGCACTGGCGATGCTTGCCGCCAGTCAGGCAAGCGCCGATGAGCTGCCGGATCGCGACATCCTGCTGTCGGACAGCTACCGGCGCCCGGTCGATTTTTCCGCCTATGCGCCGCCGGCAAATGCGAAGCCGGCGAAGCAGCGCTTCGAGGGCTGGCTGCGGCTGTCCGGCAAGCCGTCCACGCGCACCGTGCTGGCGCTGGAGGTTTCGTGTCACCACGCGCACTGCGGCAGACGCGCGGCCTGCCGCAGGTTCTGGACATCACCTTCGTGCAGCATGGCCAAGCGCTGATCCCGGCGTAGCACGGACCGATCCCGAGCACGTGTCCGTGGGGAAGTTCATGTTCGAGCCGTGTCGGGTCTGGGACAAGCCGGGCGATGATGGCCACAGCCGCGCCGCGACTCCGTTCGCACTGGTGCAGCGCAATGCCAATTGCACGCACAATGGCATGTTGATGCTGAGCTTCAGTGCCGATGGCGGGGTTTCGCGCGCCAGCGGTTGTCTCGCCGAGCGCTGGAAGGATGTCCAGCTGCGCCACCTGCTGGGCATGAGCAGCGGCCAGCACGACTCGCCGGCCTATATGGCGGACGAGGAATCACCACGCATCGGCGCATTCCCGGACGCGAACAGCACGACGTGTTCGACGACCTGCTCTGGGCCGATCTGTTCGCACCGCTGCAACTGAGCCCTGCTGCACGCGTCACACGCCGCAGCCACGATGCGCAGCGGCAACCACTGTTCGGCTGGGGTTTGACGCTGCTGGCGATGACATCGCGAAACTGGCGCGCTTTCTCGGTGAACAGCGTGGCCGCATCAACGGCCGCGAGGTGCCGGATGCCGGCATATTCGAAGCGGCGATGCAACGCGATCCGGCGCAACCCGGCCTGCAGGTGGCTTCATTGCGGAACTACCGCTACCGACACGGATTCTGGCCACGCAACCTGCAAACCGGACTGGGCTGCCCGGAGCCTCTCTGGGTGCCGTTCCTGTCCGGCTTCGGTGGCATCACGCTGGCGCTGTTTCCCAATGGCGTGGCCTGGTACAACATCGCCGACGACGGCCTGCCGGCCTCGATCGACTTCGCCGCACCGGCGATGGAAGGGGCACAGGCCTGCGGCTTCTGCCGCGCAGGCTCCTAGAACTGGAAATACACGAACGGCACCTGCGCATCCACCTGCGCGAAAATTTCCAGGAACAGCAAGGCCAGCGCGCCGACCAGTGCCACCAGCGGCAAATTGGCGCGCTGCACCAGCCAGTCCTGCAGCCAGCGCCGGTGGTCGAGCAGGCAGAACGCCAGCGTGCCAACGGGAATCAGCACGATCGCCGGATGCGCCTGCGCGAAGCCCCAGTCCTGTGGCGCCAGCAAGGCCTGGAAGGTGGCGAGCGATGCGGCGAAATCCGGCGCCCGGAACGGAATCCAGCCAAGCGTGACGATAACGAAGCTCAGCGCGACCCAGAATGGTAGTAGCCAGCGCGCATCCACGATGCCGGCGAGGCCGGACTTTTCCACCGCCTGCCGCCACAAGCGATGCCCGATCAGCAGGAAGCCGTGGTACAGCCCCCAGATCGCGAAGTTCCAGCTCGCACCATGCCACAGCCCGCCCAGGCCCATGACGATCAGCAGATTCACATAGGTACGCGGCACGCTCACGCGGTTGCCGCCCAGGCTGATGTAGAGGTAATCGCGCAGCCAGAACGACAGCGAGATATGCCAGCGCCGCCAGAATTCGGTGATGCTTGCCGACAGATACGGCCGCTCGAAGTTCGGCGGAAATTTGTAGCCCAGCAATCGGGCACAGCCGCGCGCGATGTCGGTGTAGCCGGAAAAATCAAAGTAGATCTGCATCGAGAACGCCAGCACACCAGCCCAGGCCGGCACCTGGGCGCCTTGATACTGCGCGCCCGTGTACCAGGCATCGGCGATCGGCGCGAACCAGTTGGCAAACGCCACCTTCTTGATCAGCCCCTTGAGGATTTCCCGCATGCCCCAGCGCGAATCCTCCGACGTCAGCGGCAGGCGCTGCGCCAACTGCGGAAAGAAATCCATCGGCCGGATGATCGGCCCGGCCACCAGGTGCGGGAAGAAGGTGATGAACAGGGAAAAATCCACCGGATCGCGCACCGCACGCATCTGTCGGCGGTAGATGTCCACCGCGTAGGCAATGCCCTCGAAGGTGAAGAAGCTGATGCCCACCGGCAGCACGATGTTCAGCAGCATGCCGTCCGGGTTCAGACCGAACAGCGTGGCGAAGGAATCGACGAAGAAGTTGGCGTACTTGAAGAACCCCAATACCGCCAGATTGAACGCCACCGCAAGCGCCACCATGCGTTTGCGCGCGTTGCCCTCACGCGCATCGATGGCGATGCCGAAAAAGTAGTTCACCACGATGGAGCCGCCCAGCAACAGGCAGAAGCGCCAGTCCCAGACGCCGTAGAACACAAAGCTGGCCAGCACCAGCGCGACCTTGGCCGGACGGTCGCGCAACAGCGCCAGGCCCAGCAGAACGGCCGCGAAGAAGATCCAGTACTGGAAGGTATCGAACATCATCGCGGTGACACCTGCTGCGCATCCGCGCCTGATCCGTCGGCATCGGGCAACGGATGCCCGATGACCTGCGCCACCGCCTGTGCCACCCGGCGACTGATGACCTCACGCCCATGCAGGTTGACGTGCAGGGTGTCGAAGAAATAGTCCGGCGCCTCCAGATCGGCGAGGAAATCCGGCGGCAGCACCGTGACTTCTGGTTCGTTCGCCAATGCCGCAAGCGACGGCGGCAGATCGCCGAAATCCGGCAGCAGCGCCGGATAGGGACTGCGTGGATGCGGGTAGAAGATCAACGGCACATCATGCGCGCGCGCCAGCGCCAGAACCTGGCCCAGCCAGTGTGCGAGGAAAGCGTCATTGACAGGTTTTTCGGCCACGCGCACATCGCGCAGATGCTGTTCGATCTTTTGCCGCTGGCCTGCATCGGCATCGCTGAAATCGACCACCTGGCCTGCGGCATCAAAATGCAGCGCCGGCATGCGCTCTTCGCGCCCGGCGTAGTTACTGGCATGTTCGAGCCACCATTGCCGGTAGTCCAGATTCTGCCGGCGCGCCTCCGGCGCCGACAGCAGTGCGCGCGTGTCGGCCTGCATCACCAGCGCCGGCGTCCAAACCGTGCGATGCGCGCGGCGGCGCATTTCCTCACTGGTGAAGCTGGCCGGAAACGTCCACATGTCACGCGGGTCCACCAGCGGCGCCATGAACAGCGTATCCAGCGACCAGTTCGCCAGTTCACCGCCACCGATATGCCGATACGGCAGACCGACGACCACCGCATCGAACCGCGTGTCTCGCCGTTGCAGCTCACGCAGCAGGTAGTACCAGGTGCGCGGCGTGCTGCCAGGCACCGCGAGATTGACGAAATCCAGACCGGGCACCTGCGCCTGCGCCACCGGCTTGGAGAACCCTTCGCCAACACGCGAGTCACCGAACACCAGCACCACCGGCGCCGTGCCGCCGGTTTCGTTCTGCGCGCGCGCCAGGCGCAGCGTCACCGCCCCGGCATTGGAGCGCGGTTCGGCCAGCCAGCGGTAGTAGAAACCGCTGCGATAGACCAGCGACTCCAGCACGAACCAGACCAGCAGCAGCGCCAGCGTCAACACCAGCAGGCGGCGTATGCGGGCCCAGGCCCGTGCGGGGGAATCGAACATGGAGCCCAGACTAACGTCCTGTGCGATGGCGGTCGCACGATTATCCGCTTTTTCTCTGGCGTTTCCGCGACACCCGTGCCCGATTTGGCATCCGCCTGCGGCGCCCTGCGCTAAGCTTGCTGACCTGCCCCGCAAAGCTGCCCGCATGTCCATCACCGACTTCATCGAGATCTATCCCAATGCCGTGTCGCCTGAGGTCTGCGCACAGATCGTGGCGCGCTTCGAGGCCGATCAGGACAAGGGGCCGGGCAGAGTCGGCTCGGGTGTGTTTCCCGAACTCAAGGACAGCCGTGACCTGATGCTGCAGGGCAAGGCGCACTGGCAGGACGTGGAACACCTGCTGATGGGTGCGGCGCTGAAGGCCACCGTGGACTATCTGCGGCGCTATCCGCACCTGTTGATCGCGCCATTGATGCTGAAGATGGGCAACCCGCCACGCCAGCTGACCGAACAGGACATCCTGGACATGCCGCAGGAGCGCATCACCGCGCTGGTCCAGACCATGCTGCGTCCCGGCGCGGTCAATCTGCAGCGCTACACCGCCGACCAGGGCGGCTATCCGTACTGGCACTGCGAGCTGTATCCGCGCGATCCGGATTGCGAAACCCTGCACCGCCACCTGCTGTGGACGGTCTATCTGAACGATGGTTTCTCCGAAGGCGAAACCGAGTTCCTTTACCAGCAGCGCAAGGTCAAGCCGCGCACCGGCGACCTGCTGCTGGCACCGGCCGCCTTCACCCACACCCACCGCGGCAATATGCCGCGCGGTGGCGACAAGTACATCGCCACCAGCTGGATCCTGATGCAGCGCGCCGAAGTGCTGTTCCCGCAGCAGTAATTCCGCCCGACCAGTGCGGCCGCAGCCTCAGCGCGCCGCCGCCGGATCCTCGTCGATATAGGCCTGCGCCATCGCCAGCGCGGCGGGGAAATCGCTGGCCATGCCCAGCAGCGCCGGATGCCGCACCATGCCCATGTCGATCACGGTGCGGCGCGGTTGCGGTTGCAACCCCGAGAAGATCGCACGGATGCCGCGCCGCTGGCAGCGGTCCAGCAAGGCATCCAGCCCGGCCTCGCCCGAGGCATCCATGATCGGCACCAGGCGCATGCGCAGGATGAACACGCGGGTGCCGCGCGGCACCTGATCCAGCACATTGTCCAACCGGCTGACCGCGGCAAAGAACAGCGGGCCAGCCACGCGGCAGGCCTCGACGCCGGGCGGCAGCGCCGCACGCTGGGCCGAACCGACCTCGTCATTGCCTTCGTCATCGACCAGCCCGCCCGCCTCCGAATCCGGCTCCACCTCGACCACGCGACTCATCCGGTTCATGAAGATGAAGGCGGCCATCACCACGCCGACTTCGATCGCCACGGTCAGATCGAACATCACCGTCAGCACGAACGTGGTCAGCAGCACCAGTCGATCACCCCACGGTGACTTCATCAGGCGCCGGAAGCGATCCACCTCGCTCATGTTCCACGCGACCATCAGCAGCACCGCCGCCAACGCCGGCAACGGCACATGGCTCATCATCGGCGCCAGCAGCAGCATGAACAGCAGCAGGAAGGCACAGTGCGCGATGCCGGCGATCGGCGAGCGCGCGCCGGCTCGGATATTGGTCGCGGTGCGCGCGATCGCGCCGGTGGCCGGCAGGCCGCCAATCAGGGCCGATCCGATATTGGCCACGCCCTGGGCCACCAGTTCGGCATTGGAGCGGTGCTTGCCGCCGGTCATACCATCGGCCACCACCGCCGACAGCAGCGATTCGACGCCGGCCAGGAATGCGATCGTGAAGCTGGCTGGCAGCAGCTCGATCACGCGATCCACGGGAATCTGCGGAAAGCTGATCTCCGGCAAGGCCCGCGGCAGTTCACCGAAGGTGCTGCCGATGGTTTCCACCGGCAAAACCAGCCCCAGCAGCGAACCACCGACCACGGCTATCAGCAGTACCGGCCACTGCGGCCGCCAGCGCTTGATCGCAACGATCCCGCCCAGGCAGATCAGCGTCAGCGTCAGTGCCGCCAGATTGAACGTATCCAGATGCGCCCAGTAGCTCTGCCAACGCGCCAGGAATTCGCCCGGAAGATGCTCGATCTTCAGCCCCAGCGCATCCTTGACCTGGCTGACGAAGATCGTCACCGCGATGCCGGCGGTGAAACCGGTGATCACCGGCTGTGGCATGAACTTCATCAGATTGCCCAGCCGCAGCAGCCCGGCGGCGATCAGCATCAGACCGGCCATCAGCGTGCACAGGATCAGGCCGCCGTAGCCGTACTGTTCGATGACGTTGAACACCACCGGGATGAAAGCTGCCGTCGGCCCGCCGATCTGCACCTTGGAGCCGCCCAGCAGCGAGATCAGAAACCCGGCAACAATCGCGGTGTGCAGGCCCTTGTCCGGCGTGGTGCCCGAGGCGATCGCCAGCGCCATCGCCAGCGGCAAGGCCACCACCGCAACGGTGAATCCGGCCATCGCGTCGGCGCGCAGATCGCCCAGCGAATAGCCGTGGCGCAATACCGATACGAGCTTGGGCTCGAAGGAACGTCCCGGGAGGATGCGGCCGCTCATGCCCGGATGCCGGCCTGCGCCGACCGGGCCATCATGGTGTACCGGGAACGATATCCGGCAGGCCGGTGGTCAGCCACCAGCGCCGGGCGTCCTTGTCCCAGCGCCAGAGCTGGCGGTCCTGGATGGCCCGCTCGGCCTGGGTGTGACGGTTGATCAGACGGATTTCCACCAGCTGCACCAGCTCTTCTTCGGACAGCATCTGGCTGCCCTTGACCTGGTAGCCGGTGATCTGGACCTGTTCGAAGCGCTGCCGATCCAGCGTGCTCAGCGGATGGCGGGCGGCATAGTCGGGGTCCACCATCGACCAGGCATCATCGATATGACCCCAGCGGATCGCGCCGGCGTAGTTGAACAGTGTGGTGGTCCGGATGTCCTGCTGCGAACCGACCCCGCACGCGGCCAGCAGCGCCAGCAACAGCGCGGCAAGCAGTAGGCGTATTGGGAGTCGATGGCCGGACATGACGTGCCATTGTCACCGATATCGGGGGGCGATGGCCAATGCCGGCTTCATCCTGCACCGGCACTGGAACGGGAAAAGGCCGGCATCGCCGACCTTTTCCGGATGCTTGCGCCAGCAGCAGGCCGGCGCAAGCGTTCAGTACTGCGGGCTGATCGCTCAGCGCGGCAGGTTCACGGTCCAGCCGCGGGTCCAGTCGTCGTGCGCACCGGCGAAGGCGCCGCGGTAGGTAACCGGACGGAAGAACGGATCGCTCAGTGCCTTGCCACCGCTCAGCACCGGCGAACCGGCCTGCGGCAGGTAACCGTCGAGCCTGGCGTCGCCGGTCTGGTTGCCTTCCTGGCCGTTGAACCAGGCCGCCACTTCATCGGCGCTGGCCGAATTGCCGCCGAACAGACCCTGGCCGCTGTTGCCGACGAAGGAATGGGTGAAGACCAGATCATCACCACGCACCGCCCAGGTTTCCGGGCCATCCAGCGCCAGGCTGACGCCGGTGAAACCGGTCACGACCAGGTTGCTGTAGATGCCGCCACTGCCGCGACGGATACGCAGTCCGTGCAGATTGTCATACTGGCTGGAGCCGACCAGCGTGATATTGGAAATTTCCGGACGGGTGCGCGGCGGGATATCCGGCGACGGGTTGCTGTTGTCCGATTCGATGCCGTTGGAATCGCCGCCGATATCGTAGTTGTCGCCCTGCCAAGCCAGCAGGAACTGCAGCTTGCCGTGGTAACCGTCATCCATGTCGAAGCAGTCGTCGCCCATGTTCGAGCAGACCAGGTGACGGCCGTTGACGTTGCCGCCGAACCACTCGAAACCATCGTCCTTGCCGCCATCAACCTGCACGTACTCGATCGTGGTGCCGGCACCGACGCCCAGCAGGGTCAGCGAGTTCAGCTCTTCGTTGTCGCGGATCGGGATGCCGGCCCACTCGATGCGGACATAACGCAGCACACCGGAGTTGTCGTCGAGCTTGTCACCACCGAAGGTCATCTCCGGATAGGCCTCGAACTTGCACGGTTCGGCTTCGGACACATAGTCGTTGCAGGTCGAATGGCCGGCGATGTGCAGACCGCCCCAGGAGCCGACTTCCGGCGTCGGACCGGTGAACACGATCGGGCGGGTCGCGGTGCCTTCGGCATAAATGCGGCCACCCGCCTTGACGCCAACGAAGTTGGCCTGGGTGGTGTCCTCGTGACCCTGCACGGTGACGCCCGGATCGATCGTCAGCGTGGCGCCTTCTTCCACAATCACCGCGCCCTTGACCAGATACTTCTTGCCGGCCGGCAGGTACAGCTCATCGGCAATGCTGTTGGGCAGCAGGCAGTCGGCACCCTCGGCGGTGGTGCCGGTCGGGCAGGCGGCTAAAACCGGTGCTTCGTTGCACAGCGGATTGCCCGCGAAGCCGATGTTGGTCTGGCCCGGGCTCACGTCGTGCGCGGCATCGGCCAAGCCGGAAGCCTCATCGAAATCGAAGGTCAGGCCAAGCGAATCACAGCTGGAGACGTCGATCGCAACGGTGCCGATCGACACCGCTTCGCTGCCCTTCTCGAACAGGTTGACGGTGACGCCCTCAACCACGTTTTCACCCTTGGCCAGATCGCCCAGGAAGGTGTACCAGACCGGCTTGCCAGCGCTGTCGTAATCAAACATCACGCCGTACAGCAGCGCACCGCCATCGGCCTGCGGCAGCACGTCGATCGAGACGCCGCTGCCTGTGGTGGCGGGGTTGTACCAGTTGCCATCGAGGCCATCATTGATGCTGACCTGGGCGGTCGCAGCGAGGGATGCACCGGCCAGGGCCAGCGCCAGGGTGGTCTTGCGGAACGGGAAGGACATCGTCGCCATCCGGGGTTGGGGAAGGAACCGGCATGGTGGTAAGTGGCGATGACAGCGGCGCGACAGTCGCGTTTCGGTTTCAAGACAGCCGCGCCTGCCACGCGGCACGGGCCGGCATTGCACCGGCCCGGCGATTCAACAGCGGATCAACCGCCTCAGTAACTCCATTCCAGATTGACCGCGATCTCGCGTCCCTTGCGGTAGCGGCGCGACACCTCGCTGCCCTGGGTGTACTCGGCCTCGGGATTGAGCAGGTTGCGCAAACGCAGGCGCAGCTTCCAGTTGTCGGCGAAGGTGCGCGAGTAGCTGAAATCGAGCTGGTGGAACGGCTGTTCGTATTCGTCCGGTAAGCCCTGCAGGCCGACCTTGGTGACGCGTTTGCCGGCGACGTTGTAGAGCAGCGTGGCCTCATGCACCGCGTTCGGGTCGAACCAGGTCAGTGCCAGATTGGTCAGGTACGGCGACTGGCCCTGCAGCGGGCGCTGGCTGGAGGTCTGGATACCGACCGCCGCGCCCAGATCCACTTCTGAATCGATCCGGGTGTGGTTCAGGCTCACGCCCAGGTCGTACCAGGGAATCGTGTTGCGGATGCCTTCGGGTACCCATTGCGCATCGCCGAAATAGCCCAGATTGCTGCCGATCTCGAATTCCACGCCATTCACGAAGGCGCTGTCGGCATTGCGCAGTTCCAGCAGATCACCCGAAGCCGGGGTCCGCACCAGTTCGATCGGGTCGTCGAATTCCTTGCGGAACAGCGCCACCGAGACGCTGTCGCTGCCGATGAAGTAGTACTCCCAGCGCAGGTCGTAACTGGTGATCTCGGTCTGTTTCAAGTCCGGGTTGCCGAGCACGGTGATGTCCAGCAGCGGATCGGTGTAGGGCGCGCGCGACAGCTCGCGGAACTCGGGCCGGGCGATGGTCCGGTTCCAGGACAGGCGCAATTGCGCATTGTCCGAATAGCCCCAGGTCAGCGTTGCCGAGGGCAGGGTTTCACNNCGCTGGTCGTTGTCTTCACGCCGCACGCCCAGATCGGCACGCCACGCGCCCAGGGTCAGGTCGGCGCGCAGATACCAGGCATCCAGCGCCTGCTCGGCCTGGTAGAAGTCGGTCGGCTGGCTGGCCGACAGCAATTCCAGCGCGCCGGAATCGATCTGGCCGGGATTGAGAATGTCGTCGATCGGCGTATCCACCGACGGCAGGCGATCCAGATGACGCACGCTGACGCGCCAGATTTCCGAGTCGCGGTCACGTCGCAGACGGCTGCCACCGGTCGACAGCGTCAGCCCGGAAGATTCGCCGAACACGAAAGGATAGGTCAGCCCCAGACGCATTTCCTCGACATCGTCATCCATCATTTCCCAACGCATCTGGGCCGGGAAACTCGGGGTGTAGACGTATTCGCCGGCGACACTGAGGGTGTACATCGAGCTGCGCGCGAACGGCATGTCGCGGCTCGCGCTGGAGTCGGTGTACTGCCATTGCAGACCCAGATCGCCGGCGGCTGCGAACAGGTGTTCGCCGCCGAACTGGCGCGTGGTCAGCACGTTTTCGGTCCATTCGCTGGTGGTGCTGCGCTCCTCGGTACCCAGCGTGCGCAAGCCGGTATCGACGCGGTCCTGCTGCAGGGTCTGGGCCAGGCGCATGACGCTGGCGTCGATGTGGTGGTCAGCGCCGATATCCATGCCAGTGGAGAAGAACAGGCTGGAGTCGGCGTTGCGCTCGGCGCGTTCGCGCAGGTATTCCTGGTTGCGGTTGAGGTTGCCGTCACCGCGGATCGAATACTCGGCGCGCTCTTCCTCGCGCAGATCCCAGCTCTGCGACCAGCGCGCGGCGCCGACCACACCCACGCGCAGTTCATCGCCGCCCCAGCTGTTGCCGGCACTCAACGAGGCACTGCCGTCCGGCCCCATGCGCTTGCGCGAGACACCGAATTCCTTGCCCATGACCGCACGCCCGAGATCGGCCAATTCGGCCGAACCGCGCGGTGGCAACGGCCGCTGCAACACCCCTGCGGGCGGCGCACGCAGGCCATCGTCGCGGCCCAGCCAGTCACGCCCACCGCTGGCCGAGCGCCAGCCATCCTCGCCGGTGGTGCCGTGCGCATAGCCCAGCCCCAGATCAGCCTTGAACATCGGCCCGGCCGGCACCCCGCGGGTGCGCAGGTTGACCGTGCCGCCACCGAACTCGCCCGGCAGNNCCGGCCAGCAGGCCACTGGGAAACAGATCCATCGGCACCACTCGCCGGGTCGGGTCCGGGCTCGGGATCTGCGCGCCGTTCAGCAGCGCGGCCGAATAGCGTTCACCCAGACCGCGCACATAGATGAAACGGTCATCAACCAGACTCAGCCCGGTGACACGGCGCAGTGCGGCGGCGGCATCGGAATCACCGGCGCGGGAAATCTGTTCGGCGGAAAGCACGTCCAGCAGTTGCGCCGATTCGCGCCGCACCTGCAATGCATCGAACTGGCCGCCCTCCTCCTGGATATAGGTTTCCTGCACCGACACCTCGGACAAGGTGGTTGCCGGCGTGTCTTCAGGCGTGGTCGGCGGTGGAGGTGGCGGCACCGGCTCCTGGGCCAGGGCCCGCGGTGCGCATGACAGGGACAGGGCCACCAGAATGGCGGCCGCCAGTGGAGTAGCGTTCATAGGAAAGCTGCGGCGTTGGAAAGGGATGATCCAGCGGGCCGGACCCGGCGCCCTTGCGTGGTGCGACCCGGCCTGTGGAAACGCGACACGATATGAAGCTGCCGTGACAGTCCAATGACATTGACGCCGTGCAACAGGACAGAGCGTGACGGCTGCGGCACACTGTTCAGGAACATCCTGCGGACACACGACGATGGATGCGCCCACCGGAACCACCGCCGCGCCGGCCGTGCTGCCGGACTCCAGTGCTGCCTGGCGCGCGCTGGGCGGGTTACTGGCGCACGCCGATATCCGCATCGGCGGCGAACGCCCGTGGGATCTCCAAGTCCACGATCCGGCGATGGCTGCCCGGGTGCTGGCACAGGGCAGCCTGGGTCTGGGCGAGAGCTACATGGACGGCGCCTGGGATGTGCCGCAGCTGGATATGTTCTTCGAGCGCGTCCTGACCGCGCGGCTCGACGAACAGGTCACCGCCGGGCTGGCCTGGCAGGTATTCAAGGCCCGCCTGTTCAACCGCCAGAGCCGGCGCCGCGCCTTCAAGGTCGGGCAGGCGCACTACGATCTGGGCAACGATTTCTTCGCCGCGATGCTGGGCCCGACGATGGCCTACAGCTGCGGTTATTGGCGCAATCCCGACGGCCAGCCGGCAGCGGATCTGGACACCGCACAACGCAACAAGCTGGAGCTGATCTGCCGCAAGCTGGGGCTGGAACCGGGCATGCGCCTGCTCGACATCGGTTGCGGCTGGGGCAGCCTGATGCGGGTTGCGGCCGAGCGCGGCGTGCATTGCACCGGGCTGACGGTATCCGCCGAACAGGGCGCGCATGTGCGCCAAGCGCTGGCACAGCTGCCGGTCAAGATAGAGGTCGAAGTGGCCGATTACCGCAGCTTCAACGCGGACGCACGCCAGCGTTTCGACCGCATCGCCTCGGTCGGCATGTTCGAACATGTCGGCAGGCGCAATTACCCGGCCTATTTCGACATGGTGCGCCGCTGCCTGGCCGACGATGGCCTGTTCCTGCTGCACAGCATCGGCCGCAACCACACCCGTGGCGGGGTGGACCCGTGGATCGACCGCTACATCTTCCCCAATGGCGAATTGCCGGCAATCAGCGATGTCGCGCGCCACGCCGAAACCCGTTTCGTGATCGAGGACGTGCACAATTTCGGTGCCGACTACGACCCCACGCTGATGGCCTGGCATGCCAACTTCCAGGCCGCCTGGCCGCGCTTCGCCGGGCAGTACGGCGAACGCTTCGCACGCATGTGGCGCTACTACCTGCTGGCCTGCGCCGGCGCCTTCCGCGCCCGCACGCTGCAACTGTGGCAATTCGTGCTGTCACCGCACGGCGTGGCCGGTGGCTATCGACGGCCGGAATGAGCCAACATCGGTGCTTCCAGAATCTCCCGTCCCCTCAATGAAATACCGTCGCCCTGCACTTCTGCTGGCTCCAGCCCTGCTGCTGCTCGCATGGGCCGGCTGGTCGCTGATCCAACGTGATCGCACGCTGCCGGTCACGGATGATCCGCTGCCCACGTATGTGGAGCGGCAGCCGGCGCCGGCCCTGATCCCCGCCTCCATGGAACCAGCTGCCCTGGCTCCGGTGCCTTTCCATGCGGAGATGCCATTGCCTGCATGGGATCTGCCCTTCCATGAAACCGTCAGCGAACTGGAAGAACGTGCAGCGAACGGCGACGGTGCGGCAGGATGCCGGCTTGCCTCGGGTCATCTGAATTGCCGCAGCCTGCCACTGCAACGCTTGGAATTTGACGACTGGTTGAAAGCGCAGAACACCAGACTGGAGATCATCCAGCACCTCCCGCCCGATCAGGCCGACACGCGACTGGTCGAGTTCGAGGCCGAGCTGGAACGTCGCGAAGGTGCGCTGTCCTTGGCCGAGCACCATTGCGGAAACCTGGCTCCGCCCAGCCCCGCCACCATGGCCGATATCTGGCATCGCGCCGCCCGGGCCGGGAACCGCGCAGCGATGAAGCAGTACGCCAGCGGCAACGCGTTCCGCTGGGACAGCCTGCTGGAAGCACTGCCGGAGCTGGCAACGTTCCGGCAGGAAGCCCCCGCAATGGCGTGGCAGCTGATGCACGAGGGTGATGTGGAAATGCTCGCCGTGCTGGCCATCGCCCACTCGCCCTTGCCACGGCAAAGGCGCTGGCTTCTGGATCAGGCGGTGACACCGGACGCAGTCACGGCCTTGGCGCTGCACCGCCAATTGCAACAGACCCTGACGGACGAAGAAAACAGCGACCCCTTGCTGGAAGACACCATCAGACAATTGCAGGCACAGCTGTCTCCCGAGCAGCTGCAGCAGGCCGAGCGCCTGCAGGCGGATCACTTCTCCGGCTGGGTTCCTCGGCATCCGGCGCAACAAGGCCTGCATGCACTGCGCAACGGCGTGCGTGACATTTCCGCAAACCAGTGCAAGGAACCCGAAACGGGCGCGCGATGATCCTATTGTGCGGCGCAGCCGTGCGGCATCAAGCCGTGCAGATCAATATCGGCCCGGAATGAAAAACGGCCCGCATGCGGGCCGTTTCAAGGGTTCTGGGCAATGCGCCGGCTCAGCGCCCGCGTGCCAGCGGCAGGTCTGCCGATTGCCAGGCGCCGATACCGCCTTCGAGCCAGTAGACCTTCTGGTAACCGGCCTTGACCAGACGCTTGGCGGCCTGCGCCGAGACCATGCCGGTACGGCAGACCACCGCCACCGGCAGTTCCCGGGCCTTGGCCAGGTGCGTGTTCTCGGGGCTGAACTGGCTCATCACCACGTTCTTCGAGCCGACGATGTGGCCCTTCTCGAAGTCGTTGATCGGGCTGACGTCCACCACCAGCGCGCTCTCGCGGTTGATCAGATGGGTCAACAGCGCCGGCGTCAGCGCCTTGTAGCCACGGGTGAAGCGCGACACCTCGTTGGCGATCAGCGCGAAGGTCAGTGCGACAAAACCCAGTGACAGGATCGGGTGGGCGCTGATGAATTCGGGCAGGCGTTCAAGCAACACGGGAAGTCCTCATCACTCGCCCAGCTCGCGCATGAACTCGGGCATCACGAGCGCGGCGCGGTGGACATCGACGTTGTAGTAGCGGGTCGGGAAGCTCTTGGACTGCGCTCCGCGCTCGCGGTAGCCGGCCAGTTCACCGCCCTTGCGTGCCAGCGTACAGCTCCACCAGCCGGTCGGATAGCACGGCTGCGGGAACGGCAGCGTGCGGCAGTGGGCGAAGCCGGCGGCAGTCATGTGGTGGCGCATCGACTTGATCAGCGACAGGTGCACCAGCGGCGATTCGGACTGCTGCACCAGGATGCCGCCCTGACGCAGCGCCTTGACACAGGACTGGTAGAAAGCCTCGTTGAACAGGCCCTCGGCCGGGCCGACCGGATCAGTGGAATCCACGATGATCACGTCGATGCTCTCGGGCGCGGCGTTCTTCATGTAGGCGATGCCGTCATCGAACAGCAGCTCGGCGCGCGGATCGGCGTTGGAATCACACAGCTCAGGGAAATACTTTTCCGCCATGCGCGTGACCTGCTCGTCGATGTCCACCTGCACCGCGTGCTCGACTTCCTTGTGCTTGAGCACTTCGCGCAGCGTGCCGCAATCGCCGCCGCCGATGATCACCACGCGCTTGGGATTGCTGTGGGTGAACAGCACCGGGTGCGCCATCATCTCGTGGTACAGGAAGTTGTCGCGCGAGGTCAGCATGATCGCGCCGTCGATCACCATCAGGTTGCCCCAATCGGTGGTTTCCCAGATCTCGATCTTCTGGAACGGCGACTGGACTTCATCCAGCTTTTTCTTCACCCGGAAGCCGATGGCCGAGCCGGACTGCTCGAAGTTCTCGTAAAACCAGGTGGAAGCGTCGGCGCTCATTGAGTTTCCGCAAAGAAAGGTGAAAGGGGCTGCAAAGCCGGCGGATTGTAGCCGAATGCGGCGGCGCAGGCTCCCGCCGCCCGGACAGGCCCGTTGCCGACGGTTCCGGTTTGACCCGGCGGCGCTGGAGTTTCCGCGGCAACAGCCGCCCCGGCGACGCCATCCGGCGCCTCCATACATGCGCGCCTTGCTACCATCTGCCGCCCATTTAACGGTTCAGCCCGCCCATGAGTGCCTGGTCCATCGACGCGGCCCGCCGCACCTATTCCATCGCCCACTGGGGCGAAGGCTATTTCGACATCGATGCACACGGCCGCGTCACCGTCCGTCCGCATGGCGCGCAGGGCCCGGACATCGCCCTGCCAGAGGCCGTCGACGCGGCGCTGGCGCAGGGCCTGAAACTGCCGCTGCTGCTGCGTTTTTCCGACATCCTCGGGCACCGCCTCGGGCGCCTGCAGGGCGCGTTCGCGCAGGCCATGGAAAACCTGGACTACGCCGGCGGCTACACCGCGATCTATCCGATCAAGGTCAACCAGCACCGCAGCGTGGCCGGCGAACTGGCGCGCCACGCCGGTGAAGGTTTCGGCCTTGAGGCCGGCTCCAAGCCCGAACTGATGGCGGTGCTGGCGCTCTCGCGCCCGGGCGGCACGATCATCTGCAACGGTTACAAGGACCGCGAATACATCCGCCTGGCGCTGATCGGCCGCAAGCTCGGCCTCAACACCTTCATCGTCATCGAGAAAGCCTCCGAGCTGCCGCTGGTGATCGAGGAAGC
>LSQX01187549.1_pt1 | contig 18975 bp, 15 predicted proteins | sample 654561 | NCBI WGS metagenome assembly LSQX01 (sample SAMN04489861, study PRJNA283612) | anaerobic digester metagenome | isolation source: 4 biogas reactors fed with cattle manure at either 37C or 55C with and... | place: Denmark: Kongens Lyngby | collected 2014
AAGGGCTAAAAATACGCTATGAGGCAGGGGTAGTAGAGTATTCAATCAACAACAATCAGTAAGGAGCAGTTTATTATGCAATGGAAGGAAATCGAGCTTTCCAGCCAGGATGTTTTCAGGAAAGCATTCAACAGCAGGCAGTCTCAGGCCTCTGAAATGAGTTTTGCCAATATGTTCATGTGGAGAAAAAACTACAAAACCGTATACAAAGTGATCAACAATATGCTATGTATGGTTTCCAATTCAAGAATGACAAGGCCATTCGCCTTTATGCCGGTTCCTCTTGACCAGTTTGAGCCGGAAGCGTTTCAAAAAACGGTTGGTGAAATAAAGAACTTTTTTGACAGCAAAGGCTGGAGGTTTATTTTCGGACGGGTGGAAGAAAGCAACATACCTTTGCTGCAACAGCACCTGGGTGTAAAGTTTGAAGCAGTTAATAATGAGGACAATTCCGATTATCTATACGAAACAGAGAGCCTTGTCACCCTTGCAGGAAAAAAGCTAAGCGCTAAGCGCAACCACATTAACAAGTTCATGCGGGAGTACGGCAGTTTCGAATATGTAGAACTGACCAGTGAACTGGCTTCGGAATGTAAAAGGATTTTTGAACAATGGTGTGAAACTAATGAAGCCTGTGATTGTCAGGTTCCTGAAGAATGTGAAAAATGGGCGTGCTCTCAGTTGTTGGACAACTGGGATGTCATACCGGGTTTGAAAGGGGCACTCATCAAGGTAAATGGAAGGTTTGAAGCATTTACGATTGGTGAAATGCTCAATGCAGATACAGCCGTTATTCACATTGAAAAAGGGAATACTGAAATACATGGGGTTTATACCCTTATCAACAGAGAGTTTGTTGCAAGAACCTTCCCCGATACAAAGTACATCAACCGGGAAGAAGATATGGGAAAAGAGGGCTTGCGTAAAGCAAAAAGCTCTTATTATCCTATTGGCTTCGTTCATAAGTACGACATTTTTCCTGAGTTTTAGCGGGTTTTCCAGTTCACGATTGACAAGGCATGGTCTTTTTAATAGTATTAGTAATATGATCACTCGTCCCAGTTAAAACCAGAAAAAGCACGCATGCATAGAACATAGTATGGATATTTTATTCATACGCTTGTTTTCAAGTAGATGCAGTGAACTCAAGGTTTAAACAGAGTGATTTCTAAATGCATGTAAGATGCAGAACAGGAGAATATAATGCTTCATTATCCAAAGGTTGCAGTTGTCATGGGCAGCGATTCTGATTACCCGGTATTGGAAAACGGCATTAAAATTTTGAAGGATTTTGGTGTTGAAACAACAGTAATGGTTTGCTCCGCGCACAGAACCCCCGATAAAGCAGCAATATTTGCCAAACAGGCCGAAGAAAATGGTTATGAGGTTATCATTGCGGCAGCCGGAAAAGCCGCACATCTTCCCGGGGTTTTGGCGGCATATACGGTTCTGCCGGTCATCGGTCTTCCGGTAAAGTCTTCCACTCTGGATGGTCTGGATTCATTGCTTTCCATTGTGCAGATGCCTTCAGGCATTCCCGTGGCAACTGTTGCCATAGACGGCAGTGAAAATGCCGCCTTACTGGCCGTTCAGATTCTTGGCGGCAAATACCCGGATCTGAGAGAAAAAATGCATGCCTATAAGGAGAAAATGAAACAATCCGTTGAACAGAAGGACAAACGTCTGCAGGATAAGCTGAACGGGTTGAAAACCACCTGATCGTTTGAAAAACATAACTCATGGAGGTTGGAAATATGGCTAATTACAAGGATGCGGGCGTGGATGTTCATGCCGGCTATAAAGCGGTTGAACTGATGAAAAAGCATATCAAAAAGACAATGCGGCCCGAAGTTCTTACAGATGTGGGCGGTTTTGGCGGTTTATTCTCCCTGGAGGGTATGACCATGAAAAAACCAGTTCTGGTATCGGGCACCGACGGTGTCGGAACGAAGCTGAAGCTGGCTTTCCTGATGGACAGGCATGATACGATTGGCATCGACTGTGTTGCGATGTGTGTGAACGATATCGTCTGCAGTGGTGCCCAGCCCCTGTTTTTTCTGGACTATATCGCTACGGGGAAAAATTACCCCGAGAGGATCGAAAGCATTGTAAAGGGTGTCGCAGAAGGCTGCCAGATGGCAGGATGTGCCCTGATTGGCGGGGAAACTGCTGAAATGCCGGGATTTTATTCCGAGGATGAATATGACTTGGCCGGTTTCTCGGTTGGCATTGTAGATAGGGATCAGATCATTGACGGCAGTAAAATCAGGCAGGGTGACAAGTTGATCGGGATAGGTTCCTCAGGGGTTCACAGCAATGGTTTTTCACTGATCAGAAAGCTTTTTTCGATGAAAAAGGAAGCTTTAAACCAGTGGTATGATGAATTGAACAGTTCATTGGGGGATGCTTTGCTGCGTCCGACGAAAATTTATGTGAAAACAATTCTCACCCTGATGCATAAATTCGAGCTGAAGGGTATCTCTCATATCACCGGGGGCGGCTTTATTGAAAATATTCCAAGGATCCTTCCGGAAGAAGGGCTGCGTGTAGCCATTCACAATGGCACATGGACAATTCCTCCCATCTTTAAGATGATGCAAAGGCTTGGCGACATTTCCGACAGCGATATTTACAACACTTTTAATATGGGCATCGGGATGGTGCTGGCAGTGGATGCCGCCATTGCGGATAGCATTGTAAGCGCTTTGCATGAATTGGGTGAGGAAGCCTGGTGCATTGGTGAAATTGAAGCAGGCGAGGGTCGGATAAGGATATGCTGAAAATCGGTGTAATGGTCTCGGGTGGAGGGACGAATCTGCAGGCAATTCTTGACAGGATCGATGACGGAACCCTTCAAAACTGCCGGGTTGTAACCGTTGTATCCAGCAGAGAAGGGGTCTATGCCCTGGAGAGGGCAAACAGCAGGGGTATCCCTACTGCGGTTATCTCAAGAAAAAGTTTTGAAACGGTCGCGGAATATGATCGAGTGCTCATTGATCACATGCGTCAATATAATGTGGAGCTTGTTGTACTGGCCGGTTTTTTAAGCCTTCTTGGAGAAGGCTTTGTATCAGCCTGGAAGGATGCCATTATCAACGTCCATCCCGCTTTAATCCCATCCTTTTGCGGCAAAGGCTTTTATGGCATCAAGCCCCATCAAAGCGCTCTTGAATATGGTGTAAAAATTACCGGTGCAACGGTTCATTTTGTTGAGCTTGAATATGATTCAGGCCCTATTATTATGCAAAAGGCCGTTGAGGTTTGTCCGGAGGATACACCCGAAACACTGCAGCGAAGGGTTATGGAGCAGGGAGAGTGGGTCATTCTTCCCGAAGCGATCAGGCTGTTTGCGCAAGGCAGGCTGAAGGTTGACGGAAGAAGAGTTGAGATAAAACAGAACGCTGTATGATTAAGGCGTTTTATCAGATGCCACAAGTTAAAAACACTGTTTGCGTTCTGAAAGCATTTTAGTGCAGGAATTCAGGATTAATCGTTACATGAGGAGAAAAAAATGAATGTACTGGTTGTTGGTTCAGGTGGCCGGGAGCATGCGATAGTCTGGAAGCTCGCTCAAAGCCCCAGGGTAACAAAGCTTTATTGTGCACCCGGAAACGGCGGCATTTCAGACATTGCCCAATGCCTTCCGGTGAATGCCCTTGATATGGAGGGCATGGTGAATGCCGCAAAAGAGAAGAAGATTGATCTGGTCATGGTGGCTCCGGACGATCCCCTGGCAAAGGGAATGGTGAACGCTATGACAGACGCGGGAATCAGGGCTTTCGGACCGACCAGGGAAGCTGCGTTGATTGAATCCAGTAAAGTCTTTTCAAAAAATCTGATGAAAAAGTATGGCATTCCGACAGCCGAATATGCCGTTTTCAATGACAGCTCTGAAGCGTTGAAATGCCTGCCGAATCGTAAATACCCTCTGGTTGTGAAGGCAGATGGCCTTGCACTGGGCAAGGGGGTTATCATTTGTCAGAACCAACAGGAAGCACAAACGGCTATCAACAATATCATGGAGAACGCGCAGTTCGGAGAATCCGGGAAACAGGTGGTCATTGAAGAGTTCTTAACCGGCCCGGAGGTCACCATTTTAGCTTTTACGGACGGAAAAACCATTGTGCCAATGGTCAGCTCACAGGATCACAAAAGGGCGTATGATGGTGATCAGGGCCTGAACACAGGGGGGATGGGCACTTTTTCTCCCAGCCGGGTTTATACTGATGAAATTGCGGAAACCTGTATGAAAAAGATTTTCATACCTTCCATCAACGCAATGAACAATGAAGGCCGCACCTTTAAGGGGATTCTTTATTTTGGACTGATGCTCACAGAAAATGGACCCATGCTGATAGAGTACAATGCCCGTTTCGGAGATCCCGAAGCCCAGGTGGTTTTACCACGCCTAAAGACAGATTTAATGGATATCTTCGATGCCATTATGGATGGAGAGCTGGATAAAGTCAATATCGAGTGGACCGACCAGGCCTGTGTATGTGTGATCATGGCGTCGGGCGGGTACCCTGAAAGCTACCGCAAAGGGTATAGGATTGATGGTCTGGATAAGGTTTCGGATGTGATTGTATTTCATGCCGGAACTAAAAAGGAGACTGGACAATATTATACAAACGGGGGAAGAGTCCTTGGTGTTACAGCGATCGACGACACAATAGAAAAAGCCAGGGTGAGGGCGTATCAGGCTGTATCGGAAATTCATTTCCAGGATGCCCATTACAGGAAAGATATTGGTTTGAAGTAGAAGGGTTTAATATCATTTTTGTGCCTGTGAGAGTCTGGTATCCAAATCTTCAATATTGGCTGTCACCAGGTTTGTTCGAATCAGAACCAGTATGGCATCCTGTTTTTGGACGGCGCTTCTCAGATCGTCCAAAGAAAGCTCCAGCATTTTGATCGCATCGGATGCATTATTCTGAACATTGGTTTTAACCTTTATAAATTCCTTCTGCAACTGATTGGACAGTTCCTGCGCCTTGTTCCAATCGTTTTGGCGCACTGAAAAATGAATGCCTGTTACCATGCTTGAAACGCGCTGTAATTCAGGCGGCTTGTCTGTTTTGTAATAGCTGAAAAACTCCGACAGCTTATCATACAGCTCGAAGACCGAGGTTTGAGCATCGCCGATATTTTTGGATTGGACGGCTTTTGAGAGGTTTTCAAGCGATGCTCCAAAGCTTTCACCCTGCACTTCAGTTACTCCCTTTTCCAGCAATTCCGGTTGAAGATTGTTCCAAGTAAAATACATTCCATCGGTTAATACTTTTATCATTTTCCAGTTTTCATCATTCCATTGAGGCATACCAAACAAACTGTCATCAAACTGAAAGGGCTTTTCTTCCTTTTTTTCAGGGGATGGTTGCGTACCCTTATCTTCTTCGGAACCTGGTTTTTGGCTTTGCTTTGATGAATTATCTTGTGCACTGCCTTGTTCATCTTCACTGCCAGGTTCTTTCTGCTGCTCACTGGCAGCTTCCTTCTTTGATTCGCTGCCGCCTCCCTTCTCTTGTTCACCCTCGCTGCCAGGTTCTTTCTGCTCTTGCCCGTCAGCTTTCTTCTGCTGCTCATTTTCAGGCTTATTATACTGGCCGCCCTGTTGGGCTTCACCACTATCCGAACCATCTTTTTTCTCAGTACCTTCTTTTTCCTGGTCCTGCATCGTTTTCTCCGATCCAGTGGTGGATTGCTGCGCGTTTTCTTCGGCTTTCATTATTAGCGCCTGCATCTGTTCGTTTTTCAGCTGTTCAATCCTGTCACGGCTGTCAAACATCGGGCCGCCCAGAAGCGTAATGATTTGCTCCAGTTCGGAAGCAGCTTTTTCCATGGTATTGGGGATTTGTTCAGGTTCTTTACTTTTGTTTTTATCCTTATCCGGGCATCCCGAAAGCAAAATCAATATCGAGAATGATACAACACAGAAAGAAACTTTTTTGCTCATTCATTTCACCCCGCAATGGTTTTAATCTTATTGTCCGCTTTCAGGACAAATCTTATTCAACAAGGAAGCCGCTATTCATCCTTGTTCGGCCTTTTTATTCCTTTCAAGCGGAAGGTTGATTTGAATGCAAAATTTGGCGGAATGAAACGAATTCATTCTGGGAAAAACAAATTTGAAAGGTGCGTGATAAACATGCTGTGGACGATTGCAATTGTCCTCCTTGGATTATGGCTTTTGGGAGTTGTCACCTCCTACACACTCGGCGGGTTTATTCACATTCTTCTTGTAGGGGCTATCATTACGGTTCTGATTCGGGTAATCAGAGGAAAAAGAGTGATGGGCAGATAGCAAAAAAGGGCTTGTTCAGCCCTTTTCCCTTTTTGTTTTACAAACTGAGCTTTTGTTGGATTTCACTTAAGGTAGCGGCAGAGTGATGAAGCATTTGCTTCTCTTTATCCGAAAGGGGAACCTCGAGAACCCTGTTGATACCATTTCGATCCACCACAGCCGGTACGCTGATACATACATCTGATATACCATATTGGCCTGTGAGCAGACTGGAAACCGTTAAAATGGAGTGCTCGTCGCGCATGATGGCCTCGACGATTCTTCTTACAGCCAAAGCTACCGCATAATAGGTAGCACCTTTGGCACGGATGATATCATAAGCCGCGCTTTTTACCTTTACAAATATTTCATCTCTCTTTTCACCGCCGCAGTTTTTGCAGGTGTTACAGTACTGATCCATGGGCATCCCCGCGATGGTGGTAAGGCTCCATGCAGGCAGCTCGGTGTCACCATGCTCTCCAAGAATATAGCCGTGGACATTCCGGGTATCCACTCCCACATGCTCGCCGATCAGATAACGGAAACGGGCGGTATCCAGGACGGTTCCGGAGCCAATCACCTTTTCAGCAGGCCAGCCGGAGATCTTTGCCGTCACATAGGTTAAGATATCAACCGGGTTGGTCACCACCAGCAGAAGGGATTTATCGGGGGTGGTATATTGGGTGACACTTGTTACGATGCTTTTAAAAATAGCTGTGTTTTTATGGACGAGATCCAGCCGGGTTTCACCCTCTTTCTGGTTTGCTCCGGCGGTGATGATGATTATGTCGGCATCATGGCAATCCGAATAATTGCCCTGGTAAATCCTGACGGGCTTTGCAAAGGGCATGCCATGGTTTAAATCCATCGCTTCGCCTTTTGCCTTGGTTTCATTGATATCAATTAAAACCAGCTCTGAAAAAAGACCGCTCATCATCAGCGTAAAGGCAGTGGTGGAACCGACAAATCCTGTACCAATAATCGCAGCTTTTTGAATATCTTTTTGGCTCATGGGATCATCTCCTTTTTCGAAAAATTCAGTGGCCGCGCTTACAGCCAAATCACCTTTTGTCTGCATTTACTCGAAGATTTTCAACTTTCATAAGTAAAAGCAATGAGCTTGTGCAGTGATAAGATTTATACGAGTTAAATTATATCCATTTTTTCCGTGAGAAACAACTTATTATTGAAAGATACTCACCCTCAGCAATTACATTAACAGTCAATCACATGAAAACCTCGCTGCGCTCAGGATAAAACACATACCTACGGCCTATGAACTGATTAAAGGTGGGTGTGAACAGAAACGCCTGTTACAAACAGCGGCATTTCAACAGAACACAACCTTGCAGGGAAACTATACAAATGATATATTAGGTTTTAGGAAGATGATTCAGGCAACCATTACTTGGGAAAGGAAAGAAAAGATAATGCGTAAATTTATGGATGAAGATTTCCTGCTTCAAAGTGAGACAGCAAAGACATTGTATCACAGTTATGCGAAAGATATGCCAATTATAGACTACCATTGTCATCTGAACCCGCAAGAGATTGCACAAGACAAGAAATATAAGAATATTACCGAGATTTGGCTTGGAGGGGATCACTACAAATGGCGTGCTATCCGTTCCAATGGCGTTGATGAAAAATATATCACCGGAGCTTCCGATGACAGGTTAAAGTTTATGAAATGGGCTGAAACAATGCCCTATCTCATTGGAAACCCCTTATACCACTGGACTCACCTCGAACTGAAGCGTTTTTTCGGGATTGACAGCGTCCTGTCCCCTTCCACTGCCGAGGCTATTTGGGAGCAGTGCAATGAAATGCTGCAAGGGGATGATTTTTCTGTAAGGAACCTGATCCTCCGATCCAATGTTGAAACGATCTGTACTACCGATGATCCTGCCGATACTTTGCAATACCATCAGGCCATTCGGCAGGACACATCATTTGCCGTAAAGGTATATCCCGCATTCAGGCCTGACAAGGCGTTGAATGTTCAAATGGAAGGCTTCAGCGACTATATTGAAAAGCTGGGGCTGGCTGCCAATGTGGAAATATCTTCGGTCAAAGCACTGAAGGAAGCGCTGGAGAACCGCCTGGATTACTTTAATGATCATGGATGCAAGGTTTCAGACCACGCTCTGGAATATGCTATTTATGTCGATGCTGCGGATGCCGAGGTAGAAGCGGTGTTTCAGCTAGCAATGAGTGGAAACAAGCCCACGCAATCCCAGGCTGACAAGTTTAAAACGCACATGCTTGTGTTCCTGGGCAGGGAATATGCAAAGAGGGGCTGGGCCATGCAGCTTCATATGGGCACGATCCGAAGCATTAATTCACGGATGTTCCGCACAATTGGCCCGGACACAGGGTTTGATGCCATTGGTGACAGCCATCAGGCAAAATCACTGGCTGCTTTTCTGGATGCCCTGGACAATACCGCTCAGCTTCCGAAAACAATTCTGTACAGCCTGAATCCAAGGGATAACGAAGCGCTGGCTACCATTATGGGCAGCTTCCAGGGCACTGAAGTTCCCGGAAAAATTCAGCTTGGCTCAGCCTGGTGGTTCAATGACCAAAAGGATGGAATGGAAAAGCAGATGAAAGACCTGGCCAGCCTTGGGCTTTTAAGAAGGTTTGTCGGAATGCTCACCGATTCAAGAAGCTTTTTATCCTATACAAGGCATGAATATTTCCGCCGAATCCTTTGCAACATCATCGGCAAGTGGGCTGAAAACGGCGAAGTAAACGCAGATATGGCGATGCTTGGCGCAATGGTTCAGGAAATCAGCTATCTGAATGCGAAGAATTACTTCGGCTTTTAGTGAATACTGATTATTAAAAATACACTGTATTAAGCCAGGAGTGATCATTTTGAGCAACGCAGACCACGTTTTTATTAAAATGTGTACGGATATTCTTGAAAACGGATTCAGTTCCGAAGGACAGGAGGTTCGTCCCAGGTGGGAGGATGGCACGGAGGCGCATACAATAAAAAAGTTCGGGGTAGTGAACCGGTATGATTTATCCAACGAGTTCCCCATATTGACGCTGCGCCCCACGAACCTGAAAGCAGCTATCGATGAAATTCTGTGGATATGGCAAAAGAAATCAAACCGTATCGCGGATTTAAGCAGCCGTATCTGGAACGCATGGGCCGATGAGGCGGGAACCATCGGAAAAGCATATGGGTACCAACTGAAGGTGAAGCATCAATACCCGGAAGGAGAATTCGATCAGGTGGATCGGGTGCTGTTTGACTTAAAGCATAACCCGGCCAGCAGAAGAATGATTACAAGCATGTTCAACCATGCTGACCTGAATGAAATGGCCCTGTATCCATGTGCCTACAGTATGACCTTCAATGTTACGGGAAACAGGCTGAATGGCATACTGAACCAACGCTCACAGGATGTATTGGTGGCAAACAACTGGAATGTCACACAATATGCCATTCTTATCCATATGTTTGCAAGAGTCTCGGATTTACTGCCCGGCGAATTGGTGCATGTTATCGCCGATGCGCATATTTATGACCGTCACATTCCTCTGGTTCGGGAGCTGATCGCAAGGCAGCCCTATCCTGCGCCAAAGCTGGTGATGAATCCTGATATCAAAGATTTTTACAGCTTCCGCGTGGAGGACTTTTCTCTGGAGAACTACCAGACCGGTCCGCAGATTAAGAATATTCCTGTTGCGGTTTAAGCCGCCTAAAGCAGGCGTTCCCATCAAAGCTAACCCAAACCTGAAATTGGAACGGTATGTTTTGTATACACAAGTTCCTCAAACTGTATCACCAAAGTGGGCTACGCCCACAACCCAACAGCGGTACTCACAGCTGCGAAACATCAAATTCTTGTTTTAATTTGATGTTTTGCAGCAGTAAGTTACTAACAGGAGGTTTATAAATGCAGAAGGGCTTAATATCGATTACTGTTGATGGACAACAGATGCAAACCGAAAAGGGAACCACCATTGAAACTCTTATAAAGAGTATCACAAGGCAGAACAAACCCACTGTCGCAGCAGCAAAAGTAAACAATGAGATCAGAGAATTGACCTATCCTGTTACCGAAGCTTGTGATATCACCCTTGTAGACCTTTCCAGCGCCGATGGGGTGAGAATTTATCAAAGGAGTCTGATATTTCTTCTGGTCAAGGCATTTTATGATGTTTTCCCCGGGGAGGAAATTGCTGTATGTCATTCGGTCAGTAAGGGGCTCTTTTTCGAAGCATTAAAACCATTGACCAGCGAAGCCGTCGAGAAGGTGGAGAAGCGGATGACCGAGCTTGTTATGCAGGATCTTCCGTTCCGGAAGGAAACGATTGACACCGAAAAGGCCAGGCAGCATTTTTTGAAAGAGAAGCGCATTGACAGATACGGCGCAATCAAATACCGGGAAAAGCCTTATGTCAGCTATTATGTTTTGGATGATATGGATGACTACTTTTATGGCTATATGGTTCCTTCGACCGGATATCTAAAGCTTTTTCGGCTGGAGTATGATAATGAGGGCATCGTCCTGATTTCACCAAGAACTACCAACCCTATGGGCCTGGAAGAGCACGAAATACCACAGAAGCTGTTTCAGATTTTCAGCGAGTATCGTCAATGGATTCGTATTCTTGGGGTTGATAATGTAGGGAAGCTGAATGATATCGTGGAATCGGGAAAAGCAGACGAATTCATTCGGATTTCCGAAGCGCTGCATGAGAAAAAGATAGCTCGCATAGCGGATATGATTCAAGACAACCGGGAAAGAATAAAGATTGTGCTGATTGCGGGGCCTTCATCCTCCGGCAAAACCACCTTCGCGCAGAGGCTGTCCATCCAGTTGCGTGTGAATGGCCTGATTCCGGTGAACATTTCATTGGATGATTACTTCGTCAACAAGGATCAAACCCCTGTGGACGAGTTTGGCAAACCAGATTATGAAGCCCTTGAAACAATCGATCTGAAACTGTTTAACGAGCAGCTGAACAGCCTGATAAAAGGGGAAGAGGTGAAGATTCCCACCTATAACTTCCTAACGGGAAAACGGGAATACAGCGGGAAAACATTAAGCCTTTCGGAAGGAAAGGTTTTGGTGATAGAGGGCATTCACGGCCTGAACCCAAAGCTGACGGCAGATGTGCCAGAAAGCAGTAAGTTTAAGGTTTATATCTCAGCAATCACTTCCATGCGTATTGACCGACATAACAGGATTCCCACCACAGATATGCGCTTTATTCGCAGAATTGTCCGGGATCATCAATTTCGGGGGTGTTCGGCGGAAAAAACCATCGAGCTGTGGCCTTCGGTCAGGCGTGGTGAGGAAAAGAACATTTTTCCCTATCAGGAGAACGCTGATGTGATGTTTAATTCATCCCTGATTTATGAGCTGGGGGTTTTAAAAAGGCTGGCTGTTCCGTTGTTGACGGCGATTACGTCTTCCCAGAACCAGTATTCTGAATCTCGCAGGCTGCTGGAGTTCTTAAGCTATTTTTTACCCATTGAAAGCGATGAGATTCCGATGAACTCCATTATCAAGGAATTTATAGGAGGCTCCTGCTTTTTCAAGGAATAACTGTTTGGAAATAACCTGCCCACGGTTGAGTGAGGGCTGAAAGGTTGGCATATATGGAAGACAGAGTACAGTTAATCGCAACCGCGGTTTTCGGAGTGGAGGCTGTTGTTGCGAGGGAACTGAAGCACCTGGGATATGAAGACACCATTACGGAGGACGGAAAGGTTACATTTACCGCGCCTGTTTCGGCCATCTGCAGGGCAAACCTTTGGCTTCGCTGTGCGGACAGGGTTTTTCTGAAGATGGGGGAATTTGAGGCAAAAACCTTTGAGCAGCTTTTTGAGGGAACCAAGGCGCTGCCCTGGGAAGACTGGCTGACGGCTGATGCTGTTTTTCCCGTTACCGGCAGCTGTGTGCGTTCTACACTGATGAGTATTTCAGATTGCCAATCCATTATCAAAAAAGCGATTGTGGAAAGGCTGAAGAAAAAATACAGGTTGGAGAGGTTTCCCGAAAACGGTCCGAGATACAAGGTAGTATTCTGGATCTTGAAGGATGTCGTTATCCTGGGCATGGACACCTCCGGTGATGGGCTTCATAAGCGCGGGTACCGCAGGAGAACAACACCGGCACCCTTAAAGGAGACCCTTGCCAGTGCGCTGTTGCTAATCAGCAGGTGGACGCCGGAAAAACCACTGATGGATCCTTTCTGCGGCTCTGGAACCATTCCGATAGAAGCAGCGATGATGGGCTTGAATCTGGCACCGGGCCTGAACCGTTCGTTTGATGCCCAGTATTGGGCGAATGTAAGCCCAGCCTTGTGGGAACAGGCTGTTGAGGAAGGTTGCGATTTGGCAAACAGGGAGAAGCAGCTTCAGATATTTGGGTATGATTTCGATGAGGATGCAATCGATGCCTGCCGGTTCCATGCCAGGGAAGCAGAGGTGGATCATGCCATTCATTTTCAGGTGCGCCCTGTAAAGGAAGCCTCATCACGTTTCGAATATGGTGTTGTCGTTACGAACCCACCTTACGGGGAACGGATGGGGGATAAAGCGCAGAATGCCGCCTTGTACGGCGAGATGTCCGATACCTTCAAAAAGAATCTGGAAACCTGGTCGTTCTATGTCATCACATCGGATCTTGCCTTCGAGCAGCATTTCGGGAGGAAGGCAGACAAAAAAAGAAAACTTTACAACGGAGGGATCCTTTGTTACCTGTATCAGTTTTACGGCCCTAAACCCCGTTCATTCCAGAATATTCGACCATAAGCGAAGATTATAAAACATTTCGCAATATATTCCGGAAATATTGTTATAATTTGAGATAGAAAGTCTTGTTTTGTCAAAGCAAAATAGAATATAATGGAATAGATGGTTTGAATGATTCATTAGGGTGTGGTGAGAATTGTGAGTGAAAAGATAAAGGTTTATGTGGTAGATGACAGCGATGAGTATATCCAGCATGTGGAACAAAGCCTGGGAAAGGTTTCCGATTTCGAGATTATTGGAAAGGCCTATGATGGGGAAACTGCCATTCGTGAAATCGTTAATGTAAAACCGGATATTGTATTACTGGATCTGATTATCCCTCAAAAAGATGGTATTGCCGTGCTGGAAGAGCTTCAAAGGGTGGAGGGCTGGCAAAGACCTGTGATCATCATGCTCACCGCCATCGGGCAGGACAAATACATTAAGAAGGCCTTAAGCCTCGGGGCTGAATACTACATTTTAAAGCCCTATGACATGGATTTGCTTCCAAAAAGAATCCTTCAGGTTTATCAGGATTCCGACAGGCGGGGAAGACCGGAAAGGAAAGAAAGGCTTGCAGAGGTTCAGCCCACGCCGCGCTCAAGTGTTGCAAAGGAACCCCGCAACCTCCGCGACAATGCGGAGGCGGATGTGATCAAAGTGCTTCAGGATATTGGCGTACCTGCGCATTTAAGCGGGTATAGCTATTTACAGAAAGCAATTCTTGAAACAGTTCTCAGCGAGCGGGGGTTTATACCGATCACCAAGGAGCTATACCCTATGATTGCCGAATGCTACAGCACAACCCCCGGGAAGGTGGAGAGGGCTATCCGCGGTGCCATACAAAAGCTGTGGCAAAGGGTGAACAACCAAAAGCTGAATCAGTTTTTTATCCATACTGAAAACCGGAATGATGACCATCCCACCAATTCCGAATTCATTGCGACCATTGCCGATAAAATCCGGCTGATGTATTTAACAAAATATTGACATTTGCACATCCTGCTAACAAAGAAGCACGTATTCCTGCATCAATTTGCTGGGAATACGTGCTTTTGTAATTGATAAACCAATCTCAGGCTAATAAGGCCTGAATGGTACATATGCCGGTGTGGGGGTGGGAAGCGGAAGTGTGATGATTGGTTCCAATGGCTGGCTGTGGATCGCACAGGGCACATCCTCGTAAACTCCATATTTCCAGTCTTCCGGGTATGGGTCGGATGGAAACGGGGGATTGTATTCAATCGGCCGACGAACCAGCACCTGTTCTGTGATTGTTTCTGCCGGACAATACTCATTGGCAAGGACATACCTGCCATAAATGTCTTTCGAGGCGCTGCACACCTTTGCCTTGAAATGAGCGTCACAGGTTTCGCCATAATCCGGCTCGGTGCCGTCGATAAAATATTCTTCAACAACACGGGAACCTCTTGGATCCTGCTCACAAAGGCTTGTTGCCAGCTTCCCGGAATCCTTGCAGACCTTGCGGGTTACAATCTTTGCGGGGACTGAGCTGAAAAAGTCGGTTGGCTGCATATCCTCATGGATTTTTGTCATGACGGCATGCCAGATCTTTTTTGCATTGTTTGTTTCTTCACTAGTCAGGGAAATCGGAGCCTTGCTGTTGTCATAACCATACCAGGTGGAAGCTACATAATAAGGGGTGGCTCCGTTGAACCATTTGTCAATGCTTTTGTCGGCGGTTCCGGTTTTCCCGGCAGTGGGGATGGCTTCACCATTTTTGTTCAACACGAGATTACCTTTTCCGGTTCCATATAAAACCGCATCCTGCAGAATATTATTCATAATGAAGGCGGTTTGCTCGGAATAGACCTTTGTCATTTTTGGATCCTTTTCAAGAACCAGATTGCCGTCATAATCTTCGATGGATGTATAGAAGTACGGCTCCCAATAGACGCCCTTGTAGGCGAAAACCGTATAGGCCGCAGCCATTTGCATCGGGCTCATTTCCAGGCCGCCGCCCATGGCGATGGAGATCATCCCCTCCTTATCCCAGCAGGGTAAACCAACCCTTTCCAGGTAATCAAGTCCAACCTTGAAGGTGGTATAATCACGCAGCACCAACGAAGCAACGACGTTCCTTGATTGAACAAGTCCCTCATGAACCGTTGTTAAACCATAATTTCTCTTTTCAACATTTCGCGGATATATCTGCTGACGCTCCTTTTCAGGAATGGACAGATCGTTCAGGCGCATATGCTGCGCTACATCGTCGATAATGGTGGCAGCGGTGATTCTACCCGTTTCAATGCCGGGGGCGTAAATCAGAAGAGGCTTGATTGTAGAACCGGGAGAGCGTCCCATGCCGGTTGCCCTGTTTAGGACACTACCTTCCTTTTTGCCGTTACCGCCATACAGCCCCCGAACCGCACCGGTGGCAGGGTCGATCACAACCATTGCGGACTGGGGGATTTCCTCGCGCAGCTTCGCTTCCTCGTTAATGAGGGGAAAGTAGGTCTCGTCAGTATAAACCGAATCTAGTGCATTCTGAACCTTCTTTTCCTGAGTGGTATAGATTTTCAGGCCTGAGTTGTATACCATGTCTTCGGCAGTTTGCGCACTGATGCCTTTTTGCTCGCTGAGATCCTTTACAACAGATTTGATCACTTCTTCGACAAAATAGCTTTGAATACTGCTGCGGGTAATCTTTCCCGCGCCGGGGTTGAAGGTAAAATCAATCTCCTCCTGCATGGCCTGGGTGTGCTCTTCCTCTGTGATCATTCCCTGCTCGAACATCAGATCCAGGATGAGGTGAGCCCGTTCCATGTTGTTCGCCTTGTTTTCGTCACTGTTGGGAATGTAACGAGTGGGCCAGTTGGTGATACCTGCCAGGCTGGCGCATTCCGCAAGGGACAAGTTACGAACATCCTTCCCATAATAAGCCTGTGCAGCGGTTTCAATACCATAGATTGTACTGCCCATGGGAATGGTATTCATATAACGGGTGAGGATATCCTCCTTGGAAAGCCCTTCACGTTCCAGCTTGAGTGCTTGCCACATTTCCTGAATTTTTCTTTTGATAGTAGGCTTCATATTTCCGGTCAGATTTTTCACCATTTGCTGTGTCAGGGTACTGCCTCCCTGCAAATCATCTTCACCCTTCAATTTGGAAATGATAGTATTGTAAGTGCTTTTCAGAAACCTTCTGAAATCTACACCCTTATGATCCCAGAAACGTTTGTCTTCGACAGCGATGTATGCGTTTATCAGGTTCTGAGGGATCTCGGCAAATTCGATCCAGACACGGTTTTCATTCTGTTTCAGTTCAGCCAGAACATTGCCGTCAACATCGTAGATAAAAGTGTTGTACTTTGTCGGGGTTAAGTCAACGGCGCTTAACTCGGGCGTTGTTTCGATATATCCATAAACCAGGCCTGCAACAAGACCACTGCCGATAAAGCCTGCAACGATGAGAATGGTAAGGATCAGCCTGATAGCCCCCCATATTACCTTCAGGGAAAACAGCAGGGCATTCACTACCGGAGACCGTTTCCTCGGCGCGGAAATGGCTGGTTTCACTTTTTTCTCTCGTTTCACCTTAGGACGCTCATTGCCGGATTTCGGTTTTGGTTTAAACAAACCGCGTAAATTCAACTTCATATCTTCCTCCTGAAAGGAACCCGGATAATGATAATTGATCCAGGATCCATTCGCGCAAGTGCTTTTAGCAGCAATCAATGCAACACAAAAAACAGGAATGTTCTTTCCCGTAAAGCTATTATAGCACAAAAATCGTGGATCAGAAGTTTTTTTTCATTTAAGCTGGAACTTCAGGGAATAATTCATTATAGCGAGGGAGTAATACAGCACTTTTTATAAGCAGATGGAACTGATTTACCTTGATTTGATGGTATGAATACTCCCAGCCTCGATATAACGAAGCTAAACCTTCGTTGTTGCGGTGTGATGGTTTTGCTAAAGCAAAACCTGCTGTTGCAATAGCGGTGTGTTGCAATTGCAAAGCAATTGCTTTTGGTGCTATAATTAGTAATGATTGTGATCCAGTCTGACTCGGCTGTGCACGAAAGAAACAGGTAAGATGATAAACATGCCTTCCGGCATGTTGGTTGGATAAAGGAAAGGATGGACATGTTTTGGGAAATTCAAATGTTTATGATGTTCTGAAGGAACGCGGTTTTATCGCCCAGGTAACCCACGAAGATAAAATAAGGGAAATTTTGGGCAAAGAAAAGATTACTTTTTATATCGGCTTTGATCCCACCGCCGACAGCCTTCATGTAGGACATTTTCTGCAACTGATCGTGATGGCCCACATGCAGCGTGCCGGGCACAGGCCTGTGGCCATTTTGGGCGGTGGTACCGCCATGGTGGGTGACCCCTCCGGGAAGACAGATATGCGCAAAATGCTGACCCAGAAGGAAATTCAGCACAACGCGGATCAGTTTAAAAAGCAAATGCGCAATCTGGTCGATTTCAACGAAGGCAAGGCGCTGATGGTGAATAATGCCGATTGGCTTTTGAAGCTGAATTATGTCGATTTTTTACGAGATATCGGGGTTCATTTTTCGGTCAACCGCATGCTATCGGCGGAATGCTTTAAATCCAGGCTGGAAAAAGGGCTGTCCTTTATCGAGTTCAATTATATGCTGATGCAAAGCTATGATTTTCTGAAGCTGTATCAGGATTATCACTGCACCTTTGAGTTGGGCGGCGATGATCAGTGGAGTAATATCCTCGGCGGCGTCGAATTGGTGCGCCGGGTGGAAGGTGAGGAAGTATACGGCATGACCTTCCAGCTGCTGACCACCAGCGAGGGCAAGAAAATGGGCAAGACTGAAAAGGGCGCAGTGTGGCTGGATCCTGAAAAAACATCCCCGTATGAGTTTTACCAATACTGGAGGAATATAGATGACGCCGATGTCATCAAATGTTTGAAGCTGCTTACCTTCATTCCCATGAAACAAATCCTGGAGTATGAAGCCTGCCAACAGGAGAAGATCAACGAGCTTAAGCAGGTTCTGGCCTTCGAGGTCACGAAAATCGTTCACGGTGAAGAAAACGCGCGAAAGGCCAGTGACGCAGCGAAGGCACTTTTCGCCGGGGGTGGATCTTCGGAAAACATGCCCTCTACCGCCATACCTTCACAAACCCTCGGTGAAGGCATGGGTGTTCTGGACTTGCTGTTACATTGCGGGCTGGCACCATCCAAGGGCGAAGGCCGCAGGCTTGTTCAGCAGGGCGGGCTGTACGTCAACGGCGGACGTGTGGATGATCCAAACCTGATGATCACGGTTGCATCATTCCAAAACGGTGAAATTTTGATCCGCAAGGGGAAAAAAGTATATCATAAGGTTATCCTGGAAGGGTAGCTGATCGTTTTACTGTTTCGGGAAAAAGAATATTATGTCGGGAGCGGGTTCATATGCAGATAAAAGTGGGTGAGATCATCAGGGCAAAAAGAGAAGAGAATAACATTTCTCTGGTTTCATTTGCCCAGGAGTTGGATATTTCCCCGGGGTACCTGTCCCAAATTGAAAACGGGGTGAAGAAAAATCCGAACCTTGGTATTCTGCTGAAGATCATCCGCCGTCTGGATATTGATTTGGCCATGCTGCTGGGGGTTGAAGAGAACGAGGAGAACTACCTTGTTAAAATACCATCCCTGTTGAAGCTGATTCTGGCCAGGGAACGAAACAGCCGGGTTCTGGAAGATCCCGAGGTACTAAAACGGTTTTGTTCACTTTGTGAACGCACATTGGAAACAAAATACCTGCTGGAAAACCCCGTTTTATACAGGATGTTTCTGGATGACCTTGCAAACCAGACCGAAGCAACCTTGAAACGATATATGGGAATGCAGGTTCTTTTAATGGAAAACGAAGGGGGCTCCTGATGCAGTAGCTTTACGTATCAGCAGAGATTGGGGTGGATGGACAAAGTAAGTGCA
>LSQX01265809.1_pt2 | contig 18975 bp, 16 predicted proteins | sample 654561 | NCBI WGS metagenome assembly LSQX01 (sample SAMN04489861, study PRJNA283612) | anaerobic digester metagenome | isolation source: 4 biogas reactors fed with cattle manure at either 37C or 55C with and... | place: Denmark: Kongens Lyngby | collected 2014
AAACGCGCCTGAAGTCCCACAAACTGATCGCCCATCTCTCCGTCGATTTCAGCCTTTGGAACCAGCGCTGCTACCGAGTCGATTACAATGATATCGATGGCGCCGCTTCTCACCAATGCTTCGGTGATTTCCAGGGCCTGCTCGCCGGTATCGGGCTGGGATACTATCAGATTATCGATATCCACACCCAAATTCTTGGCATATACAGGATCCAGTGCGTGCTCGGCATCGATAAAGGCGGCATCCCCTCCCGCTTTCTGTGCCTCTGCCACGGCATGAAGCGCTACTGTTGTTTTACCTGATGATTCGGGACCAAACACTTCAATTATTCTTCCTCTGGGAAGACCGCCAACCCCAAGGGCTATATCCAGGGATAGCGCCCCGGTGGATATGGCATCGGTGTTCACATGGGAAACCTCCCCCAGTTTCATGATTGCACCCTTGCCGAACTGTCTTTCTATTTGGTTCATTACAAGTTCCAATGCCTTTTTCTTTTCGTCCATGGATCCTTGCCTCCTTTGCCGAACATTTGTTCTTATTATATGCTAATAAATCTTATAAGTCAATACCTGATTGTCACATTTTTACACTTTTATTTCATTTTATGACATCAGTCGGTTCATGCCTGCTGAACATGGATCTTACCCGCTTAAGACCTGACAAGACCATTCTGTTCACCGTATCAATTTCCGGAATCCTGATCTTCATACAGAGATACCAGAATATTGAGAGACCTGCTGCCAGAGGTATTGCAATACACACAATCTGGCTCAGCTTTGAAGCAGTGTTAGGCCTTATCAGCACAGAAAACAAGAATACTGCAATGCCAGAGGGAACGGTAGCAATCAGCGAACGCAGGGCGTATCGGCCATTGTCAAAAATAATGTGTATGCCTGTCTTCCTGTGGAAGGCAAAAACCAGCACGCTCATATTTACAACCGATGCCATGGAATAGGACAGAGCCGTGCCTGCAATGCCTATTGGGGTAAATCTTCTGAAAAACCAGTTGAATAAAAAGTTGGCTGCAATCCCGACAAGACCGCTAAGAAGCGGAGTTCTGCTATCCTGTATGGAATAAAAGGCTCTGTTGAGAAGTGCAGTCATGGAAGCAAAGATCAGTGCTGATGCATAGGCTAAAAGACAGGCTCCTCCATACAGGACATCGCTTTCCGAAAGATCGCCCCACTTGAAGAGAACTCTCATTATGTCCTGGTTGAGAACCATCATAAAGAGCGAGGTAGGCAGAGAAAGCAGAAATACAACCCGGATTCCCTTATTAAGAACCTTCGAAAACTCGCCCCCGTTATTAGAGGCATAATGCTCGGACAGGGTGGGCAGCATGGCTATGCCGATGCTCTGGGCGAATATACCCAAAGGAAGCTGCCAGGTTCGGTTGGCATTATTCAAAAGGGTCAGCATGCCTTCATCAAAAAATGTGGCATAGCCCCTGGATATCATCAAATTCAGTTCCAGAATGAAGGATGACAGAAGCGAAGGAATAGCCAGACTAAACATTTTTCTGAAGGCTTTGCTGTTAAGATACAAACGGGGCTGATATAGACTGAAATGCTTTATGGTTGCCGCCATTTGTATGCAAAAGAACAGAGCCGCACTTGCCACCACACCCCAGGCCGTAGCATTCGGGCTTACCGTCCCGAATATGGCAATGCTGATGACAGTGGAAATATTATAGATAACCGGGCCGAAGGCGGCAACAGCAAATCTTTTATAGGAATTGAGTATGCCATTGCACTGTCCGGCCAGCATCATGAAAGGAGCCGATAAAAGAAGAATTCTCGTCAGATCGACGAGGAGAGCTTTGTCCCCGCTGCTGCTCTCATTGTACCCTGCCGCAAGGACGCTCAAAAGTTCATCGGTCCAGATAAAGAAAACAACCTCAAGGATCACCATGAACACGATGGTGAGGTTCATGAATGTGCTTACGGCCTTCCATCCTATACGTTCCTTTCCCCTTGTGATATAAGAGGAGAGAACGGGTATCAGAGCTGCTGCAATGGCTCCTCCTGCCAGAAGGTCGTAAATAGTGTCCGGGAGGGTAAAGGCCATGAGAAACTCATCAGAATAGCCGCCGGGCCGCATTCTGGTATAGATGAGCAGTGTTCGTAAAAAACCGGTAATACGGCTCATGAAGGTGGCGACCATCACAATGGCCGCAGCACCTGTCAGCCTCCTGTTTCTCTCGAGTTGATCCATAAACGTCTCCCGTATTTTATATACAAATAAAAACTGCGTTTGGCAGGTCTTTATCCACTATACCATTTTTATCTGGCACCGAGAAGCATTTTTCTCAATAGATCAAGGGCATGAAGACATGAAACGGTACGCACTCTATGCCGATCCCCCCGCAGGTTAAGCTGCAGGGACTCAATTCTCCCGTTGAGGCTTGCTGCCACATACACAAGGCCTACAGGCTTTTCAGGTGTCCCCCCATCCGGCCCCGCAATTCCGGTAATGGCAAGACCCGCAGTGGTTTTTGTTCTCTCTACCAACTTTTCCACCATCTCTTCGGCCGTTTCTCTGCTGACAGCGCCCCATGTATCTAAAGTCTTCTGACTCACTCCCAATTCCTGAACTTTGGCTCCATTGGAGTAAGTCACAAGCCCCCGGTCAAACACCCGGGATGCCCCGGGGACATTTATAAGCCTGGAGGCCAGCATTCCGCCGGTACAGGATTCAGCTGTGGAAAGGGTCCATCCCCTTTCCGACAAGAGCCTTAAAACAACCTCCTCCAATGTCTCTCCTTTATCGGAATAGACATGGGAGCCCAATCTCTCCCGGATTCTCTCAACCACGGGAGCAATCAATGCCTCAACTTCATCCCGGGTATGGCATTTGGCCGTTACCCGCAGACTGATCTCTCCTGAACCCGCATAGGGGGCAATGGTGGGATTGGTCTGCTGTTCCACCAGATCCATGATCCGCATTTCCATCTCAGATTCACCGATACCGAAGACTTTAACCACTCTTGACCCAATAGTATAATGGGTTTTTCCCTCGAAGTAGGGAAAAACCGTGTCCTCGAACATGGGTATCATCTCTTTGGGAGGACCGGGCAGCATGACCACAGTCTTTCCTCCCTTTTGGACAATACAGCCGGGGGCAGTACCGTTTCGGTTGGGAATGACTTTGCATCCGGAAGGAAGATAGGCCTGTTTGACATTGTTATCACACATACGGCGGTGCTGCTTCTCAAAAAAGCACCTGATGTAATCCAGGGACTCCTGATGTATGGCCAGTGGCAACTCCAAAGCCTCTGCGATAGTTTCCTTGGTCAGATCATCCTTTGTAGGCCCAAGCCCGCCGGTGGTAATCACAATGTCCGATCTTTCCAGCGCCTGTTCCAGGCAGGCCTTAAGGCGTCCGGGATTGTCTCCCACAACGCTGTGATAATATACATTTATGCCCAGATCCGCCAGACGTGACGACAGGTACTGGGCATTCGTATTGGTGATCTGCCCCATGAGCAGTTCGGTACCGACCGCAATAATTTCCGCATTCATATTAAATCACTGCCTTCCGGTTTGGAATGATAAACGTTGGGCAAGACCCGGCTCACAACTGCAGGGTCTCTTCGATCTTCTGCCAGAGGGCTTCAACTCCTGTCTTTTTGAGAGCTGAGAAAGGCAGAATTTCAATGTTTTCATCCAGATTCAGCGACGCCCTTATCTGATCTATATGCTTCTTCAATCCCGATCTTCCAATCTTGTCAGCCTTGTTGGCAACCACGACAAACTTTCTGCCTGATTCCCTGATGAACCGTAACATGACCTGATCGTCCCGGGTAGGCTCATGCCTGATATCAACCAGCAAAATAATGATTTTCAGCTGTTTCCTGGTGGTAAGATAAGTTTCGGCAAGCTTACCCCAGGATTCCTTTTCGACAGCCGAAACCTTTGCGTAGCCATAACCCGGCAAATCCACAATCATAAGGGCATCATTTATATTGTAGAAGTTTATGATGCGGGTCTTCCCGGGAGTATTTCCCACCCTGGCAAGCCCTTTGCGGTTGACCAGGGCATTGATAAGAGATGACTTTCCCACATTGGACCGGCCGGCCAGCACAATCTCCGGAAACCCCGTGTTGGGGTATTGAGACGGGCCTGCCGCGCTGATAACATGTTCTGCTTTCTTTATTATCATTTTGATGATCCTCTTTGTTCCTATTGTTTTTCCTGTCCAAGCAATTCCCGTGCCAGTTTTTTTGCCGCATCGGTGGCATGCTCCCCGGACAGAAGCCTTGTAATCTCATCCTCCCTGTCCTGTCCCTTAAGCTGATGAACCATGGTAACGGTTCGCTCTCCCTGGATCTTCTTGGTAATGAGGATGTGATGATGGGCAAGGCTTGCGATCTGGGCATGATGTGTAATGCATAGCACCTGATGCTTCTCGGCAAGGGTCCTGAGTTTTTCTCCCACACTGGATGCCGCCTTGCCGCTGACCCCAGTATCAATCTCGTCAAAGATCAGGGTGGGAATGCTGTCCATATCTGCCAGCATGGCCTTAACAGCGAGCATGACCCTGGACATCTCGCCCCCTGAAGCAATTTTGGAGAGGGGTTTTAAGGGTTCCCCGGGATTGGGTGAGATCAGAAATTCTACCTGATCTGTTCCATCTGCCGTAAAGCCCAGCTCCGGCACGCTGTTGACTGCCACCTTGAAAACGGTCTTTGGCATTTCCAGTTCGGAAAGCTCTTTCATGATGCCTTCAGCAAGCTGTTCTGCCGCCTCAGTCCGTAAGCTGTTCATTTGCCGGCATTTTTCAGTCAGGCTGGCCTCAATGGTTTTTATCTTTGCCTTTATGGATTCAATCAATTCCTCATTATTCTCCAGTTCATCCAGCCTTTTGGCGGCATCTTCCCCATAAGCCAGTATCTCGGGTATGGTCTCACCATACTTCCTTTTAAGTCCTTGTATCAGGCTGATCCGCTCTTCAGTATCTTTGTGGAGTCTGGGGTCATATTCAGTGCCGTCCCTGATACGTCGAAGTTCCCTTGAAATATCGCTCAGTCTCTCGTCAATATCTTCAAGGGTGGAACAGATGGATGCATAGGAAGCATCTATGCTTTCGACCTTTCTTATGGAATCCAGCGCCGATTGTACCTTGTCCAGGGCGCCGGCATCATGGTCGTCCTCCCCTCTGATGGCCTGGTATGCTGTGTTGAAAGCGTTGATGATGTCCTCAGCGTGGGCCAGGATCCTGCTTCTATTTTCCAGTTCCTCATCCTCGCCCTCATACAGAGCGGCCTGGCTGATCTCTTCAATCTGGAATCTGAGGGTATCCATAAGCCTTTCCCTCTCCTTGCCCTCGCCTGTGAGAGACCTGAGCCTTGTCTGGTGCTCTTTTAGATTCTCAAGTTCCTGCTGGTATGTGGTTTTTAGAGCCAGAAGCCTGTCACCGGCAAAAAGATCCAGAAGATGAATATGGGTCTCGACCCTCAAAAGGGATTGATTGTCGTGCTGCCCATGAACATCGATGAGGTGTTGGCCAATTTCCCTGAGCATTGCTACAGTCGCAAGATTTCCGTTGACCCGGCATATGTTTTTTCCTGATTCGGTTATGGTGCGGGAGATGATTAGGGTATCGTCATCTCCGGTATCAAAGCCATATTCCTGCAGGATGGGGTCAAGGTTCGGCGGTTTAGAAAAAAGCCCCTGAACGGTGGCTTTTTCCGTGCCTGAACGGATGAGTTCCCTTGATACCCGAGAGCCCAGAAGCGCATTAATGGAATCAATTAGGATTGATTTGCCGGCGCCGGTTTCCCCTGTCAGAACATTGAAGCCCGACTCCAGGGTTATATTCAGGCGCTCAATAATGGCAACATTCTCTATCTCCAACTGGAGCAGCATGTGTTATGACACTCCCCTCACCATGCGTGTGAATTTTTCCATCAGATCCTCAGCTATCTTTTCGGCGCGACATACAATCATCAGAGTATTATCGCCGGCTATGGTGCCCACCACGTCATTCCATCCCAGGGAATCAACAATCTCGCCCACTGCCTGAGCCATTCCCGGAAGCGTTTTTACCACCAGAATGTTGTTGGCGTAATCACATGACACAAAGGCTTCCTTCAGAATAACCATCAATCTTTCACCGGTATTGGACGATTCACGGTTCATGGATGAATAATGGTATTTCCCACTGGGGGAGAGAACCTTAACCAGACGCAGCTCCTTGATGTCACGGGAAATGGTGGCCTGGGTCACATCCATCCCCAGTTCTCTGAGTTTTTCCGCAAGCTCGTCCTGTGTCTCAATTTCGTATTTATCAATAATGTCGAGGATTCTTGCATGTCTGTTATACTTCACTTTAAATATCCTCCTAAAAAATAATTTTGGCTAGCATCCATGTATCTTGGCCCGAAGCACATCGTAAAAGTTGACATTGTTGACTGATGCAAAGAGAACATCCTGAGCAGCCGCCCTAACCTCCACAAGATCTCCGGGAAACAGTTCCGCACCCTTTTGCCCGTCCATGGTGAGCATAGCCTGCATCTCACCGTCGTCACCGAAGGTGATGCGGATAACCCTGTCCTCGGGTGTTATGAACGACCTGGAATACAGAATATGAGGGCATATGGGGGTAGTTATCATGAGCCGCATATCAGGCTGTACTATAGGACCTCCCGCCGACAGGGAGTATGCTGTTGAGCCGGTAGGTGTGGATACGATAATTCCATCGCCGGGAAAAGAATCCACATATTTGTCGTCCATATTCACCTTGAGTTTCAGTATCCGGGAAACGCCAACCCGGGAAACAACCGCATCGTTGATGGCTATATCCCTGAAGACCGTTTCTCCTTCCCTGATAACGCGGGCATCCAGTACCATCCGGGATTGGACAGTAATTTCCCCGCAGGCCATTTTCTCAACAGCAAGCTGGATATCACTGGTTTCAACCTCGGCAAGGAATCCAACAGAGCCCCTGTTGATCCCCAGAATCGGAACCCGGTACTCATAGGCAGCTCTGGCAGTGCTTAAAAATGTACCGTCACCACCGACACAAATAATAAAGTCAGCATCCTTATAGATGTTGCTGGAGGCAACCGCATAATGGCCGGCATGGCGTTTGACCTCCGGGGATACAATGGGCGTAAACCCCTTATAATACAGGGCTTCAATGATGATTTTGGTGTGGGTATAACCGATATCTCTATCCTTGTTAACCACAACTCCCACTTTTTTCAACATCAATCACATCCAAGGTTTATTATACAGTTGAAATGCATGTAAATACAACAGCAAAAAAAGAGAGCCGCAGTGAGAAGTGAGAGATTGGAGATTGGAGATTGGAGATTGGAGATTGGAGGTTGGGTGTGAAGGCGAGAGTATAAAAATGGCTTTGAGGACAGGTTTGAATAGCAGAAAAGACTATTTACAAGTATTGCGACATATCGTATAATACTGCCAATATCAAAAAGCTTTGAAAGGGAGAGTAGGTATTGGAAATACCCTTGGGGATGGCATCATCCCCTGCAAGAGAGTCCGGCTGGTGGGAAAGGACGGGGAAAACCTATACCGAACATGGCCCTGGAGCTGCGCACCGAACGCTTTTTAGCCTTAGACTGCGACGGATGCACCCGTTAGCGTGCCGGAGTATAAACATGTATCTTTCATGTCGTACTCGTTGAGGCCTTTTCCCGCGAGGGAAGGGGTGAACAGGGGTGGTACCACGAAGCCTTTATAGCTCTCGTCCCCAAGTATAGTGCTTGGGGTTGGAGAGCTTTTTTATGTCTTCTATCACGATTTTCGACCGCAGTTCATAATGTCGGCTGACGGGTTTTGTCCCATACGGAACAACTGGGATAAAGGCTTCCCGCAGAGGACGAATATTTTCGCATAATCCCGGTAAATCATTAAAGAAAGGAAGGATATTATGAAGATATTTATAGGGGGCGCCTGGCCCTATGCCAACGGATCCCTTCATATTGGTCATCTGTCCTCCCTGATCGGAGGGGATGTCCTTGCAAGATATCACAGACTCAAGGGGGACACGGTATGCTATGTTTCGGGCAGCGACTGCCACGGCACGCCCATCACTATCAAGGCGAGAAAGGAAGGGGTGCATCCCTCCTCCATCTCAGACCATTATCACAGGGAGTTTGAGGATTCTTTCAAACGGCTGGGGTTTACCTATGACAACTATGGGAGGACCAATTCCTCATCCCATAAGGCATTCGTTCAGGAATACTTCACAGTCCTTCAGCAGAAAGGCTTTCTCTATGAGAAGGAGGTTGAGCAGGTCTTTTGCAGCCGATGTAATCAATTCCTCCCCGACCGGTTTGTAGTTGGAAAATGCCCAGAATGCGGGAAAGACGCCAAGGGCGACCAATGCGATCATTGCGGAAGCCTCTTGGATCCAGCACAGCTGGAGGACAGAAAGTGCGGGATCTGTAGCGCTGAGCCAGACTTCAAAGCTTCCACCCACCTTTTCATCCCCCTTAGCAGACTGGAAAAGGACATCAGAGATTTTCTCGGAAGGGCAGAGCATTGGAGGACTAACGCCATTGGTCTGACCGGAAGATACCTGGATGAAGGACTTCCCGATCGGGCCGCCACAAGGGATATTGACTGGGGTATTGATGTCCCCCTCCCCGGCTTTGAGCATAAGAAGATATACGTCTGGCTGGAGGCAGTTCTGGGCTATCTTTCCGGATGCAGGCAGTGGTGTAGAAAGACCGGAAACAGCTTTGAGGGCTTTTGGGATCCGGATAGCACAGATATACGGCATTACTATGTCCACGGGAAGGATAATATCCCTTTCCATACGGTTATTCTGCCTGCACTTCTGCTGGCTCACGGCAACTTAAGGCTTCCGGACAGGATCCTATCCGCAGAGTATGAAACACTTGAGGGCAGAAAGATATCTACCAGCGGCAACTGGGCTGTGTGTGTTCCATATCTTCTGGAGCGTTATCAGCCTGATTCAATACGCTATTTCTTCGTGGCAAACGGTCCGGAGAAAAAGGATTCCGATTTTTCGTGGCAGGAATTCATAAACACCCATAACTCGGATCTTGCGGGGCAGTTTGGCAACCTGATAAACAGAACCCTTGTATTCATCAGGAAAAACTATGATTCAAAGGTGCCGGAAGGCTGTCTGGAGAATCAGGTCGGAGTGACCATTGAAGAAGCATTCAGGCTTTGTGGAAAGTTCATTGAGGAAGGATCCTTCCGTGATGCGCTTCAGGCTGCCTTTTTGCCTGTCCGGTTTGCCAATAAATACCTTGATGAAAGAAAACCCTGGATCAGCATTAAAGAGGACCCTGACGACTGTGCCCAGGTAATGTTCAATCTTGTTCAGATCATCGCAAGCCTCAGCCTTCTCCTGGAACCATTTATTCCATTTTCCTGCGTAAGGATAAGGGATATGCTGGGCGGAGTTGAGCACCCCGGATGGAAGCCCGTGTCAATCGAAGCAAACCGCAAATTGAATGATCCTGTGATTCTGTTCCAACGCCTGGATAAGAAGGTGGCGCAGGAGGAAATAGATAGGTTGAAGGGTAACCTCTGCCTTGACAAAAACTAGATAGTCCAGGTATAATAGGTGTACTATATGTATTAGTACACCTATTATACTTTACTGAGAGCGACTGAGCAGAAGGAGGGATTATCATAATAATCATTGATATCCGGAGTCCTAAACCCATATACGAACAGATAAAGGACAATATCAAGCAGCTCATCGTCACCGGAGCCCTCTCGGAAGGTGAAAAACTGCCTTCGGTTCGGGAATTGGCACAATCCACCTCCATCAATCCAAACACCATACAAAAGGCCTACAAGGATCTGGAGTCCGATGGATTCATCTACTCTGTGGTGGGAAGGGGCAGTTTTGTTGCCGCTCCGCCTGGGAAGAAGGATCCGGAACGGATTGAATCCCTCATGTCATCCATTAGATCCGGAGTAAGAGAACTGCATTATCTTGGCCTGACCAGGCAGGAGATTCTTGAATTTATTGATAAAACCATTACGGTTGATAAGGAGGGTAAAAACCCATGATTCAAGTAAGAGATCTGAAAAAATCCTTTGATGGTTTTTGGGCCTTGAATGGCGTAGATATTACAGCAAGAAGGGGTTCAGTCTATGGGCTGGTGGGGCCAAACGGGGCAGGAAAGACCACTCTTATCAAGCACCTGGCCGGCGTCTTCATACCTGACGGGGGAACCATCATGATTGACGGCCAGCCCAGCTTCGAAAATATCGGGGTAAAAGCTAAAACCGTCTACATTCCTGACGATATCTATTTCTTCCCCCAGGCAAACCTGCTGGATATGAAAAAATTCTATCAATCCATATATCCGGTTTTTGACGAGGATCGTTTCAACAAGCTCTATGATGTGTTCCCCTTCGATCCAAGGAAGAGTCTCAGACGTCTGTCCCGGGGTATGAAGAAGCAGGCGGCATTCTGGTTGGGGATTTGTTTGAAACCCGATCTCATGCTGCTGGATGAGCCTGTGGACGGGCTTGACCCGGTAATGCGCAGGAAGGTGTGGAGTGTTCTCCTTCAGGATGTGGCAGACAGGAATATGACAGTATTCGTTTCATCCCATAACCTGCGGGAATTGGAGGACGTCTGCGACCATGTGGGCATAATGCATGAGGGCAGAATCATACTTGAAAGAAATCTGTCGGAGATCCAGAACAATATTATGAAGCTTCAGGTAGCCTTCGACGGACCGCTGCCTGAGGAGATGAATGAGCTTGATATTTTAAGCAGGCAATCCAGCGGCCGTGTATGGGTTCTGATTGTTCGTGGCGACAGAGACAGTATAGTCAGCCATGTCAATAAGCTCCGCCCGATTATTATGGACGCTCTTCCCCTTACGTTGGAAGAAATCTTTGTTTACGAGCTGGGAGGTATGAACTATGCAGTTAAAAACATCATCCTTTAATAAGGGAATCTACTTTTTTAACCTGAAGCGTTTCTGGCTGATAGCCTTTTCATTCACCTTCCTGCTGACATTGAACATCATCGACTTTTTGGGTTTTGCATCGGAAAACACCTGGGGAAGATACGCTACCTATGCTCCAAATGAGATTGCCCGTGCGATTTTTGCACACAGCGATATGACGGCAACCCTGCTGTTCCCCTTTTTCAGCCTGGTATCAGCGCTGGCGGTCTTCTCCTATATACACTTTCAAAGGAATACTGCCATGATCCACGCACTGCCCATAAACAGGAACAGCCTTTTTACGACCCATTACCTGTCTGGGCTGACCCTTGTTCTGCTGCCTTTGGCAGTATCAGGAGTGGTTCTGGTTGTAGGAGAGCTGCTGATGGGAATCACCCATGTCGGCTATTCACTTCTGTGGATTCTCGTCTCAGCCGTCATTCTGTTGCTTCTTTATTCCTTTGCAGTATTTGCCGGCATGTTCACAGGGCATCTGGCAGCCCACGCCCTCTTCTTTCTGATATTCAATTTCCTCGCAGTGTTTCTGGAAGAAGTTATAGGGACGGTTTTATCATCCCTTTTGTTTGGTTATGTCAGACCATATAACAGCCCTGTTGAACCCCTCTCGCCCATAGTTTATATTGAGAATCTCTTCTCAGGCTTCTCAAATGCCGAGGGCAATTATGTGCTTGTTACCTGCTATCTATTGGCGGGACTTGCCTTCACACTGGGAGCCCGTGCCATCTACAGGAGACGTCATATGGAGACAGCCAGTGACGTCATCAGCCTCCAGATTATGAAGCCCGTCTTCAAATACAGTGTGGCCTTCTGCTCCTCCGCGCTTCTGGGCGACATTATTGTAAGCTTGATGAACTTCGGAAGAAGTTTTACCGTATTTGTTGTCAGCTACCTCATTGGCGGACTTATTGGCTATTATGCTGCCGAAATGCTTCTTAGAAAAACCTTCCGTGTTTTTAAAAACAATAAGGGATTTATTGCTTTTGCACTCATTATCGTACTGCTTCTCTCGGGAGTCCATTTTGATTTCTTCGGTTATGAGACCTACGTTCCCGACGCCCGGGACGTGGAGATAATGCATGTGGGCAGTTATCGGGATGAATATGTCACAGTCGCGCTGGATCCCGAGAGCTATAGCCCTGAAAAACACAGATATTTTTTCTGGGACAGCGACTATATTGATAATCCTCCGGCCAAACTTGATGAAAACATGATCCGGATGCTCAGGCTGAAGGCCGGTGTTTTGGAAAAACCCGAGACCATTGAAAAAGCAGTAGCTCTCCATAGGACCATTGCACAGAATGCTTCATCCTTCAGCAACATGGGTGAAGAGAATGGCTTGTATCACTATAACGAATCCTCCGGTGTCCGCTATTTCAATCTTTCCATCACCTACCGCCTCAAAAACGGCAGGATAGTTGAAAGAGCCTATTACCTTCCCTATGCGGGCAACAGCAGCGTCGATCTTAAAACCAGCCTTCAGGAGTTGTTCACATCGGACGAGTACATGGAAAAGGCCAATCCCATGCTCTTGGTTGAGCCTGAAGATCTAAACTTTATACATGTTTTGTTTTATGATGAGAGCGACACAGTTTTGAATCTGGCATCCACTGAGGAACTGGAGGGGTTCCTGGCGGCCTTTAAGCAGGACATCCTGAACACAGACCCGTTGGACCTGTTCCTGAATTACAAAGAGGTCAATCCCACCAGTATAGAAATCACCTTCAGTTTTAAGGAAGACAGGGCTCCCGTTATCCAGGAAGGCGGGATAACCCATATAACCGGTAATACCCGAACCATCAGGCTTTGGTTCGATTACCATCATACCCTTGAGTATCTTGCAAAAAAATCGGCCATTGATCAGGCACTATGGCAAAAGATGGTTGATTACTGATTGCCTGTGTTTATCCATAAACCCAATAAAACCCTATTATACGTTCCGGACTGCCTGAACAGGCAGTCCCCCTTTTTCTTGCCACAAAAATAACAATAATATATATTTATTAGTAATGCCAGAGAGTTTCCACTATCAAGGGAGGATTTATGAACAGGGAATTGGATATTATCCTTTCAAATATTGAAAATGCTGTTGAAAAAAAAGAATACGACACTGCCCTCTCGCTGATTGAAGAAAACGTGGCAATTCTTTTTTCATCCCGCAACGTCAAGCCAGTAATTATTCTATTGGGAAATATCCCGGAAGACCGGTTTGTGACCCCTCTCCAGAAACTGATAAGGGGCTGGGTCAGTTTTATGTGCGGGGATGGTCAGGGTGTAATTAAGGTACTGGAAGAGTTGGAGCCATACGTTCTGACCTCTCCAGTGGAAAACTCGGTATACTGCGCCCTTAAAGCCGTATCAATATTTATGGACAATCAGGAGGAAGCGCTGAGCTCCGCAAAGCTTTCTGTTGAGGTGATGGAAAAGGACGCCAACAGTTTCTATATGGCAAACGCCAGGCTTACATACGGCCAGCTTCTTTCAAGCGTTGGGGATCACAGGAAGGCCGCCCATGAGTTCTTCTCCGCATACCATATTTTTAAGAAACACAAAAGTTACTTTCCGGCTGTGACATCCCTGGTTAATTACGGCATAAAGAAGCATGCTCTGGGTGAGATTGCCGATATCGTAACCCTGTTCAGAAATGAATTGGCAGCATCCAGCAAATTTGATGATGATGGTGTATTCGAACTGCTCAAACTGCCGTTGGGCATTGCGTTCTTTGAGATGAACAGACAGAACCTGGCTGTTGAATACCTGGAAAGCGTAAAGCCGTTGATGTACCAACTGGATTTCGTTCATATGTATGGCGTGCTTGAGATGTATCTGGCATACGCCTATGGTATCAGCGGATTATACAGTCGGGCCTATTCCCTGATAGATGAACTGGCCGGCAGGTTGTCCCGGCTGGGCTTCGAAAACGTCAACACCTTATGTGCCGCACTGAGAGCTCATATCAACCTTCTTGAAGGTGTGCCGGTTTCGGATTCCGATAAGCAGCTTTTGGAGGCTGATTATCTGGCCGGCGGGAAACACACGCCCATAGGCACCTTGCTGATTCTGGCCAGATTAAAGCTGAACTCAGATATGGAAAGCTTCAGCATGAACGATCTTATAGCCTGGCAGGAATCACCGGCAACGGTTAAAAACGTTCCCTTTGCACAGACAGCAGCCATTTTGACGGCAGAATACTATTATCAGCTGAGGGAAATGGCCTACTGCCGGGAATATCTGGAGAAGGCGGTTGCCATCTATACCAACTACAGGCTATCCGCGCGCTTTCTGATAGAAAAGGTCGAATGCCTGAATCTTCTTAAGGAAATCAACAGAGATTTGTATCACCTGGTGAATTCCCGGTGGGATGTAGAAGCTATTCCGGTGTCATTAACCCAAAGAGAGCATGAGATACTCTCCCTTATGGCTCTGGGTCTTTCCAGCAAGCAGATTTCCAATCAGTTGTGCATAGGGGCTGGCACCATCAAGTGGCATGTCAACAACATCTTCAACAAGCTCCATGTTAAAAGGCGCTCCCAGGCTGTAGCTCAGGCAAGAAAGCTGGGATTGTTGCGATGAATATGATCATTTGAAATCCCTATAGCCCCCTGCTATACTATGGTCAGGGAAAACATAGTCAAAGGAGTAGATCTATGGATTGCAACAACCGCAACACATGTGCCTGTACATACCCTTGCTCACGGCATGGAAGATGCTGTGAATGCGTAGCTTACCACCGAAGGAACGGTGAGGTTCCCGGCTGCTTCTTCTCCAAGGAAGGCGAGAGAACCTACGACCGATCCATTGAGAATCTTTACAGGGATTATACACGCGGCAGGTGAATCAGGCACAGCCTACGACTTGCTCAACCTGACAAAATGTTTCTTGCCTGCCTGAATTACATCTCCGTCCCGGACAGGGATTTTGAACCGATCCGTCCTTTCAGAGTTCAGCCTGACACCGCCCTGGAGGATCAGCCGCCTTGCCTCGCTGGAACTGGATACGAATCCTGCCTCAACAAGAATCTTGACCAGATCGGTGTTTCCCTGATCGTCGGTGAATAGGGAAGCATCAAGACAAATCATATCCTTGGGAAGTTTCCTGTCCCGGAAAACGGTATTGAAATGTTCAAGGGCGCTATCTGCCGATTCCTTTCCATGATAAAGTCTTACGATTTCATGGGCAAGGCAGGCTTTGACGTCCCGCGGGTTCTCTCCCCTCTCCAGCTGCTTTCCATATTGGTCCACCTCATCGGGATGCAGATCGGTGCAGAGTTCAAAATACCGTATTATCAAATTGTCAGGAATGGCCATAACCTTTTCAAACATAAGATTGGGCTCTTCATTGATGCCAATACTGTTTCCAAGGCTCTTGCTCATCTTTTCAACACCGTCTATCCCCTCCAGAATGGGCATGAACAGAGCAACCTGACTCTCCTGATCATAATGTTTCTGAATATCCCGTCCCATAAGGATGTTAAACCTCTGATCGGTACCGCCCATTTCGATGTCGGCACGAATCATTACCGAATCATAACCCTGCATAAGGGGATAGAAGAGTTCATGGAGTCCGATGGTCAGATTTGCATCGAACCGTGATTTAAAGTCGTCCCGTTCCAGGATCCTTGCCACCGTTGTCTTGCCCGCCAGCTCCAGAAGGTCGGCAAGGTTCATGGCGGATAGCCATTGGCTGTTGAAGCGGATCTCGGTTCTCTCCGACATCAGTATTCTGAACAGCTGATCCCTGTATGTTTCAGCGTTCTTCAAGGTTTCCTCATGGGTCAATGGCTTTCTCGTCTTGGATTTTCCCGAGGGGTCGCCGATCATGGCTGTAAAATCACCAAGGATGAGCACCGCCCTATGACCCAATTCCTGTATCTGCCTGATCTTTCTTAACACCACTGCATGCCCCAGATGGAGGTCAGGAGCGGTAGGATCCAGGCCAAGCTTCACAACAAGGGGCTCCCCCTTCTCGGCAGCGGCAAGAAGCTTCTTCATAAGCTCTTCCTGATGGATGATTTCTGCCGCTCCTTTGGAAATGATTCGCATTTGCTCATGGACTTTTAACATTTCAAATACCCTCCCTAAAAACTCTAAGCCCATACGGAATGCCCAGCCTATACTTTTAAGAAGCTACGATACCTCCTGCCGGAAAGCACGGTCAAAACTCATCAATGAAGCAATAAAAAAAGCTCCCATCCTCCCATGAGGACGAAAGCCTGTCGCTTCGCGGTACCACCCCAGTTTATTGATGTCAAAGCATCAACCTTTGTCAGGTACGGCCATAATGGCGTATACCCTAGCACGGTAACGTGTGCAAGCAGACGGCGCAGCCTACTGGCTAAAAAGCGTTGGGTGCGCGGCTCAAAGATGTATTCAGATGCCCGTTTCCTGCCCCTCTCACCAACCGGGAACTCTCTTTTGGAACCTTAAAGCATCCTACTTCTTCTTATCAAAGCCTTTAAACCAGGTATTCCGTTATTTGTGAAAGATTATACTTCCAACATCTTTATCTTGTCAAGCATAAAAAACTTGGCATTTCATATCTGGTGCGGAACCACACCTGATCATTCCACTCCCTTTATCCGTATGTCGCCATAACCCACATCGGTGGAAGGGGTGATTTGAATACTGCAGCTATAAATCTCACCGATTCTCTCCAGGTTCTTCTTCTCATGTCCCGAGAGCACCCTGTGAACATCGGGATGGACAAGGATTTCCAAAAACCCGGCCCGGTTCTGCGAAATATAGCCCATGATTCTCTTTTCCACTCTCCGGGCAACTACCTCGGGGGACAGATGCCGGCCTGAGCCACCGCAGCATCGGCAATCAACCGTCATATAACTGGCAAGAGGCTGCCTTACCTTTTTCCGGGTCATCTCCACAAGACCCAGACTGGTCATCCCCACCACCACGGTCTGCGTCCTGTCCTGTTTGACGGCTTCCTTAAGTGCAGCCACCACTTCTTCCCGGTGGCACTCATCCTTCATATCAATGAAATCAATGATGATAATTCCGCTGATATCCCTGACCCTTATTTGCCGTGCAATCATTTCTGCTGCTTCCTTGTTAATCTTAAGAGCTGTTTCTTCAAGGCTTGTACGCCCCACATACTTGCCGCTGTTGACATCTATGACCGTCAGGGCCTCGGTTGTATCAAATACAATATAGCCGCCGCTTTTCAGAAAAACCTTTCGGGCAAGGGCCTGGTTTATGGCGCTCTCCACATGGTAGTACCCGAACATGTCATAGTCCTTGTCAAAGTATTCCACCTTCGGTTTAAACCCTGGAGAGGTTGAATCCAAAAACCGGATGATCTGCTCCCATACATCCCTGTCATTTACTATAAAACGATTGAGATCAGGTGAAAGATGCTCTCTGATCATGTGGATTACAAAATCAGGCTCCCTGTACAGGCAGCGGGGAACAACACCCTTTGATTGCTGTTCCAGTACCATGTCCCACTTTCTTATGAGGGCATCTATCTCATCCCTCAGCCATTCTATGGGAACATGCTTTGCTGCAGTCCTGATAATGAGTCCTGCACCCTCGGGTTTGAGCGAATGGGCAAGTTCCTTTAGCCGCTTCCTTTCCTCGCTGTCATCCATGCGCCTTGATATCCCTGCGGTATTCCGGCCGGGGAGCAACACAGAAAACCGCCCGGGCAGCGAGATGCGGGTGGTTACACGAGGCCCTTTATGTCCGGACATTTCCTTTACAACCTGCACCGTCAGCTCCTGTCCAGCTTTCAGAAGATCCTGAATGCGGGGAGGTCCACCGGCCTTTTGGACACGTTTTTTTTCATATCCTTCGGGCAATAAATCCTTGACATATAAAAATGCGTTTTTGGAAAGGCCGATGTCGATAAAGGCTGATTGCATACCCGGGAGCACCCGCTCAACCTTTCCACGGTAGATGTTGCCCAGTATGCTCTCATCTTCACGCTTTTCAATATAGAATTCCGCAAGCTCGCCATCTTCCAGAACTGCCAGACGTACCTCGCCCATGCCTGCGTCCATCAGAACTTCCTTAGTCATTGGCTACCTCAAAAGGATCCTTCCATTCATTGAAGGTCGATGCAAACATGGCCTTGCGGTGCATGGACTCAACGGCAAGATCAAGGCCGGTTATTTGGCCAAATGCCTTCATCAGTAGATCTGGCCGTAAGTTGTTTTCAGCCCCGGCGCTCAGGAAGGCATCCAGAATATAGATGTCCTTATCAGTTTTTCGGACTGAGAGGGAGTATATCAACGGTCTGATATTAACAGGCCTTGAACCCTTCTTCGTTTTTTTCATCACAGTTATGTCTTCATTATCCAAAAATTCTATCACAATGCCGTTTATCTCATCCTGGCCCATGAACCGGGGCATGCTGAATGCTATTTCATACTTGGCAGATGTGATCTGGCTCATGATTTTGCCCTTTTTCAATAAGGGTACCGCATCCAGCACCTCAATGCCATCAGGCAGGTGCTGGTTAAGGCGCAGGATAAAGGTTTCAGGAGCTAAATCCTCATCAAACTCGATGTCTGCATATTCAGCGGAACTGGTAAGCCCCACTCCGATGGGAAGTCCAAAGACAATTTTCTGGCGGGGATTGAAGCCCTGGGTATAGGATACGGGCAGTTCGGAGCGCTTAAGAGCCCGCTCAAACAGCCGCAGCACATCCAGATGTGCGATATATTTCAGCCTTTCATCCCTGGAGAAACGGAACCTTAATGCCCTGGCCATTTGTCAACCTCCTGCCTGTCTTCTGCTTCTCTGTTTTGCAAAGCATATCCCCGTTTGATACACTGAAGCACCGCAATTCGAACAGCCGCTGGCGCAATTACGGGTTAAATCACCTTCGTAGGCCTTTTTACATTCCCGCACCAGGAAAGCCTTGCTCACCCCTGTGTCAATATGATCCCATGGTAAAACCTCTGAAAAGTCCCGCCTTCTGTTGGCATAAAAAGCAGAGTCAAGGCCATTCTCCTCAAAAGCCCGCTGCCACCGTTCGAAGGAGAAGTGCTCGTCCCACCCATCAAACTTGGCCCCCAGTTTCCAGGC
>LSQX01322206.1_pt2 | contig 18974 bp, 15 predicted proteins | sample 654561 | NCBI WGS metagenome assembly LSQX01 (sample SAMN04489861, study PRJNA283612) | anaerobic digester metagenome | isolation source: 4 biogas reactors fed with cattle manure at either 37C or 55C with and... | place: Denmark: Kongens Lyngby | collected 2014
CGATTTTTTCGGTCTATCATCTTGTCATCTTTAGAAATTGGTTTAATCCTGGGATGCTTGTTCTAGCGCTTGTAGGGCTGTTTATAGCAGGTCTTATTTTGAATCAGTTTACGGAGAATTTTGATAGCTTATTGCCCTCATGGACGATTCATGGTTTGATGAACATTACGTTATTTGTTGTCGCTATTCCATTTTTTCTCACTTGAATGATGGTTGATTGGTTGGAGGACATAAGATGAATCTATTTGCAAAAAAAATTCGAGATCGACTTGTCGCGATGCAAGATAAAGAATACAAGAAATTTGTCTCGTCTCTGATACCCAGCGTGAATTCGGATCGTATCATTGGTATTAGAGCGCCGATACTGCGTGCACTAGCAAAGGAAATCGACGCATATCCAGCCGATGCTAGGGATTCACTTCGACCGGCACTGCTTTTCATGGGCGAATTGCCGCATTTATATCTCGAAGAAAACAATTTGCATGCTTACCTCATCGAAAAAATACGGGACTATGATCAATGCATAGAGGCCATCAATCGCTTTTTGCCATATGTGGATAACTGGTCGACATCAGATTCGATGCGACCGAAGGTTTTCAGAACGCACACGAAGCCTTTATTTGAGCAAATCCAGCTATGGATTAGAGATCCTCACCCATACACAATCCGATTTGGCATTGAGATGTTGATGACCTACTATTTGGATGAACATTTTTCACCTGCACACCTCCGGATTGTTGCAACAGTTCGATCTCAGGAGTACTACGTTAATATGATGGTGGCGTGGTATTTTGCAACGGCTTTAGCAAAACAGTACGAGGCAGCAATCGAAGTGATTCGCAACGAATTACTTGATGATTTCACGCACAATAAATCGATTCAAAAGGCGGTTGAGAGTTATCGCGTATCGGACGAGCACAAGAATGAGCTTCGAATGCTCAAACGAAAAAATCAAAACGTAGCAAAGTAGAATTGAGAGGAGTAAAAAATGAAGATTGGTGTGATTCGGTGTATTCAGAAGGGAAATCCAATCGGTTTTCCCTGTCCATTCGCAAAGAAGATGAAAGAAACCATAGTCAATGGACTGCGTGATTCTATTCAGTATTTGGATTATACACACTAGAAAAAATATCGCTGGTTAAGAATGATACAATTATAATGATTTTGTTTATCCTGAATGGTATAGAAATCGATTTCTATTTTGCGAGGAGGTTTTCTGACATGAAGCGTTATGACTTAGTGGTTGTTGGAAGCGGAGCTGGCTTAGTGGTTCTGGAGACGGCCTTAGCTCAGGGTCTATCTTGTGCATTGGTTGAGAGATCTAAGTTTGGGGGAACTTGCCTGACGCGCGGTTGCATTCCGTCAAAAATGCTCGTATTTCCTGCCGACTTGATTCGTGAAACGCAACAATCTGATCGCATCGGTCTCAAGTACCCTTCTCCTGAGGTGGATTGGTCAAAAATATCAGATCGCATGTGGCAGAAAATCAATTACAGCCGACAGATTCAGGATGGCATGAAATCGGTTAATAATCTGGATGTTTATGTTGGTACTGGGCGATTTACCGGTACGCACGCAATGGAAGTGCTAGATCAAGACGGAAAGCACTTCGCTGAGTTTCAAGCAGTGAGGTTTGTGCTAGCACCGGGGGCGAGGACATTTATTCCGCCCATCAAGGGGATAGAAGAAGCAGATTGTTTAACAACAGAGTCCTTTTTCGGGGAGAAATATCCGAAGACACCTTGGAAGTCACTGGTTATCGTGGGCGGAGGAGCTATCGGTGCGGAGTTTGCTCATATTTTTTCGGCCTTTGGCACAAAAGTGACTGTTGTAGAGATGAAGAGTCGAATACTAGCTACTGAAGAAGAAGAAATTAGTCTTTTCGTCCAAGAACAATACAAATCGCTGGGCATCGAAGTGATGACACACCATCAGGCGATTTCTGTCGATATTTCTTCGGAAGGGAAAGTGCTTGTTCTTGAAGACAGTTTTTCAGGTGAACGGAGGAGCATACAAGCTGATGAAATATTGATTGCTTCCGGCCTTAAGTCCAATGCAGACATGTTGCAACTCGAAAAAGCAGGCGTTGCCGTGGATGCGCGCGGCTGGATTGAGACAAATGATTACCTGGAGACATCGGCGAGCCACATTTTTGCGATTGGCGATGTGAATGGTCTGTATCAATTTAGGCATAAAGCGAATTATGAAGCGGAAATTCTTGTAAAGAATTTATTCGGCTCGAAGAGAGTAGCAGCGAATTATAATAGCGTTCCGTGGGCCGTTTTCACTTGGCCGCAAGTTGCGCATGTGGGGCTAACCGAAAGAGAAGCGCAAAATCGAGGATTCAAAGTATGGGTTGGAAGAAATCATTACTCGGACGTGGCAGCGGGGTCGGCTATGGGTTATGATTCTGAGAGTTTCGATAATGGTTTTGTAAAAATTGTCGTCAACGAGGACAAGAAAATCCTTGGTGCACATATTGTCGGGCCGCATGCAGCAATCCTGGTTCAACCTTTTGTGTATTTGATGAACAGCGGATATCAGTGTCGCCCGGAAGAGTCGGATCACCGAAATCTGTTTAAGCGCAAGACGAATGTTTTGTTGCAGGACGCATGTAGGCAAATGGGTACCATTAAGCCGGTGTTAGATTCGATGGTGATTCACCCGTCTCTGAGCGAACTTACGGCTTGGGTATTAGCGGGGATGCTTTGGGAAAATCATCGTTCTTAATACACGAAGGAATAGTAACAGAAAATTGCGCGTTTTCATTCTAAATTTGTCGGTTTTGGAATATTTGGTTAATACGGTTTGGAATTGCATATAATGTAGAATAAAAATGTCATCATGAGGGGTTTATGGAGAATTCAAGCAAAGAACGTTATCGTAAAATGACTTTAGAACAAAAGGCGTCATTGTGTTCCGGTCTTGATTTCTGGCATACAAAAGAGAATAAGGATGCGGGCATTTCGGAAGTCACCGTTGCGGATGGACCGCACGGACTTCGAAAGCAAGAAGGAGAGCATGCAGGTAGGGGCTTGGGCAACAGTCATAAAGCAACATGTTTTCCTCCCGCGTGTACAACATCCTGTTCTTTTGACAGAGGTCTGATGCAAGAAATTGGTCGTGCGATTGCTCTCGAGAGTAGAGACCAGGGCGTTGATGTCGTTTTGGGTCCGGCAGTGAATATTAAGAGATCACCGCTTTGTGGTCGAAATTTCGAGTACGTTTCAGAAGATCCATACGTGGCAGGAGAGATGGCAACCGCATTAATTCAGGGCGTTCAAGAAATGGGCGTCGGAACTTCAATTAAGCATTTTGCTGCTAATAATCAAGAGACGGCGCGCTTTATCAATGACTCTATAATTGACGAACGTGCATTTCGAGAAATATACTTGGCAGGATTTGAGCGCGCCATTAAGAAAGCGAAGCCGTGGACAGTGATGTGCTCGTATAACAAAATCAACGGCACATACTCATGTGAAAACCGACGTCTTCTTACAGAAATACTTCGTGATGAATGGGGTTTTGACGGTGTGGTAATGACAGACTGGGCGGCGATGAATAATCGCTCTAAGGCGATTTCTGCCGGTTTAGACTTAGAGATGCCGGGACCGGCCGCGGAAAATGACGAGCGAATTGTTCAGGCCGTTAAGTCAAGGACTTTGAAAATGCAGGAGTTAGATGCTGCCGTCGATCGATTGGCGCGCTTAGCGGATAAGGCAAAAGCGATTCCCAAGGGGCAAGTCAGCCCTTATGAGGCGAGTCGAGAAATTGCTCGGAAGGCGGCCGAAGAATCATTTGTTCTTTTAAAAAACGAAGGTATTTTGCCTCTCGACAAAGCAAAAAGTCTTTCTGTTATTGGTGAATTTGCAATGAATACACGCTATCAAGGTAGCGGTAGTTCCAGAATCAATCCGACGCGCGTAACACATGCGTTCGATAGTTTCGAAAAGATTGGTGGTAGCTGTATTTATGCGGCCGGTTATCGACTTGATGATTCTGGAGAAGAGAGCGCACTTATGGATGAAGCTTTGATTGCGGCATCAAAAAGCGATACAGTCATAGCGTTCGTCGGTTTGCCCGAACCTTATGAGTCCGAGGCATTCGATCGAACCGATATAGGTTTGCCGGACAGCCACAATCGACTCGTTGAGAAGATTGCCGCTGTTAATCCGAATGTTGTAGTCGTTATTTATGCCGGAGCACCGGTGGCTATGCCCTGGATTGATAAAGTAAAGGCCGTATTAATGGCCTATTTACCTGGTCAAGAAGGTGCCGCAGCCATTCCGTCTCTGTTATATGGACAATGCGTGCCTTGCGGAAAGATTGCGGAGACATTTCCTCTTAGACTCTCAGATACGCCTTGTTACAAGCACTTCGGGCAGCGGTTGGTTTCGGAGTATCGTGAAAGCATTTTCGTCGGATATCGATATTATGATACATCCGGCACAAAGGTGCTTTTCCCGTTTGGACACGGGTTGTCTTATACGCAATTCCAATATGAGACTATAGAACTTTCGAAGAGTAATCTTTCTTCCGGAGACACGCTCCAGGTCCGAGTCAAAGTAAATAATGTCGGAGATTATGATGGCAAGGAAATTGTCCAGCTATATATTTCGACGCCACAAAGAAAAGTTTTTCGACCGATTCACGAACTCAAAGATTTTGATAAAAAATTCATTTCCAAGGGGAATTCGGAAGAATTCTGCTTTGAACTTCAACATCGCGACTTCGCATTTTATAATGTCTCGACTAAGAGTTGGTGTGTAGAAGACGGGACCTACGAAATTCAGATTGGCGCTTCCTCGCAAGATATCAGATTAACGTCTGAGTTGAAGGTTTCTGCGGCGGACAAAGAGATGGTGCTACCGGACTACCAAGAACAAGCTGCTGAATATTTTCACTTGACTGCGAACGGTCTCGACATCTCGATGCCGGCATTTGAGTCGCTCTTTGACAGGGCGCTCGACTTATCGGATCATCCGAGAAAAGGATATCATACGATTAACTCCACTTTGACTGACATTTCTGATACATTTGTTGGTCGGGTTTTGGGTTTTTTTGTTCGCAGGATTCACAACAAACAATATAAACTCGACCCTAGAGAGGATCAGATTCGTATGATGGAGGCAATGGTCCGCGATATGCCTCTTCGATCTTTTGTCAGTTTCTCTGACAACAAGATCTCAAAGTCGTTTTTTGAGGGGTTGATCCTGATGATGAATGGCAAGCCTATGAAGGGATTTATAGAGAGCATTCGTGCACTCAGAGACAATAAGCGACGAAATAAAAGAATTGATTTAAAGAAAGCAAAGAAAAACAAATAGTGAACAAAATATAAACAAATAGTGAATAAATAGTTGCCAAACTAATAACAAGATGTTACAATAGGCTTGTAACACTGAACTGACGAGTGAATTCCATCGATTTGTTTTGGAAATCCTCGTCATCGCCCATCATAGCGTACCCCCGTATTGCGAAACTGATGGACGAGGCAAGAAAGAGAGGATATGAATATGAACCACAAGCGCAAAGTTATTCTGACCCTATCCTGTTTGCTTTCTATCTCATTCCTGTTATCAGCCTGTGGAAAGAATTACGAGAAGGATAGCGAGCAACTACTTCGGCTTCAGGCGAATGCGTCCGAAGTGGAGTCCATTAAAGAAGAAGTCGTCATTACTGAAAAAGCCATCGTGATTGAGACCGAGGAGACTTCGGCGGTTACAACCACCAAAGCGACAACAGTCGAAACTACTTTTGAGACTACGGTAGAGACGACTGTAGAGACTACTGTAGAGACTACCGCTAAGCCGTCGGAGAAACCAACAACTAAGCCGACAACGGCTGAGACGGCAAAACCGACGACACCAGTTGATCCGTCGGGACACGTTGCTCCAAGTGTCAATGCCGTACAATCCGGAACCGGTGTGTTAGTGACATGGAATCAAATTGATTCAGCGGATTTTAACGGCTATAAAGTGGTTGCATCCAAGAGTAATCCCAATCCCAAATATAGTGAAGACGGACACTTCGTGTTTATTACCGATCGCACAAAGACATCGGTACAGATTGAACCGAACAAGTACGAATACGGCGGTGGTGACATCGGCGGCCAGTTTAAGCCCGGAGAAACATATTATTTCAGCGTGACGGCGCTTTATGCCGATCACAGCGTTAGGGTTGCCGGCAATGCGGTTCAAGTGACCATGCCGGGTACGATTGAGCCGACACCGGAACCAGTCGCATATCCGGTGCCGTCCGTCAGTGCTTCCTATAACGGGACCACTGTAGTGGTATCCTGGAGCACCATATCCGATGCTCGTTTGGATGGATATAAAGTCGTGATGTCTTCGACGAATACGAATCCAGCCTATCCTGCAGACGGTTATGAACATTGGATTACCGATGCAACCGTTGGATCTGCAGCCATAGAACCGACCAAACTACTTTCCGGAACAACCTACTATTTCAGTGTTACGGCGCTTTACGACGGCCACAACATTAAGATCCCCGGAAACGCAGTTGCGATTACCATTCCATAACTTACCATCAATGGATGGCCTTGCGTCAAAAGACTCGTTCAGGAGAACGACGAGTCGTGTTGAATAGCAAGCGTGCCCCTAAAGGAGTGAACGTGCCCCACGCGTTCACTCCTATATTTTTTTATCGTGAAAATGAAATCCCTGTGATATATGATTATAAAGTTCGCGTGTTAAAATTAATAAGGATAAAAACTATCGGAGCGAATTGACGTGAACTGGAAAACTACACTGGGCCATTTTTATTCATATGTCAGTGTTGACGATATTTTTATGCATCGTCAGCAACCATTGTTTGGGCTAACGCCAACCCCTTGGCGGTTAGACGTCCCACTGTGGCGATTTTTGTTTGCCGAGACCCGCGATATGTTACCGGTTGATTTTGCGAATCCGGAATTCGATGACAGTCGCTGGAGAAGTATTCGTGTGCCTTCGGTGTGGCAACAAGAAGGTTATGGGTACCCGCATGACCTTTTGTATTTATCTGCCAACAAAAAGGCAAAAAGCGTGTTGTCTGTTAAGCAAAAAATTGCCGGTGTATCCGCATCCGAACTTCAGGATCATGTTGGGGTCTATCGCGTTTGGATTGATATGACTGAGGCCTATTTGCGGCGAGCCGTATATTTTCTGACCGAGGGTATCTGTGGGCGGGTTGAGATATATATCAACGGACAATTTTTATCGGAATCTTCTTCCATCCATTCGCCCTCAAAATTATTGTTATCCGGGAAACTCGTGCCCGGACGAAATTTGTTAACTGTTTTGGTGTATCGTTTGGATTCTCTTCCCAATATGCCGCCGTGCTTTCATCCCGGAACGTTCGGTTTTTCGGGTATTTATCGTATGCCGTCTATTGTTTGCGAGCCGCTCGTTGAACTATCGGATTTGCGACTTTCATTTTCTTGGTTTCTTGGAACAGCGAGTGCTCGAGTTAATGACCAATCAGGTGCGATGAATAGAAAATCAGATACAAATGTACCAATTGTTTCTGACGTAAAATCGGATTCTTTCTCCGATGCAAGGATAGTTATGGATATGGTGTTCCACAATCGCTTGTCGAAGTCTGCAGCACTTCATCCGCGATTCCGAATTGTGCGCGCGGAAGCACAGTATGATATATATAATCTACCGGAGTTGAGGTGCGCGGTCAAAGATAGTCACCCAATCGTCATCGCGCCCAATCAATCTTTGTCTGTAAAAAACGAGATTACTGTTGCCGGTGTCACGCCCTGGACGCACGCGACACCCGTCTTATATGATTTGATTATGGAAGTATTGGATGACCAAAATCGCGTGATTGACTTAAAAAAAATACGCTTCGGATTCCGAACCATACGCGCCGCTGATAATTCTTTATCTGTAAATGACGTACCTGTAAATATCAAGGCGGTGGAATATTACGCTTTTGACCCTGTCAATGGATTGAGCATTGATGTCCGTCAAATGAAAACGGACCTTCTTTTGATGAAAAAGGCCAACATTAATACAGTGATTCTCAGAGGCATACCACATGGGTCGGATTTTTTTAGTCTATGTGATGAAATCGGCATGTATGTGATTTGTTCTTCGGTCATTTCTCACATGAAAAATACTATTCTTTCGAGCCAATCGCATCCGTGCATCGTTGCGTGGAGACCGGAATACGCGCACCATTATTCGAATCCGGAACAGTACAAAGAGGAATGGACTCGTTTGGATCCGACACGATTCATATATGACGAGAACAAGGAATCCAATTTGTCTGATATCTCTCCTATGCCCGGAAAATCAGGATTGCTTTTCGGGTCATGGCAGGATTTATGTTTGGATCGCAAGTACCGAATGTCAAAATTATCACCGAACGAGCGATTATTCGAGGGCATTGACGGGCGAGGCGTACATCCTGACGACGGCAAGGCATACAAAGTTATTCATCAGGCTGACCTTTCTGAAGATAGCGCAAAGACTGATACGCCAATCGCACAGGGCATCGTCAGTGCATTTCGAGAACCGCATCCGATATACTCGGAGATTAAAAGGCAATGTGAGACGATTCGAGTGTTCGGTTCGCCGGAAGATGCAGCACTTTTGACGATATACAATACACAGCCATTCGGTGCGACGGACGAACTCGAAGTGGAATGGAAGCTTCTGCTCGGCGGAATCAGAGTAAAGGGCGGGAAAGGCATCATGCCGCCTCTCAAAGCTTTTGAAAATCGCAAGGTTCAGCTCCCCTTTAATGTGAACGATTTCTACAGTAAAGAGTTTCTTGATTCGGATCCGAAGATTCGTCAAATGCTCGAAAAGGCGCGATGCAAGGAGCTGATTTTACACTTGAGCATATCCGTACCCAGAGATACGGATATTTATCAAAAAGGGGACGAGATTGGATTCTATCAGGAAATTCTGGACGATAACTTCAACACTACGGCGCCCAGTAAAAATGCACTAGCTGTTATTTCATCTGATGATTTGACAAGCATAACTGCAATACAATTGTCAGCAACGCCTGCTTTGATTATCGCAAGGGCCGGAAAGACAATTGCTACTTTCAATAAAAGCCAGGGCGCACTATGTTCATTGTCGTGCAATAATGTGGAATGTCTGAACGGGCATTTCTTACCGAGTTTTTATCGTGCGGCGACGAATTTGGACCGCTCCGATCAATCATATATTTTGTCAGCAACTGTATTTTCAAAAGAAACCGACTGGCGTTCAATTCAGCGTGAAATCGAATTCAAAAAACTCAGATACGAAATGGACGGTGAGGATTTCACCGTGTTATCGGAGTACCGTTCTCCAATTATGCGGGACCCGATTTTGATTTTTTACAGACTGCGCCCAAGCGGGCGTCTTGAGGTGACGCTCTCATTTCGACCGAGATTCGATCCGGTGCGCTATGGTTTTCGTATGACTTCTCCAAATGCGACCAAGCAAATTACTTGGTATGGAAGGGGACCCATTGAATCCTATCCAGACCGTAAAGAGGCATGTCCTGTTGGTCTATATCGCTCGACTCCAGAAGAGATGGTTCATTTGTACGATCGTCCGGCTGAAAGTGGCGCTCGCTCTGATGTAAGATTTATTGCCGTCACATCGGAAGAAGGCGAAGGTGTTCTCATTCGAAAAGATAATAGGGGCAATTTTTCATTTACAGCGACGCCATACTCTCCGGAAGATCTTGACGATAATCCGCACATGGAAACACTGCCACTTGAGGACGAATACGAGATATTTCTTGATTTCTATCAAAAAGAAATTGAGCGCACGGGCAAAAGTCCCAAGCACCCCAAGAGCATTGATACAGAGGAAGCAACGTTTATTTTCGAGCCGATTACCGGACTAGAGCAAAAAGGACTCGGCATTTATTGAGACAAGCCATTTGAGGCAATATCATTTTAAGAATAAAGACGAAAGTTAAAGCCCGAGGAGTTGTTTGAGATCACGTAATTCCTTGGGTTTTAAATAGCGCCATTGGCCGAGTGGCAGATTCCCGAGTGTTATGTTCATGATGCGCGTACGCTTCAACCGAACGACACGATATCCGTGGTATTCGCACATTCGTCTGATTTGTCGATTTAGACCTTGTGTCAATATTATCGTAAAAATTCTGAGGCCGTTTTGCTTTATGTCACATGGCGATGTCACGGTGTCCAATATCGGCACACCGGAAGCCATAGATTGCAGAAAATGATCATCGATGGCGCGGTCTACTTCAACTTTGTATTCTTTCTCGTGACGGTATTCAGCTCTCAATAGTTTATTTACGATGGCACCGTCGTTGGTCAATAAAATAAGACCGGTAGACATTTTATCCAAACGCCCGATCGGGAAAATCCTTTTGTCATATCGCAAATAATCAATTATATTATCCGGATCAGTGGCATCCGTTGTGCAAGTCACGCCGATGGGTTTATGAAGCGCAATATACACGAGGTCCTCTTCGGGAAGAATGGGGTCACCGTTGATTCGAACCACTTGGCCGTGCATAACACGATCTCCGGGACCGGCCGTCAAATGATCGATGGTGACGATGCCTTGAGATATTAATTCATCTGCTTTGCGGCGTGAACAAAAACCTGAAGATGCGATGAATTTGTTTATTCTTGTGCCTTTTTCGGAAGACGTTGCGTCGTAAATGTCGGTCATGAATGAGCTCCTCTTAATTGATTAATCATATAAACTGTGGTGAAATGATTGTTTTAAATCATTAATACCAGACGGTACCTTGGACGCGCTTTAATGTAAATGTAAAGGTAGTACCTTCCCCGTATTCGCTTGTCACAGATATAGTCTCACCCATGTAGCTTAATAGCTCCCGTGCAATGGAAAGTCCAAGCCCGGTTCCTTTCTTTCCACGTGCGCGGTCCGCCTTATAAAAGCGATCGAAGATGTGATCAATGTCGTACTCGTGAATGCCTTGTCCGGTATCGATTACAGAAACTAAAACCTGATTATTGTCATCATCGAATTCTGTGGAGATAGTAATTGAACCGCCTTGGGGTGTGTACTTTTTTGCATTATCCATAAGGATGACGAGTATTTGTTCGACTCGGTCGGGATTACCCATAACCGTAGGCAGCTTTCCTGATTTGAATTCGACTTTGAATTGGAGTTCTGCATCTGTCATGACCGGCTCGAATTTGGCTTCGATTTCTTTGAGCAGTGCGTTCAAGTCAAAGGGGAAGGTTTTAAATGCAAGGGTTCGAGCTTGAAGCCTTGAAAGTTCCAGCATGTCGTCAATGAGCCGAGACAGGCGCATCGTCTCGTGAAGAATGATGCCGTAATAGCGCTTTCGATCAGACTCGCTTCGGACCATACCATCTGCCAAAGGCTCAACCAGTCCTCGAAGTGCGGTTAGAGGCGTACGGAGCTCGTGAGAAACATTTGCAATATAATCTCGCCGCGTTTGTTCCAATCGCTCCGATTCAGTGATGTCTCGAAAAAAGCCGGTTGCACCGATGATGTTTCCTTCATTGTCGAAGGTTGGCACGATGGTTGAAAGGTAAGAATTATCTTTTTCGTTGATTGTTCTCTCGATGGTGATTTTCTCGTTGATACACTGCTTCATATCATCCCATATCTCATCAAACGGAATAATTTGAAGTCGTTCTGTAAAAAGATTCTTACGACGTGCATTTTCGAAAAGAGTTGTAATGGCGGGGTTTGTGTACTGGGGACGTAATTTGGTGTCGACCGACACAATACCTTCGGAAATTACATCGAAAATCTCGCGAAGACGATTGCGCTCTACGGTCAAATCTGTAATAGATTTGGATAGGCGGTCGGACAGATCGTTGAAAGATTTAGCCAATTCTCCAATCTCACCTTTCGCATTCGAATCTGCACGAATCGAAAAATCGCCTTGCCCCATCGCTTGAGCAATCGTAGTGACTTTTCGCAAGGGCATGACCAGACGCATCGTGGCAAAATAGACTGGCATGAGCATGGCCAATGAGACAAAGAAGGTTGAAAGAAGAAGAATATTCAAAAAATCACTGAGCAATCTCGACATGTCTTCCGTTGGTGTTGCAACAATAATATATGCTGTGAGCTCACCGTTGACATAAAGAGGCGTCTGAACAATGATAATCTGGTCGAGCATCTGTCCGAAAGGCAAAAAATCATGAACGTAGACATAGTCCGACTTGTTAAGCCAATTCGCTTCGGAATGCAACTTTGTCGGAATAAGAACTCGTGTATCGTACTCAGTTAACTCGTTTGTTTGAACCAACAAATGACCTTCGGCATCATAGATTAAAACATATGAGCCGAAGAGATCATATTCGAGAATGAATTCGTTTACATCAGATTCCGAATGTATCTGGTCGGAGTCTGTATTAAGAAAGATGGAGAGAACTTCAGCTTTTTCGAGAGTTTTTTGCAAAATATCTTCTTTGGAATATGAAGCAGAAGCGAGCAGAAACAAGCCCGACGAAAAAATCGCAGAAAATAGAAGCGCGATCATGACAATTAAGATAATTCTACGCAGAAAAACACTGCGAAACATTAGAAAGTGACCTCAAACTTGTAGCCGACACCGTAGACAGTCACAAGTGACCAAGGCGCACCATCATATGTGACTTTTTGTCGAATGCGCTTGATATGGGTGTCGACAGTACGTGTATCGCCAAAATAATCGTAGCCCCAGACTAAGGAAAGTATTTGCTCTCTATCCATGACTTGTCCGACATGCGAAGCGAGAAGGTGTAGAATCTCGACTTCCTTGGGCGTACAAGCGACGAGCTCGCCATTGACCCGAACCTGGTAATTGTCAAGATTAATCTCCAACCCCTCAAAACGAATGACAGCAACGCTTTCTTGCGGCTCGCTGATTCGACGAAGGACCGCTTTAATACGTGCGATGACCTCACGAGGGGAAAACGGCTTTACAATATAATCATCCGCCCCGAGCTCCAAACCCAAAACGCGGTCAATCTCTTCGCCCTTGGCGGTTAAAATAATGATGGGCGTCGTCATTGTTTTGCGAAGTTCTCGGCATACCTCGATGCCGGTTTTCTCAGGCATCATTAAATCGAGTATGATCAAGTCCGGTCGGTCAGATACTGCGTGAACTAAGGCTTCTTTGCCATCGTATGCACTGGAATAAGTAAAGTGCTCGTTCTCAAAGTAAAGGCCCAGTGATTCGTGTACGACCGGATCGTCATCGCAAATTAAGATGTGTGGTGATGCTGGCATGATTTTTCCCCTCTTGCTCCGTCCAAAAAATAAAACTCATCGCATAACATTATAATCCATTTACACCCAAAATACATAATCGTAAGGCTTTATCGTGTTTTGAATTTATACAATGGTAATAATTTACTTAAATGACGATTTGACATCCGTATTTCTTAATCATGCGAAGTGGGTAGTAAGAACGCTTTGATTTGCGTAGGCCGGGCATACCCAAATCTTCTTCTCGATTGACAAACTTTGCCTCAGGATATGCGTTTTCAATAACCAGTTTATTGATAGCGGGATATGCTCCGTCATAGGAAACATCTGCTTTTTCAAAATGGATATATGCTGTGTCGTGGTTGCCAAAACTACCCATGGAAAAAGCAGCGACTTTTCCGTCGATTCTTATGACGCCACCACGGACGTCAAGATCACCAAAATCTTTAAAAAGGCGCTTGATCATAAGATAATCACTTTTCTTGACATCAGTGACATCAATACCTTTCTCGGTACTCCAGGTCTCAACTAAGCGAAGGCAATCAGACATGTCATTTTGTGTGATTGACTGATACTCGTAGTTTGGGTAAAGGCGCAAAAAACGATTGAAATGAGTGCGTTTTTTGCGCAGTTCATTCGTAGAAAGAGTCCTTAATGCTTCAGCATCATAAAGATAGTCAGAATTATTGTTGCTAAAGCAAAATGATACTTTCTCGTATCCGAGTCGATCAAATAGATCGATTTTATCTTCGTCAATACCCATGATTCTTAATGCCCATCCGCGATCTTCGAAAATAGGGACAACTTGGTCAATGATGCGAGCGAGCTTGTCGTCGTCCAAATTTCCAAGAGGCATTAGCATGTGCGGGTGAGTGAAGCAACCGCCGTTTGAGATTATAACAAGGCAATCTTCAATAATGGCGTATTTGTCGCAAAAAACGTTATCCCATGCATAGCGGCAATTGAATGTTAAATCGGTAATATATGTCTGAGACAAGCGGTAGTATTTATCGTATTCATTTCGCATTTCTACACATAAATCTTTGAAAATCGGTAAGTCCGGCATATTTAAGTCTCCTTTGGAAAAAATCACAAACCAAGAAATTTTATCAATTAAATTCTTTCAACATTATCTCATATTTGTACGGCATTTTGTCAGTATATCAGCTTTTTGTATCGTTTCTTTTAACATATTCGATCTTTGTCTTGTAACTTTATTAATCTTGGAGATAATGGTACCATCAGTAAACAATTTTTTGCCGATGTTTTTTGGCATGGCGCATGCATCAAAGAGGTATATTTTGAATAAAGTAGCCAAAGCAATCTCGTATAGTCTTCAAAGGGCTCGGATGAATGCGATGCAAACCATGAGAGGCGACTCTCGGTTGGCTCGGTTGCTTGCAATCGAGGGCATCTTATACACAATCATCATTACAATGTGCCATAATAATAATAACTTGTATGCATCGCGATTGGGCGCGACATCAAGTGATTTGGGTCTGATTGCGTCCTTGCCGCCATTAGTCGGTCTAGCGTGCCTTATTCCGTTTGCCATTATTACCGATAGGATGAAAAACAAACGTAACATGGTCATTTTTTCTACGCTTCTTTTGGGTAGCATGTATGTTGTTGTCGGAAGTATAGCATTTTGGGCTAGCGATGCGGTTTGGGTCCTGATACTAATGCTGGTTATGGTCAATTTCCCGATGTCGCTTTATAACTCTTCTTGGCAATCGTTTTTTTCCGACGTCGCTTTGCCGGAAGAACGTAATAATATATACGCACACCGTACGCGAATGAATACGGCTGTCGGGATTATTTTCCCACTGATTTTCGGAGGAATATTGACACTCGCATCGGGCAATGGAAAGATTCTTATTCATCAAATCTATTACTTCTTGGCCCTTCCATTGGCCTTCGGTCAAGTTATATTGCTCAAGCGAGTACCGTATTGCGGCGCGATCGAGGTTCCGAAATATTCTGTGAAGGATTTATCAAGGACAACGAGAGCATTATTCTCGGACCGCTCGTTTCTCGGATTTCTTGTTGTCGCATTGCTCGTGTATGCCGGATGGCAGATGGATTGGTCCATCTATTTTCAAGCGCAATTTTATTATCTTAAACTCAACGAAATTCAATTGAGCCTGATTGCGGTACTTTGTGCAGTAACACAGTTTATTATGCTGGGCACATGGAGTCGCTTGGGTGCGAAAAAAGGTGTGAAGTTTGTATTTTTTATCGGCGCGGCCGGATTCGCATTTTGTTGTGTGTCCATGTTTTTTTCTTTGCTTATGCCGCTTCGAATTGGTGTATGGACGTATTTCATTTTTCAAAGTATCGGGAGTTCAGCGTTTAGTGCATTTCAGTTTTCGTTACTTATGTGTCTCCTTGAGGTCATCCCACCGATTAATAAGACGCTCTCTATCGCGCTCTACAGTAGCCTTATATTAGTCTCCAACATCATCATGCCGTATTTGGGTGTCTTTATTTACAACGTATTGGGTGAGAATCGTGAGGCAATGACAGCGGCCATCGGCGTCGTCGCTTTGCTTCGAATTGTAGCGGCAACGATGGCGTTTATTCGGTGGTATCGTCACCGACACGATCCCCCTTTTGTATTACGATACATTGAAGCAAATTCGGTTCCAAATGATATCGTAATGATTAATCAATCGGATTTTGAAGGGGTAGATGAAGCGGATAATCATTCTGAACTGCAGTAGCAATTCCGGAAATCCGTTCTTACGTGCCTTGAAGGCAATTCTTTTTGTTATAATGATATTTGATTTTACAAAGGGGAAAAGGCATGTATATTGCAAATCGATTTACGGATTATGAATTACTTTGTGCGGGTGGTGGTGAAAAGCTTGAGCGTTGGAATGATATTATTTTGCAACGTCCGGATCCTCAAGCGATTTGGCCGAAACCATCGCAACCGGGTGTATGGATAGAGCCCCATGCTATATATATCCGAAGTGAAAGCGGTGGCGGGCACTGGCAGAAAAAGCGTCCAATCCCGTCACATTGGAGCGTTGGGTATCCGCTTAAGAATCATCCGCTCGAATTTATTATAGAACCGACCGGATTCAAGCACACCGGGCTTTTTCCGGAGCAATCCGTGAATTGGGATTATTGTGCCGACCGCATTCGATCGGCAGTTGCAGCGGGGAGAAAGCCTCGAATTTTGAACTTATTTGCATACACCGGCGGGGCTACTTTGGCATGTGCGGCAGCGGGTGCTGCCGAGGTCGTTCATGTGGACGCTTCGAAGGGCATGATCGCAAGGGCCAAAGAGAATATTCATGCCTCGTCACTTGATCAGGCGTATGTGAGATTTATTGCAGAAGATTGCAATCGTTTTGTCGAGCGTGAAATCAGGCGTAACCGCACGTATGACGGCATCATAATGGATCCGCCGGCATATGGACGTGGTCCGTCGGGTGAACTTTGGCGGTTGGAAGACGCACTTTATGAGTTAGTAGATAAATGTGTTTCTCTATTGAGTGACCAGGCCCTGTTTTTTCTTTTGAATTCTTATACTACCGGATTATCTGCTGCGGTGATGCAAGATATCCTCAGCCTTTCTGTCAAGCCAAAGCATGGTGGCAAGGTCGTTTCGGCTGACTTGGGTATTCCTGCTTCGAATATGGATATTGTCCTGCCTTGTGGTTCAGTGGCGCGTTGGTCGAACGGAGAGTCGATTGGAAAACATTAGTTACGGCATCAAAGTCTTATTCGAAGACAATCATATTCTGATGACATATAAACCGGCGGGCATTTTATCACAAGAGGATGCGACCGGGGATCCGGATATGCTGACTGTTTTGAAGGAATATCTTAAGATAAAGTACAATAAGCCGGGTAATGTATACTTAGGGTTGGTTCACCGACTGGATCGGCCGGTCGGCGGACTCATGGTATTTGCTAAAACAACCAAAGCAGCGTCCAGAATATGCGAGCAAATTCGCAATAGGACCGTCGAAAAGTATTACCGTGCATGCGTTAGGGGAGAGATAAGACCAGAAAAGGGAACGCTCAAGGGCACCATCGTCAAGGATACTTCTTTGAATCGCGCAAGACTGACCGATAATCTGACGGACAAAGATGGCAAAGAAGCTGAATTGGATTATCAACTTGTGGCGTATCGACAATCAATATCCTTAATTGAGGTACATTTGAAGACAGGGCGAGCGCATCAAATTCGATTGCAACTGTCTGAGGCTGGTTTCCCGATAATTGGAGATCGAAAGTATGGTGAAGATCAACCCGGGCGAGGGGATATTTGTCTTGAATCTTACAAGATGGCTTTCAATCATCCGACGAGCAAAGAGCGTTTGACGTTTGTATTGCCGCTCAACAACCAATGGCCGTGGCAAATATTTGCGGAGGATGAAGATATTGTGAAACAAGGAGGATTTTATGATTGAGTTTGAGGGGTTGACCCAAGAAAAAATTGATAGCAATAAGCAAACCATTTTGGATTTACTTCGAAAGACCTCGCGGCCCGGCATGGAGCGACTGGTAGAGTGGATTGAGACCAAGACAGATTTTTTTACCGCGCCGGCTTCGACGAAATATCACTTGGCTTGTGAGGGCGGTTTGGCTGAGCACAGTCTTAATGTCTACCGACTTTTGGCAGGGAAAGTATCTTCCGGACTTCTGGCTTTGCCTGAAGAAACAGTCATAATTACTGCATTACTTCACGATTTGTGCAAGGTGAATTTTTACGTTCGAGAAACAAAAAATGTCAAGGAAGGCACGAAGATGGGCCCATACGGTAAACCGGTCGCGAACTGGGTTGAAAAGGAGGTGTGGGCAATCAATGACACATTACCAATTGGACACGGCGAAAAATCGTGTTATCTGATACAATGTTTTATTCGACTTAAGGAAGATGAGTTTGCGATGATCCGGTTTCACATGGGTTCAGATCGTAACGGCTATCCGGACCCCTTTGCAGAAGCAGCGGGAAAATATCCTGGCGTGGTCGCCATTCATACCTCGGACATTGAATCGGCATACATTCTTGAGGCGCGTCAATAATTAGAAAACTGCAACACTTGCATCCGATTTCTTTTTGCAAGAGCAGTAATCTATGAGGCTTGAAGACAAAGGCGTTTGAGTTGACATTGGGCGCACCAAATCCCTATAATTAATATTCGGATTTTGCATACATAGTAGAGCGATTTTAAATAAGTGAGGATACAGCATGTACGAAAAAGTTTCGACGGATATGAATTTTGTAGAACGTGAAAAAGATATTCTAGCCTTTTGGAAGGCCAATGATATTCGAAATCGCTCAATCCGAGCAGCTAAAGAGGGAACGCCTTCGTTCACGTTGTACGATGGTCCGCCGACGGCTAATGGCAAGCCACATTTTGGGCACATTAAGACGCGTGTCATAAAGGATGTCATTCCGAGATTTCGTGGGATGAAGGGCGAGCGCGTTGAGTTTAAGGCCGGATGGGATACACATGGTCTGCCGGTTGAACTTGAAGTTGAGAAAATGTTGGGCATCAATGGCAAGCCTGAAATTGAGAGCTATGGTGTTGAGCCCTTCATCAAAAAATGCAAAGAGTCCGTCTGGAAGTATAAGGATGAATGGGAACAGATGTCTGATCGCGTCGGTTTTTGGGCAGATATGGAGCACCCTTATGTGACGTATGAGAACAATTATATTGAGTCCGAATGGTGGGCACTGAAGACGATGTGGGATAAGGATATGCTCTACAAAGGGCATAAAATAGTCCCGTATTGTCCGCGCTGCGGCACGTCTCT
>LSQX01393070.1_pt1 | contig 18970 bp, 18 predicted proteins | sample 654561 | NCBI WGS metagenome assembly LSQX01 (sample SAMN04489861, study PRJNA283612) | anaerobic digester metagenome | isolation source: 4 biogas reactors fed with cattle manure at either 37C or 55C with and... | place: Denmark: Kongens Lyngby | collected 2014
CGACTAATCACCGCACCTGCGTTCATTTCAGAACCGGTGGCGGGCAAAGTCATCACACAACCCAGGGGAATGGCATCTTTAACTTCGGCGCCTTTGGCGGGCAAATCCCAGGGATCATCCCCTGCATATTTGGAACCAGCGGCGATAAACTTAGAAGCATCGAGCACAGACCCCCCACCAACAGACACAATATAATCCACTTGCTGATCGCGACATATTGCTATGGCATCCATGCAAGTTTCATACTTCGGGTTAGGCTCGATGCCGCTAAACTCTATAACTTCATAATCTTTAAGAGCATCTTTAACTTGTTCATATACTCCATTTTTTTTGATGGAACCACCGCCGTAAACCATTAATACTTTGCTACTAGCAGGGATTTGTGAACTCAAACGGGCAATACTGCCACGGCCAAAAATAATGCGTACAGGATTATAAAATTCAAAATTATTCATGTACATAAATTAACTAGCAAAACAGCATTTAAATTACACAAAAAAAACGCTTTGTTTACAAATGTAAACACCAACTTATTGGATAGCAGGTAAAGGAGGGATTTTTTGCGAATCGGAGCTTTTATTAAGAGTTTGCCACAATTCTTCAGTTAAATCTTTGAGTTCCAAAGGCACGGTATTGCGCAACAAAGATAGATGTTGTATCGCTTTTTCGCCGCCAATTTTTGCCAAAGCTAAAAGCGCCTCTCTTTGAATGGGCAAATTTTCTAAGGCTATAACTTGCACCAAAGGCTCAACAAAACGCTCTTGGCGACTGTTAGCCATGATTCTAATTGCAGTTTCTCGGTAAATATTTGCTGAGGATTCTTTGAGGGCAACTCGGGGTAACATACGGAAGGCTGGCTCCCCTAGAGCCAGCAAACTATCTTGGCGCATTTTATTGCTACGCGCATCCCAATTTACCGCTTGAAATCCCTTTACAATGGCATTTAGCAGTTCTTCAGCCTGCTTTTCTTTAGCGCTAACCACATCGGGGCTTTCCCCACGCATTTCAGCAATTTGCATTTCTGCTCGATCCAAACGCTCGGCCAAAAGCTCCATTTCAGACTGCTGTTTTTGGCTTTTTTCATCTAAAACTCTAATGCGTTCCGCAGTTTTTAGCTGAGCTTTTTCGCTCATAAACCCTGTCAAGCTCAGAGAAAACCAAAGTCCTGGAGCATCGTGTCCATCGTAAAATTCTTTGTCTGTGGCTCGCATATAAAAACCCAGTTCACCATCTTGGTAAAAATAGCGAGGCAGTTCTGTGAGACCAAACCCCAAAGTAAAAACCTCACGCAGCACATACTGTATGCCTAAATTGTGGTGAAACGCCTGATCGCGCCTATAAGCATCGTAAACCACAGACAATTTTGTACCAATATTTTGACTAATTCCTATATACGGTTGCGCTTTACCATCGTCCCTTTGAGGCAAAATCGATATTCCCCCCACCAAGCTAGTACCAGTGGCAAAACTTTTGCCCAAAGCGGTGAAAACTTCATTTTCATAACTAGATATATCGGCACTGGCCACTGAATGTAAATGCGCTTCGGGAGAATCAAAGATCCCCCGCATACCAAAAGACCACTGGGGCGCCCAACCCGCTTCGGCCATTAGCTGAAACTTGGCTCCCAAGGAAACTTTGTTCCCATAATCCACAGAAAACTCGCTAAAGTTATTAAAACCTAAGCGCACGCCACTCAACCAGGGAATTTGCGAACCTTCATAGACTTGGTTGGCCGTGCGATGCCAGCCTAATTGCCCATATATTTGATATGCCGAATGGGGCAAAACTGCAGGGGCGGCAATATGGTAAAAGCCATCGGCACCACCTAAGGCAAAGCCATTGATACCAATAAACACTAGCACCACAAAGAACTTTTTACATTTTAGCCATGGCATATAACTGTCCTATTTCAGTGTGTGTTAAAAAGCGAAACTTTCCGTCTCCTAGGGGTTCAAGATCTAAACCAGCGTAAGAAACACGTTTTAAATCCGTCACCTCTAAGCCTACTGCCGCCATTAAACGGCGAATTTCACGATTTTTACCTTCTGTTAATGTTATTTCGGATTTTAAACCGGAAAACTTTATTTTTGTGGGTCTAGAACTTTGTCCTTCACCAATATCTACACCCTGTAAAATAAGCTTTTTATGCGCCAAAGTCATGGGTTCATGGGTCCATACATGGTAAGTGCGTGGTACCTGATATGATGGATGAGTCAAACGGTGCAAAAGTTCCCCATGATCAGTGAGCAATAAAAGTCCTCTACTGTTAAAATCTAAGCGCCCAATATAGCGCATTTTTTTGCAGTCCCTAGGAAGATACTTGTAAATTGTAGGGCGACCTCGAGGGTCTTTAGCCGTACTTAAACAACCTACGGGCTTATGTAACATAAGATAAGTATATTGTGTGGGAGCCGCAATGGTTTTACCATCTAACTTTACCACATCGCCTGTTTGTACTCGATAAGAAAAATCTTTTACCAACTCGCCATTGATAGTTATGCGCCCCGCAGCTATAATTTTGTCCGCTCCGCGCCTACTAGCCTGTCCACAAAGAGAAATAAACCTATTTAATCGCATTTTTTCCGTCCAATAGCACCCCGTAACGCAAGCCCAGGGTGGAAATTTTAAATTGTTTTAAGCGCAGGCGTTCTACAATACTGCGCATCCAATACAAACCGCAAATAATCACTTCGGAGCGTCCATCGGCTAATCCTGGCAAATGGGGGCGCAATTCTTTGGAAACATCGGTGATGCGTTGAATATTGCGAGTGAGATCTTCGGGTTCTAAAGTCAAGCCTTCAAGTTCTTGCCAATTATGCTGGGACATATTTTGTTGCAACATAGCCAAAGCCACGGCGCTTCCCCCCACAAAAAACACCTCTTTTTTTCTAAAAGGCTTTAAATCTATGGTTTTAAAGATTTTTTGGGACCATTTTTTGTATTCTAAGCCAGGAATTTCCCCCATTTCTTGACGCATTTGCAAAGCGCCAATGGGTACGGATAAATAGTTTATTCCATCACAAAACTCGGTGCTACCGCCGCCAATATCTATGCTCACCAAATCTTGACCATGCCAGTTTTGCACCCCGCGCCAAGTGTATAACGCTTCTTCTTCACCGCTCAAAATTTCTGCTTTAGTTTGCAAAACGCTTTCTACTAAATCTAACAACTCTTGGTAATTTTCCGCCATCCGCGCCGCTTGGGTAAGCACTACTTTTTGCAAATTAGCCCCCAAAGCGTAAATATCTTGCCTGTAACCTAGCAACGCCTTGCGTACTTCCTCCAAAAGCAGTTCAGAAATCGCATTATTTTGATGCAGTTCGCCCCCTAAACGCAGTATTTGGGATTTTTGTACCTTAGGTACCAAACGAGCTAAGCCATTAACTTCGTCCCACGCAGCGATGTTTAATAACACAGAATGAGAACCAATATCAATAGAAGCTGGTCGCAGAGAAAACAATATTATTCTCCTGATACATTGATACGATCTTTAATTTCTGCAAAAATTTCTTGGGGATTTATCAAAAAACTACGGGCGTAGCTTACAGCCTGCTCCATAACTTCTTCCCCCCATTTTTCTGTCCAAGTTGCCACTTTGGGTGTACTAATTGTACCCACTTCTTGCTGTTCTTGTATTTCTAAAGCAATAATCAAAGACAAATATATTCCCAATGCCAAAGGGGTGGGTTGCTCCATCTGAGCCACTAATTTTTCCACTCTAGCTACGGATTCAGCGAGATTTTCGTTTTCTAGGGCTTTGATGATTTCTGCTTTCATAAGCGCTATATCACTCCCTTAGACGAAGGAATGCCAGAAATGCGACGACTGGGTCCAATAGCCATGGCTACAGCCCGGGCAAAAGCTTTAAAAATGGCTTCAAATTTATGATGATGGTCTTGGCCATACAAAAGCTCTATATGCAAGTTCATACGGGCATTTTCTGCCACGGATTTAAAGAAATGTTCGAATAATTCCAATTCTAAATTACCAATGCGTTCATTGGTGATTTCCACATTCCACACAAAACCGATGCGACCGCTAAAATCCAAAGCCACTCGCGCCAAAGCTTCGTCCATGGGCACATAGTAAAAACCATAGCGTTCTATGCCCTTTTTATTTCCTAAACACTGGCTAAAAGCTTGCCCAAGCACAATGCCTATATCTTCTATGCTATGGTGCATATCTATGTGGGTATCTCCCGCGCAATCCAAGTTAAGGGATGTACCGCTATGCACTTGAAATAGATCTAGCATGTGATCTAAAAAACCTGAACCACTTTTTATAGTGCCTCGTTCTGCTTGGTCTAAATTTAAAGACAAACTCACCTGAGTTTCCGAAGTTTTGCGTGTTAATTCTGCTTTTCTGGTCATTTTAACCTCATTTTAGGATTCCACAGATGAATCATCCGATAAATTTTCAGCTTCTTTTAGGGGTTCTTCTGATTCTTCCAAACCACCTGTTCCAGTAACTTCTTGGACTTTGGCAGCAGCTTTTTTCTCTAGTTCTTCTAAAAAACTAGGCTGATACCTTTGCTTAACTATTTCACTAAACTCATTTACTTTTTGGTGTAAAGCATTTAAGTTTAAAGCCGTATAGGCTAAAAGTAAGCCCACTAAAGCATAAGCAACTAATAAAACACCCAAACTAAAAGTCATTTTTTACCTATTCAACAATAGCACCATTATAGACATAAAAGATGCCATTGGGTATTTTGACACGCACATTATTGATGTGCATCCGGGTTTTTTCAGGAGCGCCCACATTTACTTGCATGGTATCAGTGTGAGAAATCACTCGTGGTCTATGTTCTGTGGCGTGCACATAACGCACAAAAGTACGCCCACCTATTCTTTTTACGCGTACCCAAGTGCTATCTCTCAAACATTCGATTTTCAAAATTGTTTCTACCGGTTCTTGGTTTGTCACTTCAACACTATCTTCTCCATCTTTTTCAGTGCTATCAATGGGAAGTACTTCGGGCGCTTCCTCATCGGTTAAGCCCACCGTATCGTGGGGAGCAATACTATCAAATTCATCGTTAGTATCTATTAACTCCACCATATCTTCAGGGAAGTTCATGGTTTCAGTATTATCATCACGCAATTTAAGCACAAAAAACAACAAAGCCAAGAGTAGAATCACCAAAACAATAATGGGTTTAGCAGAACTAGACTCAGACTCTGATTTTGTTTGCGATTTTTCTTTAGAAATATCCAAACTCGACAACTTGCTGGTTTTAAATCTAGTGTTACCAGTCTCTGCGTTGTAGAGCGCCATAATTTTATCGCGATCTAAATTTAAACGACTGGAAATAGTGTTTAGATAACCGCGCACATAAGCACGCACTGGTAATTGGCTATAATTGCCATTTTCCAAATTATCCAGAATTTCCGTGCTGAAACGCACTTCATGGGCAAATTGTTCACGACTCAAACCCGCATCTTCGCGAGCGCGACGCAAAAACTCACCAAGCTTTTCTTCGGGATTAGGTTCCAAAGGTATTTTTTCGTTCATGCAAGATTCTCCAGCATTGTTCAAGGGCTTCGATGGTTTTGCTCACTGGCAATCCCACCACATTAAAATAGCAACCATTGACTCGTTTTACAAAGCGTGCACCTAAATTTTGTATAGCATAGGCACCTGCTTTGTCTAAATAGTGTTCATGGCTAATATAGAAAGTCAATTCTGCTTCCGTAAGATTACGAAAGAAAACCTGCGTTATTTCTTGATCTGACAGTAAAATCTCACCATTTTGTGCCAAACATATACCTGTATGCACCGAATGTTCTCTGTTACTGAGTAATCGCAACATATTCAAGGCATCTTGTTCATCTACGGGTTTACCCAAAAGTTTAGCTTCACACAGCACTAAAGTGTCGTATCCCACCACCACTTCTGAGCATTGAGATGACACTTGTACAGCCTTGCGCTCGGCTAAAACCTGTGCCGCTTTGTACGCATCTATTTCTGCAAAACTTTCTTCACAATCAGCGGCTATAACTCGGTATTTTATTCCTATTTGAGTTAGAACTTGCTGCCGCCGTGGAGAAGTGCTGGCTAATACTAAAGGGAACGGGGTAATTTCCATATTAATCTTCGGAATTTATTTGTGAATAGTCTCCTAAATTCAAACTGCCATGAAAGCGACACACCGTGGCTGACTCACCTAAAATAGAGCCTTCTAAACCGCAGTCTTTTATAAAGCAATTAGCTGCCACCACACTATCTTTAAGCATGGAATCCTTTACCACGCTGCCCTTGTGCAAAGAAACATTGGGGCCTATAATAGAGTTGCTGATTTTCACATCGCTGGCTATATAACAAGGTTCGGTGATTATTGTTCCTGGATAAGACTTGTTTTTCCCCTCTTTGCGAGATAGCAACAATCTATTAGTTTCTAATAAAGTTTCAGGTTTTCCGCAATCTAACCAACCGCGAATTTGCCCAGTATAAAAATCGCATTTTTGCTCAATCATTATCTGTAAAGCATCGGTAAATTGGTATTCACCGCGGGTTCTTATGTTTTTATCCATCAAATGCTGCAAAGCTTGGGTCATGGCTTTTACGCTACGAATAAAATAAATCCCTACCAAAGCCTGATCCGAAACAAAATCCTGAGGTTTTTCCACTAAACGGCTAATTTTGCCATCGGGAGAGCTAATAGCTACCCCAAAACGCGAAGGATCATCCACGGTGCGAGTGCATAAAATATTAGTTTCGGAATGCACTAAAGATTTAAGATCTGCATCAAAAAGCGTATCGCCTAATATTATTAGTGTAGCTTCGTTCTCATCCAAAAAAGGAGTGCATAAGTGAATAGCTTCCCCCAAACCTTGGGGATTTTCTTGCTGCACAAAGCGAGATTCGATTTGCGGGTAAGATTTTTTAATGTATTCTTCTACTTTCTCTGCTTGATAACCGGTAACAAAAATATATTCGGAAATGTCTAAATAAGTTAAAGCGTCTAAAATATGGCCTAATATGGTGTTTCCAGCCACTGGTAAAAGACATTTGGGCAAATGCAAGGTTAAAGGTCTCAATCTGGTTCCTATGCCTGCCACAGGTAATATAACTTTCATAATTTCTCTAGTACTTAATTGTATTTATTATAACCTAGTAATATACGAGTTTTAGTGCAACTAATATTTAACTTATCGCGGGGGTGTGGTGCTTCCCGCTTGTAATTTAATATCAGGCAACTCGGTAATAGCAATTTGGAAACTCCATCCCGCCGCCACTCCCACAGGAGTCCAAGTAAAGTTCATATTCCAACAATGAAGATCTTTGTCAAAGCTAAAACGATGCTCCGCAAACTCCCCGCGGCGATAATCGTAGCTGGTTCCATAACTCATAGCCCAAGTTTGGGTGGGAGCCATGCGCAAATTTACACTGCTCGCATGGGACATATCATTTTGAAACAAATTGCGCCCCACCCGTCGAGAATTAAAACCAAAACTATAAGAAAAGCCACTGTTCCAAGGCTTGTTAATCTGCTCCATTTTTTCGCCCACTACTCCAGTACCAAAAGCACCATTCCAGTTAAAGGAACGACTGAGATTAAAGCCCCAAGAAGTAAGCTGAGGAATACGAACTTGAGAGGGGTTTTCTTCGTAATGGTGATAGACTGAATGTTGAGTTTGCACCGAAAAAATATAGTTATGCACCAACTGCAGGCTGAAATTCGATGAAATCGGTGACCAATGGAAGGAATCTGCGGCGAAATTGTACCCTGTGCTGTGATTTGTGCTTAATAAACGCAAGTTTGCATAATCGTCTGCATCCTTTTTGCTAGCAGTAGTGTCATTTGCCGACAAAGCTTTGCGATATTTTAGATCAAAATAGTTGCCCAAAGAAAAACTAACGGTTTTAGACTTGCTTTGATAATTGCGCTGTCCATCTAAGCGAGGATGTAGTACAAATTCATGTAAAGTATCTTTTTGCGGTGAAAATGTATAGGCCACATTGGGAGACAGAGTGTGACGCACTCCCGTAAAGCGCCCCCATTCGGGAAGCCATATTCCATACAGTTTGGTGTCTGCGCTCAAGCTATAAGACGATGTGGAATAAAACAGACCTTTGTCGTCTTTGGGGAAATCCATCAGCAAATAACGCTGGTCGGGATCCAGTGCGTTGGCCCAACGGTTTGCGGTCCAGTCGCCACGATAGTTCATGCGAGGCGTTAGGATTATGTGGCGCAGCACTTGCCCCGACCAAAACAGACTACCCTGAATGCTATTACCAAAATATATTTGACTAGTGTCTATGTTTTGGGTGGTATCGGGGCTACGCTGATAAAAAACATTGGCACGCTCACTTAAGGTGTATTGAAACCTTTCCAAAAAACGCCAGTCATCGGATAAGCCTTTGTTGAGCAAAGGTTGAAAAAGCGCCCCGCTCATGTTAAATCTAAAGTCTGGGATTTGCCTTTCCATCAAGCCTGTTTGTAGGTTTTGGGCTTGACGCGCTTGTAATATCATGGTTTTGTTGTTTTTCATTTGCCAAGTCCAACCCAGGCTAGCATTGGCTTGTTGGTTGAGAATAACATCTTTTTCCAGAGAATTATCTACGCGAATGGTGGGAGACGAAATAAAAGACCCTTCACCACTAAGTCGGCTTTTTCCATCGGGGGTGAGATTTTGGTTGTGGGAATAATTAAGTTCCCAGCCACTACTAGAAAGATCAAATTCTTCTAAATATAAACGCCCACTTAAACGCCCATTGAGCACATATCTTTTATTGTAATTAAATTCTGCGTAAGCAGAACTGCGTTCAAAACGAGCCTCGGACCCCTCAATAACATCGCCTTTCATGGTGGCATCCATATAGTCATTGATAGCCCAATAAGCACCCAAGTTTTGCATATAAAAACCTTGTTGTTGATCTCCACCAAACTTAGGCGTTAATAAACCCGATTTACGCCCAGTTTTCATGGGAGAAACCAACAGAGGGAGTACTGCCACCGGCACATCGCCGATGTTTAGCACCACGGGCCTAGCCACAATATTTTCTTTGGGTTTTACCACCATGCGCCGACTGTAAAAATAATAATGCTGATGCGTGGTATCGTCGCAAGTGGAAAAATCTCCTCGGGAAATCTGCAAGCGCGTATCGGGCAAACGCCGAATTTCTACCCCGTTAAAATATTGTCCGTCGCGAATACTAGAACCATAATAAATCTGCCCTATGCGATTTTTCATGTTATACTTCATGCGATAACCCGCAAGGGGTGGGTTTTGTTGATCTGTTAAAATTGGGCTTCCCATGGCCTGCAACACTTCGTCTTTTTGATTGAAATAAATGGTGTCAGCATCTAAAACCGCACCACGATATTTTAATTGGGCTTTATTGCTTAAATTGAAAGTACGAGTTTGCACATTATATTGCAAATCGTAAGCGCTATATTCCACCGTATCGGGACCATCTCTATGAGCAGTCAAAATGTCCAAATCTGTATCTACTGTATCAGCTTCAGATTCTTCCACCGTATCGGTGGGTTGAGCAACCACGGTCAAAGACTGTGCCGCCACCACGACGGCACTTAAAAGTAGAAATGGTAGTATTAATGCAACTGTACGCGCCATGCGGCTTTGCCATTAGCAGCACTGGCACGCAAAGTGTATGCACCTGTGGCCAACACTGAGCCATCCCAATTTAAGGAGTTTACGCCCACATGAGGGCTGGAAAGCACCCAACGATGTACTATATTGCCAGCCAGGTCTAAAAGATGTAGCTCTACAGACGCAATTTCATCTACCTGAAAACTGATGCGGTCGCGGCTAAACCCTTTGAGTTGCACCCTAGCAAAGCGAGGAGCATTTGCAGAAAGATTTTTGCGGGCTTCACCAGCATAAACCGATGCCACTGGAGCATGGGCAGACACGGGAGTTTCAGCAGTCATTACCCGACCATTTTGTAAAACTCCTAATAAATCAAAGCCTTTTTCTCCTTGTAACTCTGCATAATATTGAATATCATCCTTACTAATAGCTTGCGTGCTACCATACCAAGAGTTCAATTCTGTAGAACTGATGCTTTTCACCCGCAAATCCACCCGAGAAAGTTCAGCATTCCAAGCTTCGCCAGTATTGGGGCGATGCACTAAAAAGCGCACGGTGGTGCCAGGTTCGCCACGCAACTTAGAAACTGCCACTTCTAAGCTTTGATCAGCTAAGACAAAACCATCCACAGCTAAAATTTGATCCCCGGGAATTATACCCAAAGTTGCAGCAGGAGAAGCGGGTAAAACTTCGACGATAGTTACCCCTTTTTCCATGCCTTGCACGGTTACACCTAAGCCACCAAAAGCTTCGGTATTGGCAAAAGAAAGGCCAAAAGACAGTAAAACAACTAATAAAAATCTCATAGTACCTCCTAATGTGATTTATATTAATATAAACATTTATTTCCTTCTTGCGGAGGGAGTTTCAGCAATGATTAAAGAAAAGCTGAACTGAGTAGCAGTAAAATCAAAATTCTCATAAATTAATCCGCTTTTTTACTCCATATTTGCGACAAATTACGCATTTTTCTAAATCGTGCCCCCTTGCCGGGCAATATTCCCGACCATAGAAGATGATTTGCAGATGAAGTTTATTCCAACTTTCTTTGGGGAAAATCTTTTTTAAATCTTTCTCTGTTTGCACCACATTTTTGCCCGAAGTTAAGCCCCAACGCCATGCCAAGCGGTGTATATGGGTATCTACAGGGAAAGCCGGCACCCCAAAAGCTTGGGCCATTACCACAGAAGCTGTTTTATGCCCCACCCCGGGCAAGGCTTCGAGCTCAGCAAAAGTGTTGGGAACTTGCCCCCCATGATTTTCTAACAAAAGCTCAGATAAACGGTGAATATTTCGAGATTTAGAAGGAGCTAAGCCACAAGGTCTTATGATTTCTTCGATGTTTTCGGCGCCAAAATCCACCATGGCCTGGGGATTGTCCGCGCGCTTAAACAAATGAGGCGTTACCTGATTTACTCGCAAATCGGTGCATTGTGCCGACAAAACCACAGCCACTAAAAGACTATAAGAATCAAAATGGTCTAAAGGAATAGGGGTTTCAGGGTACAATTTTTCTAAAATTTGCTGAATTGCCTCAGCTTTTTCAAGTCTAGTCATAGCTACAATTTAGAATCTATAACTTAAAAAGCACATAAAACGACTGCGATCTTCGTTACCCTGGGGCATTAAAATCTGATCGCTGGCTAAAATTCCCAACCAAGCCGCTTCTAAACTTAAATTTTGCTCAGGAAATTCTTGTTTGATGGCTGCATTCCACACCCAATGAGGAGGTGTTTTAAAGCTATGCTCTGCCCAATTTTGCCAATAACTGGCTCCTAAATATTGCCAACTATGCTCCAAAGTCATGCCTGGCAAAGCCGCCACTCGCGCTCCTCCATAAAAGAAATGCCGAGGTGCTTCCCAATCCAACACTTGGCGAAAACTGCGCTGTTCATGGTTAAATCCTGCAAAAAACTCGTGGCGAGGGGGCTTAAAGCTCAATTCTAGATTTTTACGCAAACCCCATAACAACCCCAAGCGTTGCATAGCGCCACGGCGCTTGTAGTCCAATGGCAAATCTCGCAAATCAGCGCTAGTTATGCTATGACTAAAACTCTGGGGCGCAAAGGCCAAAGCGCCATTTTCCACCCAGGGAATAAGTTCCCCTTCCAAGCGCCAAATATCGTTTTGGGCGCTCAAACTCAAGCGAGCATCTTGCAACCAACCGTAGCCTGAAGGGCTTAGATTTATGGTGTCTTTTTGACTAATTTCGGCATCGGGGGCCAAAGGGTTGTATTTAGATGCCGCCCAAGTGCGCAATTCTGCTTCAAAATGCAAATTCACCGCGCGTTCTGGTAAAAACTTGTTTTGCCATTTTAGGGTATCAGCTAATTGCCAATGTTCTCCCACCGCGCCCCAAAAGCTCCAAGTGCCGCCTTTGCCCCACATTTTTTGCAAGGCAATCCAAGGCAAAAGCAAGGCGTTTTCCTTCCACAACCAGGGATAATCTCCCTGGCGATCAGTTTTTCGCAAAGTGATGCCTGTCTGAAAGCCGCAATGCACCCATTGCAAAGCCAAGTAATAATCTCGCAACTTACCCGCAGACAAGCCGTTTACCGGAGCAGCGGAGTTTTCTTGCACATAAGTTTGTAGCACCCAAGTATCCCAAATTCCTTGGGCTTCTATGCGTTGGCGCTTTTCGCCCAACCATTCGCCGCTGCGCCCTAGCTGCCACGCATAATCTCGCCCCAACTGCATGGCGAAACCATTGTGATTCCACGAGCCTGTGATTCCCCCGTGCAAGGAGGAATAACCGGGGTAATTTTCCCCAAACCATGCCCAGCGATGATCCGCCGACGCCGCATCGGGGGCACCGATTTTTTGCGCGCGCACCTGCCTAAAACGCTCGCCGTAATGATCGTTTTGGGCAAAATTTAGCATAGCGCGCCACCCGCCCAGACTCGGGCTACTCACTTGGGCTTGCATGGTGGGAGTGCGATTCCCCAGTTTAGGCCCATGCACAATCTCTTGGTAAAGCATATCGCCCACTTCGTTGCCTAAACTGATGCGCACAGCGTTGAAATCTGCATTCCAAGGGCTAAAATATGCGTAATTTTGCGGATGCCACAAAGATTCCCACGAACTGGGGCCACTAGACTGTCCCGCTCGGGAAACATGGTACAAAGAAGCCCCACTCAAAGAAAGCGTGGTGGGTTTTTGCAAATATTGCAGATTGGGCAATTCAGCGGTGATTTCTGCCCATAAACTAACACACAAAAGCATTAATACTCTTAAAACCATGGGTATTTTACCCCCAAATTAATGCTAATAAAATGCGTGCGTTGGGGCAAAGTCCAAGCTTCTTCGAGTACAGCATGACAAGCAAAAGTCCATTGGCGAATTTGCCATTTTGGGCTAGACCAGCGTATATGCCAACCAAATTCAGACTCATTGTCCTGTATATAATGCCCTTTTTGAGCTAAATATTGGTGTGCTGGAGAATCGCTGGAAATTGCGGTACGTGTTAAAAAAATGTTAATGCCCGCTCCTATTTGCGAACCCCGCCATAAACGCCGCACCAAACCCACTTGTCCCCGGAAATCGTGGAGGGGAATTTCCCCTAAATCAGAGCGCTCTGCTATGTGCCAACCGTTTATATAAGAGTAAGACATTCCCACCAACGCTCGCCACTGAGGCGCATAAGCAGTTTCTACTCCTACGCGCACCAAGGGCGCTGGTTCTAAAAAGCTTTTAATCTCCCCTAATCCTTGAGTTATACCAATTTCACTGCTCAACCACCACGCACTAAAAGGAGATTCTTGGGCCCCCGCAGTTACCGCCATAAATAACATCGCTAAATACCGCGCTTTCATTTAACCCTGCGCAATTTAGCGGCAAAAAACTCGTCCAGGCCAAGTTCGTTGGGTTCTATTAATATCATCGAGTTTTTTACCCAAACATCATCTACAAATTCGGCAGCATTCTCTAAACGAAAGTTGGGGTTTTGGGCCAAGAATTTTTCTATCACGGCGGTGCTTTCTTCTCTTTCGGGGCTGCAAGTAGCATAAACCAAGACTCCTCCCACTTTTAAAGCCCTGGCTGCATTGCTTAAAATCTGTAATTGCAAAACAGGAAGGGCTTTAAAATCTTCGGGACGCAAGCGCAAAGGCAATTCGGGACGACGGGACATCACCCCTAAATTGGAGCAAGGAGCATCTACTAAGATGCTGTCAAATTCTTCTGCTAAGCTTTCTTGGCTCAAGTCGCAGACATGGGTTTTAAAAGAACTTAGTCCTAAACGCTGTTCTAAGTCTTGTAAATCTTGTAAACGACGAGGGTTCACATCCGTGGCCCACAACCTCGCCGTGGGCTCGCGCTCTAAGATGAGGGCGCTTTTGCCCCCGGGGGCCGCGCAAGCGTCCCACACCCGCTGATTGGGCTGTAAATCTAATAGTTGCACCACCAAATCAGCGGCAGGGTTTTGGACAGAAACCAAACCCTGGGCAAAAGCTTCGCTGCGCAACACTTGCGCCAGCTCTGTGCCAACTTCGAGCCAACGCTCGCCCCAAAATCGCGCCTCAGGCAAGTTCAGCTGCTGGCGCAGATCTTCGGCGCTAATTTTGGCTGGCTGGTAGCGCAACCATTGGCGGGGAATGCTTCGCGCCGCACGGAGCTTGGCATCTACTTGTTCATAGTTAAGATTTTTAAGCCAATGGCGCACCAGCCATCCTTGCACAGAATATTCCAAAGATAAGCGTTTCACAGGATCTTGGGGCAGCATTGCCCAACCTTGGCGCTGCACTCTGCGCAACATCGCATTACCAAAGCTACCCACCTTGGCTCCAAATTGGGATTTGATTAAATTCACCGTTTCAAAAATCGCCGCATGGGTGGGAACTCGACTTTGCTCTTGTAATTGCCAAATTCCCAATTCCAAAGCTAATTGCACTGAAAGTTTGGGAGCTTTTCGGGAATATTCTGCCACCGTGGCCGCCAAACGCAAATGATTGCGACAAACGCCCAAGGCTAAATTCCATGCAAAAGCACGATCCGCTGCAGATAATTGCGTGCTGTTTCTAGCTAAGTGATCTTGCAACCAACCTTTTTCTTGCCATTGGCATAGGGATTTCCACGCCACCCAACGGGGGTTTGTGCGTAAACTTTTAGCCATGACTTAACTGGGAATTAAATTCTAAGCTGCGTTGCCCTTGCAAACCTAGTACAAAATCAGCAGCGGACAAAGCTTTTCTACCTGCTAATTGCAAGTTTAGAACTTCTAAAAGGCCTTGCCCCGTTCCCACCAATAAACGCCCAGTTTCATCCACTTCAGCTTGGCCAGGAGCGAGGTTTTTCTCGCTATTAACTAAGACAAATTGGTGAAAAACAACTTTTTTGGCATCTAAATAGCTATAAGAACCCGGCCATGGGTAAAAAGCTCGTTGGCGGTTATAAATTTCCACCGCACTCAAACTCCAATCAATTATGGCATCTTCCCTGCTTAATTTGCGAGCAGAAGTTGCCAAATCGTGATTTTGGGGTAAAGCTTCAAAGCCTGAATTTAGCTTTTCTAAAGCTTCATCTAAAGCAGCACAACCAATGGGAATCATGGCATTGAGCACATCTACAGTGGTGTGATTAGCTCCGATGGGCACTGTTTTCTGCACCAATAAAGGACCAGTATCCATTTTTTCATCAAGTAAAAACACTGATACACCGGTTTTCGTTAAACCATCGGCTATGGCCCACTGCACTGGTGCCGCTCCACGATATTTAGGTAGCATGCTACCATGGACATTTATTGCACCTTGCCGCGCGCACTCTAACACCACTTTAGGCAAAAGAGAAAATGCCACAACCACAAAAACATCGGCTTCTAAAGCTTTTAATGAACTTAAAAATTCTGAGTCTTTGAGACTTTCTGGTTGTAAAACAGGCAAACTGAGCTCTAGTGCAGTCTCTTTTACAGGTGATGCTTTGATTTTACGACCGCGGCCCATTCCTTGGTCAGGTTTGGTTACCACCCCTACAATTTTGTGTTCAGTTTGAGCTAAGTGTTCCAAAAAAGTTGCCGCAAAAAGCGGTGTTCCCATAAATACTATTCTCATGTGCGCATACCAGCATCTTTAAAAGCTTTACTCACTTTAAGAATCATAGATTCAGCAGCTAAAAAAGCATCTACCACATCGGGATCAAAATGCTTACCCCTATCTTGTAAAATAATGTCCTTGGCAGTTTCATGGGAAAAGGGCTCTTTATAACAACGCCGTGAACGCAAAGCATCGTAAACATCCGCTAAGCTAACTATGCGGGCACAAAGGGGAATTTCTTCGCCACGCAAAGGTTTTCCGACCCCAGGTTGCACAAAAAACACCGTTTCTCCACCCACTTTCAATACATTGGGGTAACCTGTGCCGTCCCAACGCTGATGATGATGATAAGCTATTTCCCTTCCTAAACTATAAAAAGTAGTGTAAGGAATTTTTCTTTCCAACTCCGCCATTAAATCGCCACCTATAATAGTGTGCATTTTCATCAGTTCGAACTCTTCGCTAGTCAAGGGCCCTTTTTTACTTAAAATTGCATCGGAAGTACCCACTTTTCCCACATCATGGAGCGGAGCTGCTACTAGAATATCTTGCACATATTGCGGACTGACATAGGATGAATATTTGGGGTTTTTAGCTAAATATTGCGCAATAATTCCTGCATAGCGACCCATGCGATTTAAATGTTCCCCAGTGGCTGCATCGCGAGCTTCAGAAATTTTGGCGTAACCCAAAACCGTAACTTCTTGCACAAAAGAATTGCGATGGTTCATGCTATCTATGGCTTTTTGAGTGAGCAACATCCATACCCACAGCATTGGCAAAGTTATTAAGCCTAGTACGCCAGTTACTAGTATATCTTTTTCCGTGGTAGGCACAAAAGTTATGGGGTCACCAGTGTAAACTCCAACCAATACCATTATGATACGGTATGCTAAAAGCAAAACCAAGGTTAAAACGATAGGGCGTTTACTAAGCGTTTCCCATAATTTAAACCACTTTTCTTTTCCTGAAAAAACTTCAGCCTTTTTTTCCATACCATTAAGTGGTAAGGATGACAGCGGGGTACTATAATCAATTTGACTCATCTATTACAATTTATACAGAAAAAACAAAAAATGACTGTAAAAACGCATCAAAGCTAAAAATTTGATATTATTATGTCTAATGCGCCCTTCAAATTAGGATTAAAAATGACTAAGTTACCAAGATTATTGCTATTAATTCTAGGACTTAATGCAATAGCAGCTGCTAAAGGTTTATGCGGAGTTTTAGCTATTCCTACCACCCTCACAAAAGCAGGTTCACCCCATTTAATAAAAGGCGATTTATATGTCCCTGGTTCCTCGCGCTTAACCATCGAAGCTGGTGCAGAATTAATCATTGCTCCCACTGACTCTTGCAAAGACTTACAACAACTCGATTGGGCAGACAGTCAATTTGTTTCTATAAAAATTCACGGTGCTTTTTATGTGAAAGGAACATCTTCGGAGCCAGTGATAATTAGACCACAAAACCCGAAAAACGGTGAAGTTAGCTGGGATGGTATCAGACTTTTTAAACAAGGTTCTGATTATGCCGATGTGAAGTTTTTGCATATTAATGGTGCCCACAAAGCCATTTATGCCACAAACTCTAGTTTAGGCATAAAAAACAGCATTTTCACTAAAAACAATGTGGGAATATGGGCCAAAGAACAATCCAAACTACAAGTTCATAACAATACTTTTGTACAAAATCTCAATAGTGGCATCTACACCCAAAATTCTACCCACAGCATTGTGGCAAACATTTTTGCTGAAAATATAAGCTATGGGATTTGGGCGGACTCTCGCAAGGGGGTTAATATAAACCACAACTTATTTTGGAAAAATGGCGAAACTGATTGCTTTAAATGTCCAGCCAATGTGTTGCGCATGGTGCAAATTAGTGCCCAAGGAGATTCCTTAGACAAACACAATAATTTAAGGGCAAACCCCGTCTTTATTGGTAGTTCCGCAGAACTAAAGCTTCGTCGCACAGATCCCACCGTCGCTACTCCTAAAAATCAGGTGAAGGACCAAAAGGTTCAAGCTATGCACCGCCGTAGTGATAGTTTGGGACTGACAGGATTAGATACCAAATATGAATATAAACCATGGGGAAAAGGCTCTTGGCTTTTAAGCAAATATTCACCTGCCAGGCATGCAGCTCCCGATAAAGCAACCTTTTATAACCCCGACAGTAGTCGAGGTGATATAGGAGCTTGGGGAGCTTTAGGACAATATAAGTACTAATGCAAACTATTTGCGCACCACCGCTTTGACCATACGACCTTTGCCATTTTGGCTAATGCGAAATATCACTACACCTTCGATGTTTTGACTATTCCAAGATATGTGATTTATACCTAATTGAGCAGGCCCTCTATAGATATGACTTAAAAGCTTACCATTTAAAGAATATGCTTTGATATCCACATTGCCTTGCTCATAAGTTCTGAAACTAATTGCACGATTATTGATTCCCACAAAGCCAAAACCCACTTGATTAACAGCACCCAATACAGGAGTAGGATTACTGTAACAAACATGATTAGGGTCGGCATAGTTTAAAATACCATCTTGGTTGTCATCCATAAGTTTCCACGGAATATTGGATCCTTCCACTATGGGAACATCGCAAAGAGCTAGCAATGGATCATCATTGGTTATAGAACTTCCAGGAACTAGGCTTAAGCTAGACGAACTTGCTGGCACCACTGGTTGTGTAGAACTTGATGATGTTTCTGGTGCTTTTTGGGAAGAACTTGAAGCTGCGGCTACTGGTCCACAAGCATCAGTAAAACCCACTTTGGTTATTTTAAGACTAGCATTTCCCGTGGCTTTATACTGAAAGTGCACACCATCTTGCTTCATTATATTCAAATCATAAGCACATACATCTGCATTCCAATTGCCTTCTTTTTTAAATTCTGTCCACAGCATATTAGCATTAGTCAAGGCAGTTGCAGCTGGTAAAATAAAGCGGTAATTAGGGCATTCATCGCTAACGCCATTTTGTTTGAGCAACACATTAATGGCTTTTGTGGATGAGTAAGTAACGCATAAACCTGTTTCTTTGCTTAAATCCACTGATGTTTTTGCCCCAGTTTCACCATTATCGAACCAATCAAAACCTATGGCCGCATATCTGCTACTAGTAGGCCCCATGGTAAAAGTCGCATTAATAGCACTATTTGTCTTAATATGTGTAGCCATATTATTTGAAGTAGGCACTACTGTAGAGCTTTCATCACTATAAGAGTACCAGTATCCTCCGTCTGCTCCGTTAAATGTTACCGTTGGTGATTTAGAGCTACCATCCCAAACCAGTTCTGCAACAACTCCTTCACTGGAACTAGATGCTTTAGAAGAACTAGAAGATTCAGGTTCAGGTTCAGGTTCAGGT
>LSQX01158394.1_pt1 | contig 18969 bp, 15 predicted proteins | sample 654561 | NCBI WGS metagenome assembly LSQX01 (sample SAMN04489861, study PRJNA283612) | anaerobic digester metagenome | isolation source: 4 biogas reactors fed with cattle manure at either 37C or 55C with and... | place: Denmark: Kongens Lyngby | collected 2014
ATCGAAGAGGCCAGATATTCCCTTGAGCTTGGCGAGCAAACGCCACGGCGGGGCAAGGCTCAGATCGCCGGAGTGGTTCCTATGCTTGGCAATTGGAGAAGGGCCGTATATTTCGCGGACAAGATCGCGATAGGGGAGAACTGTGAGATTCACCTTGTTGATCTTATAAAAGTACCCCGCACGCTTCCCCTTGGCAGCCCGCTTCCAGAGCGAGAAGCCGAGGGCCAGCAGCGATTGCAAGAAGCGCAAGGGTCGGTCCGACAGATCGGGCTGACGAGTTTTTCCCACGTCGAACGAGTGCGGTCCGGGGCGGAGCTTGGCGATTTTGCGAAATGCCTTAACGCCGATTTCACGATAACCAGCGTTGATTGCCCGAAGGACAGCGAGCCTGGGATGGATCAATCGGAGGCTCTGGCGCTGCAAGAAGCGGTCGTGTTGGATGTGTCGCTTCTTAAAGCGAGTCCGCCTGAGGCTGGGCGGCCGGTGCGCAGCGTAGTAATTCCGGCGGTGGGAGCGTGGGGCCAGGCTCTGCAATATGCGTGTAAGCTGATAGTGGATGAGGTCGATGCGGAGGTTACTGTGGTCTGTGTGACCGCGATTCCTCGCAGCCAGCCACTGGATATCCCTAAGCCCGACATCGACGCAGCGATAGCCGACACGGCAAAAGAGGCGCTGCGTATTGGAAAAAGATACGGAGTCAAGGTAAACCCCATCTCCGAGCGTGTCCGAGACCCTGTGTTGGGCTTTCTCAAGATCATCGAAGAGGGTAAGTTCGACTTGGCGATTGTGGGTATGAAGCGCGAAACCAGCGGGGATTTCCATATCGCGCAATCGATGGCGCTGATGCTGTTGAATAAGACGCCCTGCGAAGTTATGTCTTTGAGAAGGTCGAGGTAGATAATGGAACCGCCAAAGATGCGCATAAAAGAAGAATTTAACGCACTCGTGGAGACCGTGGCCAAGCTGCGCGCCCCTGATGGCTGTCCGTGGGATCGGGAGCAGACGCATGTTTCTCTCAAAAGGTATGCAGTCGAGGAGACCTACGAGGTGCTGGAGGCGATAGACAGCGGGGACCCAGCGAGGCTGGTCGACGAGCTTGGTGATCTGCTGCTACAGGTTCTTTTGCATGCCGAAATCGCTCGGGAGGCTGGTCAATTCGATATTGCCGATGTCTGTGAGGGAATTCGCGAAAAGCTGCAAAGAAGACATCCGCACGTGTTTGCTGATACGCAGGTCGCAGGGGTGGATGAAGTACTGCACAACTGGGATCAGATCAAACGCGCTGAGCCGGGCAACGAGGAGCGGAAATCAGTTCTCGATGGAGTGCCGAAGAATCTGCCTGCGCTGATGCGCGCCGCAAAACTCAGCAAAAAAGCGGCAAAGACGGGTTTCGATTGGCCGGATGTCGCATCTATCTTCGACAAACTGAAAGAAGAAACCGCCGAACTCGAGTCCGCAATAGCATTATCCGACCGCGAACAGACGAACCAGGAGATCGGAGATGTGTTGTTTACGGTAGTCAACATCGCCAGACGGCAAAACCTCGACCCTGAGGAGGCGCTGCGGGATATGTTGGAGCGCTTCGAGTTCAGATTCGGCCACATCGAGCAACACGCCCAGAATTCGGGTAGAAACATGTCGGATATGACTTTGGCCGAGATGGACGCTGTGTGGGATGAGGCTAAGCAAACGAAGTAGCATCGGCGGGGGGTTGAGTGCAATGCGCACGGCGGTTTTTGTGATTGCGATATTATCCCTTGAAGTGGTGTGTGCCGCACAGCAAAACGTAATGCAGGGGCTAAGGTGCGATAAGCCTTCATACGGACTCGGCGAAACAATCAACTTCGAATATGCCATTCGCAACGACGATAACAAGGCGATCAACTATTCATTCACCTCAGGCAAACAGTTTGACTTATGGGTGATGTTTGATGGCAGGGAGTGCTTTCGCCTGAGCAAACACATATTTTATAGCCAGGCGCTGACCTCGCTGACCCTCAGGCCGGGGCAGATGCAGACATATTGCGCTGTTTGGAACCAAAAAGATAACTCCGGCAAACAGATGGGCCCAGGGACATATACCGTAAATGCCCAACTCACCCCGACAGAAAATCAACCCACCATTACCAGCACGCGGGTTCAGATAGGGGCAAAATCCGCGGCTCTTGTACCTGTGACCATCAAGCAGGCAACAACTGATTTCGAGGCAATAAAAGGCAGCGTGATGATCTCGGCGCGCTATAGAGGCTTTCGTCCAAACGCGAGTGATTCCAATACAAAGAATGGCCCGCCGGTAACCAGCAGCGATTGGGCTATTTGCGACGATACTGGCTGCATGTATGTCACAGGTCAGAACCCTTTAGATGCGTCCAAGGACAGGGATACCCCGATTACTGTGTATGGCAAGCTCAAGAAGACCTCGACGGGACAGGTCTATATGGTTTTGCAGAGTGTGTCGGTGAACAAAAAACCGACTTCCAAGCCCCCTTCGCAGCCTTCGATCTGATTTGTGCGCAGCGACACAATATAGCTTGACTGTCGTTTGTTCCGGTGTTACCATAGACTTGTGTGACACGTGAGAATGAACCGACCGGTAATGGCCGAAGTTATACATGGAGAGCACGTTGAACTCTGATTCCAAAGTAACAACCTCCCCGCTAAGCTCTATGAGCACGCCGACTGATCCTGATTTCAAGCAGCAAATCCAGGCGATTTGCGGCGAAAATGTGATGAGCTGCTATCAGTGCGGCGAATGCACCGCGGGATGCCCCGCTGCTTTTAGTATGGACATCGCCCCCAACCAGGTTTTACGCCTGGCGCAGGCCGGGTTCAAAGATGATGTTTTGACAAGCTCGGCAATCTGGCTGTGCGCCGGATGTGAGACTTGCGCCACCCGATGTCCGCGCGGGGTTGCCCTGAGCAAAGTGATGGACGCATGCAGGCAGATATCCGTGGCCGAAGGAAAAGTCGCCAAGGATCAGCGCAACGTGCTGAAGATGCACGAGGAGATGCTGCGTCAGATTCAGACGTTTGGCCGGGTTCATGAGATCAGCATGATTGCGGCGTTCAAGATGCGCACGGGACGATTCTTTGACGATGTTTTCGCAGGCATTCAGATGTTTCTGAAAGGTAAACTCGGCCTGATCCCGAGCGTTATTAAAGGCCGCAAGGAAGTCAAAGAGCTGTTTGACAAGCAGTAGCGGCGAATGGCGCAAAAGAACACAAAGCGCCCCTCTCTTTGAAAAAGGGTTGGAGACAAAGCGTCCCTCTCACTGGGAGGAGGCTTGGATACAAACCCCCCTCTCCCTGAGGGAGAGGGTTGGGGTGAGGGTCAAAAACAAGGACTATCGCATGAATTATGCATATTTCCCAGGCTGCAGCCTGGAGTCGACGGCTAAGGAGTTTCATAATTCCACCACTCTCGTGGCGAGCGCACTCGGAATCGAGCTTGCCGAGATTCCGGATTGGAACTGCTGCGGTGCAACTTCGGCGCATAATCTGGATCACGAACTCAGCATTTCTCTTCCCGCGCGCAATCTTGGCATAGCGGAGCGGATGGGGATGGACGTCATAGCTCCGTGTGCCGCGTGCTACAATCGTATGCGGTCGGCTGAAGTTGAGCTTAAAGTCAATCGGGCTCTTCGCGACGACATCAACTCTAAGCTGGAGAAAAAGTTCACAGGGGCGATTACGGTCAAATCCGCGCTGGAGGTGTTTACGCAGCCGGAGGTGCTTGCAGCGGTTTCCGAACACATTCGCAAGCCACTGACCGGGCTTAAACCTGCGTGCTATTATGGCTGCCTGCTGGTGCGTCCGCCGAAGGTGATGGGTTTTGACGATGCCGAAGACCCCAAAAGCCTCGACGAAGCGATGAAAACAGTCGGCGCGGAGCCTATCGACTGGTATTTCAAGAACGAGTGCTGTGGGGCGAGCTTCGGGATTTCTAAAAGCGAGATCGTGGCGAAGCTGGTCGGGGACATTATTTCCAACGCTAAGGCGCACGGTGCGAACTGCATCGTGACTGCGTGCCCGCTGTGCATGACCAATCTGGAAATGCGGCAGGCTGCGGCGAGTAAGCTGCGGGGAGAGGATCTGTCGATGCCGATTTTCTTCTTTACCGAACTGCTTGGTCTTGCTTTGGAGGCGCCGGGGATCAAGAAGTGTTTTGCATCGCATCTTATAGACGTAAACCCGGCGCTGGACCTTATCGGCAAGGAGCCGGTGGCTGACGGGGCGGCGGTATAAGGCGTGATTTCATTGGAAAGCAAGCCTGAAAGACCGGACGAGCCAATGTTAACTGAGGACTGAAAATTAACTATGCGAATTGGCGTTTTTGTTTGCTGGTGTGGATCGAATATCGCTAAGACGGTGGATGTGGAAGCGGTCGCGGAGGCCGCGAAGAGCTTCCCGGGAGTCGTTTATGCGACCGACTACAAATATATGTGCTCGGAGCCTGGGCAGAATATGGTGGCGGAGGCGATCAAGGAGCATAACCTCGATCGCGTTGTGATCGCATCGTGTTCGCCTCGGCTGCACGAGCCTACGTTCCAGCGCTGCATCGGTGCGGCGGGCCTGAACCCTTATATGGTTGAGATGGCCAACATCCGTGAGCAGTGTTCGTGGGTCCACGAGCGCACCCCGGAGACCACTGAGAAGGCGATCGAGCTTACCAGAATGGCTGTCGCCAAAGTCGCCAGGAACGTGCCATTGTTTCAAAACGACATCGGTATCACCAAGCGCGCCCTTGTAATCGGCGGTGGAGTGGCGGGGATCCAGGCCGCACTCGATATCGCTGACGCAGGCCATCCGGTGGTGCTGGTCGAACGCACACCATCGATCGGCGGGCGAATGGCGCAGTATGATAAGACATTTCCCACCCTGGACTGCGCTGCTTGCATTCTGACCCCAAAGATGGTCGACTGCGCGAGCCACCCCCTCATCGACATCTGGGCTTATTCGGAGGTCGAGGAGGTCAACGGGTTCGTCGGCAACTTTGATGTGAAGATCCGCAAGAAAGCAACCTGCGTTGACCCTAAGCTGTGCACTGGCTGCGGTTTGTGTCTTGAGAAATGTATTGTAAAGGATGTCCCGAGCGAATTTGACGAAGGTATGGGCTTGCGGCGCGCGATCTATCGCCCATTTCCTCAGGCTGTCCCCAACAAACCTGTCATAGACCGGGAACACTGCCGCATATTTAACGGCGGTAAGTGCGGGGTTTGTCAGAAGGTATGCCCGACCGGAGCGATCAGCTACGATACGGTTGATGAAGTGGTCGAGGAAAAATTCGGCGCCATCGTGGTCTCCACCGGTTTTGAGCTTTGGGATCACTCGGCGCTCGGCAACTACGGCTACGGCAAATATCCGGATGTGATATCGTCGATCCAATTCGAGCGAATTATGAATGCATCCGGGCCTACGGAAGGTCACATTGTGCGCCCATCCGATGGTAAAACGCCCAAGTCGATCGCGTTTATATCCTGTGTTGGCAGCCGCGACGATGAGCACGGGCATGCGTACTGCTCCAAGGTCTGTTGTATGTATAACGCAAAGCAGGCTTTGTTGGTGAAGGACAAACTCCACGACGTTGAGACCTATGTGTTCTATATGGACATCAGGGCGAACGGCAAGGGCTATGAGGAGTTTGTCAAGCGCACAATTGAGGATTACGGTGCGAATTATATTCGCGGTCGCATAAGCAAGATATATCCGGATGGCGATCAGATGGTCGTCAAGGGCGCGGACACACTGCTCGGCAAGGCTGTGGAGGTGCGAGCCGATTTGGTGGTGCTGGCGACGGCGATGCAGCCGCAGCACGACGCGAAGGATCTCGCGCGGAAGCTGGGAATCTCCACCGATCAATATAACTGGTTCAGCGAGGCCCACCCCAAGTTGAAGCCGGTCGAAGTGTTGACCGACGGCATCTATCTGGCGGGGGCGTGTCAGTATCCTAAAGATATCCCCGATACGGTGGCGCAGGCATCCGGGGCCGCATCCAAGGCAATTGGTCTGTTCAGCAAGGATGCGATAAAGAGCGAGCCGATGATCGCATATATCTACGAAGATACGTGCGTCGGCTGCGGGTTGTGCGTGGACGTTTGCCCGTTCACTGCGATTGAGCTTGTGGAAGTCGTCGATAAGGAACGTTCGACCAGGGATAATCAGGTTGTGAAGACGGTCGCGCGTATCAACGAAGGTGTCTGCAAAGGCTGCGGAACCTGCTCGGCGGCGTGCCGATCGCTATCTGCCAGGCTGCGAGGATTCGAGGGCTCCGGTATTCTTGCACAGATCGACGCACTGGCGGATATGGTGAAAATTAAGAAGTAGGCTTACTCGAAAGGACCCACCCCGGGATTGTGAGTGAATTTTGACCAGACAAGTTGCTTGTCTTATATTGCTGCTGAGTTTTCTGGCTGTCGGCGCTCTCGCCGGGACGGATATTATCCCGAGCGCCGAGGGAAACAAGTGGACATACGATTGCTATAAATATATGCGCGGCACAATGTCGCTAAAAGACAAGGTCGTGAGCGCATTTGAGGATACCAGCTTCGGGTCGTCGGTCTACGAAATCGTGTCGATTGACAGCAAAGCGAACCCGCCGACGTTTGACTATCGGGAAACAACCACGACGGTTTCGTCGTCGGGAGGGCAAAGCAGCGAGAGCCAGGTAGATATTAAATTTGCTAACACAGATAAGGAGCAGCGGATAGTCTCGACGAACCGCGCTGCGTCGGCCGATGATGACGAGCCGGACCAGCAGGAATATAGTCCCGCATTGCTTTATTATCTTCGAGACGCCGCCCCTGGCAAGCAATGGACCGTAGGGGATATGAAACAGGAGGATACCGTGACGCCGATGAGCGCCAAGGCGGTCGGCAAAGAGACGGTCACGGTCCCGGCGGGGACGTTCAAAGATTGCCTGAAAGTCGTCTACTACAGCGACACTGTAACCGGCGAAGTCGATATATGGGGAAAACCGTTCACTATGGCCTCCGGCAAAACCCGCGGGATATACTGGATTGCGGACGGGGTCGGGGTTGTGAAAGAGCTGGAGATCGCGGTCTCCACCGCCCAGGCTCCCGGCCCGGACGGCAAAACTATGCTTTCAATTGAATCGGCTTCGTGTGATGTGAGAGAATTGAAGCCGGGATATGTGGTGAATAAGTAATACGACTGCTTGCGATAAACAACTGACAACTGAGGATTTATATGTCGGAACAGACAACTGTTGAAAAAGAAGATACGCAGCTAAATGAGCAGACCAAAGAGTGGCAGCCATCGATTTTAGCGATTCTGTGCAACTGGTGCAGCTATGCCGGAGCGGATTTGGCGGGCAGCGCGAGAATGCAGTATCCTGAGACTGTGCGAATAGTGCGGGTTCCGTGTTCTGGTCGAGCCGACCCGATGTTTGTGCTTAAAGGATTTCAGAAAGGCTTCGATGGAGTGATGGTGCTGGGTTGTCATCCCGGCGACTGTCACTATGCAAAGGGCAACTACTATGCGCGCCGCAGAATCGCGATGACCCAGGACCTGCTCAAAGCGTTGGGAATCCCGGCGGAGAGGTTCCATTTCGAGTGGGTATCCGCTTCCGAGGGGAATCGTTTTTCTGCGCTGATTAAAGAGTTTACCCGGCAGCTTCAGGAACTCGGCCCTTTCGAGGGAGTTGACAGATAACCAAGTCGGTGGTCGCACACGACCTGCAGGCCGTGGACCATAGACCGAGGATAAATATGATTCAAGATACGATTCGGCAAGAAGCAAAAAAGGCGCTCGAAAGCGGCGAGGTTAGAATGGTCATCGGCTGGGGCGCAGGTAGTGTCCCGTTTAAGACCACTCCTGTTTTTGTAGATAACCCGCAAGACACTGATAAACTGATCTGGAACCCCGCTTGCACGAACAACCTCGCGGTTTATCTGACCAAGCTGGCTCGAGATGGAAAAGTTGGCATTGTGGCGAAGCCGTGCGATGTGCGCAGCATCGTCACGCTGATTCGAGAGAAGCAAGTCAAGCGGGAGAATGTTTTTATAATCGGTGTGGGCTGCGGCGGAGTGGTGGATGCAACTTCTCTTCAGAACGGTGATGTTAAGCTGCGGGAAATAACCTCTCTTGAGTGGGATGGAGGCGATTTGCTGGTCACGACGGAGACCACCAAGACAAAGCTTTCGGCGGCGGCTGTGCTTAGAGAGCAGTGCAAGGAGTGTGATGATCGCACGCCCTCGGTCAGCGATGTTTCTATTGGAGAGGCGGTCGTACGGGCCTCGGATTTGAAGATAGAAATTCCAGGGCTTTCTGAGGACAGACAGAAATATTGGGCGGAGCAGTTCTCGCGGTGCATCAGGTGTTATGCGTGCAGGCAGGTCTGCCCGGCGTGTTATTGCGAAACGTGTTTCTGCGATCGAATCGAGCCTAAGTGGACGGCGAAAAAGGCTACCACCGACGAGGCGTGGATGTTCCACGCGACCAGGGCGATGCATTTGGTGGGGCGTTGTATAAGCTGCGGCGAATGTGAGCGTGTTTGCCCGGTGGGTATTCCTGCTGTCGAGCTTGCCAGAGAGCTGAACGCGATTGCCAAAGAGCGCTATGGTTTCGAGGCTGGGGATCCGCAAGCCGACAAGCCCTTGCTGGGCAACTATCAAGAAAACGACGTCGACCCGGCGCATCACAGCGAATAATCGGGCGGCGGTTTATTATCGAAAACAGGATTTAATATGGCTGATAAATTGATCGGTAAAGATAAGATAGGGGATTTTCTGAAGGCTCTGATGTCGAAGTATACCGTCGTCGCTCCGATTGAGCGCGGCGATGCGCCTGCTGAGTTCCAAGAGATTGCCGACGGCGATACGCCTGTGCTCGATGGCAGCAAGAATATGATGCCTCCGAAAGACTATCTGCTGCCTCGTCACGAAGTGTTGGTCAAAATCGACATGTCCGGTGGGGAAACCAAAGTGGAGACCCCGCTGCCTGAGGACAAACCCAGAGTTATCATGGGGGCGTGGCTGCCGGATGCGCAGGGGATTCAGGTGCTTGACAGGGTGTTTCTTGATAGAAAGTTTATCGACCCGTATTATGCTCGGCGACGCGAAAATCTGGCTCTGGTGGCGGTTATCCCTGCTGAAATGCGCTGGAGCTGGTTTTGTGGATCGGTCGATGACGTTGACACGTGGAAAGCCGGCGTGGATGCTTTGATGTACGACCTGGGGGACAAGTTCTATGTTGAGGTGAATTCGGACAAGGGCGCGGCTTTGCTGGAGGGCGCACCGATGTCTGTGGTGTCGGATGTCGATGTTGCAGCTAAAGATAAGTTGTGGACGGAGTTCAAAAACACCGGGCTGCTGCCATTTGCCGGCAAAGCGCTGTATGAGAATCTGGCGTGGGATGATCCAGTTTGGGGGGAGATCGCGGACAAGTGCATCGCATGTGGTATGTGCAGTTATATGTGCCCGACGTGCACCTGTTTTGACATTCAGGACGAGACTTGCGGCAATTGCGTTGAGCGATATCGCTGTCGGGATACCTGCCAGTTTGAGGATTTCACCCTTATGGGTCATGGTCACAATCCACGCTCGACCCAACTCCCAAGATCCCGCCAGAGGCTGCTGCATAAGTTCAGATATCAGCATGAGCAGTTCGGCGTGGTCGGTTGTACGGGCTGCGGCAGATGCGTGGAGCTTTGCCCTGTGAATGTGGATATACGCGAGGTGCTGTGCAGAACCTGCGCGGAGCCTATGGAGCAGGCGGCTGAGAACTGAGACGGCAGAAGATTCTGATATGACAGGGTTGATCTATCATACTATTCTTGAAGAAGGCAAGGAGCCGTATAGGTACGTATAAATGATCGAAACAACACACGAAAACCCCATAACAACGCTTCCATATACGCCGATGCCGGCTGTGGTGACCAAAATTATCACCGAAACCTGGGATACAAAAACGTTTCGGGCCGAGTTTACTGACGAGGCTCTGAAAGAGAACTTCACCTATGAGCCTGGCCAGTTCCAACAGGTGTCGGTATTTGGGGTTGGGGAGTGTACGTTCTGCCTCACATCCTCGCCGACCCGCAAAGGCTACATAGAATTCTCCGTCAAAAAGGTTGGCTCGGTGACATCCGCTTTGCACAGCATGACCGAGGGAGGGGTTGTCGGGATTCGCGCGCCTTTGGGGAATTATTTCCCATACCACGAGTGGAAAGGTAAGAATTTGCTGTTTGCGGGGGGCGGAATCGGTATGGCGCCGATGCGTGCGCTGCTCAATTTCTGCCTGGATAATCGCGATGACTACGGCGATATTACTACGATTTATGGCGCTCGCACACCAGGCGATCTTTGCTTTAAGTATGAATACGAAGAGTGGGATAGCAAGGGTAAGCTGCATCTCACAGTTGATGCGGGTGAGGATGATTGGAAAGGCCACGTCGGCCATGTGCCGGGCTATTTGAAGGAACTGGCTCCCAGCCCGGAAAACACCATTGCTATCACGTGCGGCCCGCCGATTATGATTAAATTCATTCTTCCTGAGTTCGCAAATCTGGGATTCAAACCGGAACAGATATATACGACTCTGGAAATGAAGATGAAATGCGGGGTGGGCAAGTGCGGCCGGTGTAACATTGGATCGAAGCTGGTCTGCCTTGATGGCCCTGTGTTTTCGCTTGCGGAAATCGATGAACTGCCGCCGGAGTTCTAGCACATCAATAAGCCTCAGCAATATCGGCAGGAATTTTTCGACTTTATTTAGAATGAAGAACAGTAACATACAGGACGGCCATCGCGGCTGCTCTTGTCGTAGGAGATGATTATGACGGATAATGGTATAGACCGCCGCGATTTTCTCAAAGGGGCAGCGGCCACCGTAGCTTTGCTTATGGCTGCTGAAGGGCTGGGCGCATCGCAGGTATTTGCAGCCGGCGAAGGTGATAAAAAACCGATACCCGGCCCAGAGGTAAAGATCGGCGTAATTGGACTTGGACAGTGGGGCAAGGACATCGTATCCACGATATCAAAGATCCCCAGCGCAAAAGTCACCGCGATTTGCGATACATACGAAGCATTCGTGACTCGTGCGGCCAAGACTGCGCCGGACGCCAAGACTTACTCGGACTACAAAGAACTTCTGGCTTCTCCGGATGTCGAAGCTGTGATCATTGCAACCCCGACCCACCTGCACAAGGAGATCGCACTGGCTGCGATTGCTGCGGATAAGCATGTCTACTGCGAAGCGCCTCTGGCGTCGAGTGTGGAGGACGCAAAAGCTATCGCAATCGCGGGTGGAGGGTCTAAAAAAGTTTTTCAGACCGGTCTTCAGGGCCGCAAGAACCCGCTTTATGAACACGTGTCTTCGTTCGTGAAATCCGGATGTCTTGGGATTGCGGCGGATGCTTATGTGCAGTCCAATCGGCGGCAGAGCTGGAAAAGAATGGCCCCTTCCGCGGAACGAGAGAAGGAAATGAATTGGCGGCTCGCTAAGGCAACATCAACCGGGCTGGTGGGCGAGATCGGAATCCACGGCATAGACCTGGTCAATCAATATCTCGGTGCGGTGCCGGTGTCTGTGACGGGATTCGGCTCACTGATTGCCTGGAAAGATGGGCGCGACGTAGCCGACACTGTGCAGTGTGTATTCGAATATCCAAAAGATGTCAGGTTGACGTTCTCCTCCACCATCGTTAGCTCTTTTGGTGGAGAATATGCGCTGATTCAGGGCAGCGAGAGCACCCTGATGATGAGAGAGAACCGCGGCTGGATGATTAAAGAGGCGGATTCGCCTTTGATCGGTTGGGAGCCTTATGCACGCAAGGAGCAAGTCTACGACGAGACCGGGATTTGCATGTTGGCCGATGCAAGCAAGATACTTGCCGCCGGAGGAGAGCCGGACAAGGATTCTCCCACAGAGCCGAAGACCGACCCCACGACCGAGCCGCTGTATGTCTCTTTAGAAGATTTCACCCGATGCATTAGAGAGGATTCCAAACCTGCGGCGGGAGCGCTGGAGGGACTTCAGTCCGCCGTTACCGTTATAAGGGCGAATGAGGCTATCATATCGGGAAGCAAGGTGGCTTATGCCCCCGACGCATTCGAGTTGAAATAGGCAACTTATAAAGGAGCGCAAACTAATTGGACAACAAACAGGAAAAGACAGGGCTGAGCCGACGCGAATTCATTAAAGCCGCCGGTATTACAGCCGCCGGTGTAATGGCGAGCTCGCTCGTCGGGAAAGGCGCAGTTGCTGCGCCGGCCACTAAAACCATGGCATCCCCGAGAGCTGTTGGCGCGAACGATCGCCTGAACTATGCCCATATAGGCGTAGGAGGAATGGGCAAAGGTCACGTTAATCACATCAAGGCGCTTGTCGGCGAGATGAACCTGCAGCAGATCGCGGTCTGCGACGTGTGGAAAAAGAATAACGATTGGGCGAAGAACGCGACCGGCTGCAGCGATGCGCAGGTCTACACGGACTATCGCAAGCTGCTTGAGAACAAAGACATCGACGTCGTCGTGATCGGCACACCGGATCACTGGCATGCGCCGATTGCTATCGCTGCGATGCAGGCCGGCAAGCACGTCTACTGCGAAAAGCCGATGACACGCACACTCGACGAAGCATTCGCGATGCATAAGGTCGCCAAGGAAACCGGCTGCCTGGTGCAGGTCGGAAGCCAGGGCTGCACGGACACAAAATGGCACGTAGCCGGGAAGGCGGTCAAAGACGGCAAGATCGGCAAGGCGCTGTGGGCGCAGGGGGGTTACTGCCGCAACAACCCGCGCGGAGAGTGGAACTACGGCATCGACCCGGACCTGACCCCGGAGAGCTGCGATTGGAAGATGTGGCTCGGCAATGCGCCGAAAATCGCGTTCAGCCCGGAGCATTTTTTCCGATGGCGAAAGTTCTGGCCGTATGGCAACGGAATCATCGGCGACCTGTGGCCGCACAGGCTGCACCCGCTGATGATAGCTATGAATATGGGCCCGGATCCCTCGTTGGTTCAGTTCCCGCAGAGAGTTGTCTGCCTGGGAGCCAATATTCTCGACACAGACATCAACCCGTCCGATCCGCAGAAGCCGTTTGGCGAGAGGCGTGATGTCGCCGACACCACCCAGATGATCGCAGAGTTCCCTGGTGGGACGATGATCTATCTGGCGGGGGCGACCACCAATGAGCGCGGTATCGAGGACATGATCCGTGGCAACAAGGCTACTCTTTACTTCGGCGGAGGCAAAGTGTCCGTCGAGCCGCAGCGACCGTTTGTGGACGAAGTGGAAGCCGAAGAACTGGCCGTCGTAGGTCCAGGAGAAGATCAGAGAGAGCACCACAGAAACCTCATCAAATGCATTCGTGAGGGCGGGGTGCCGAACTGCAACATCGACCTTGGCCTGGCTGTTCAAACCATCGTCTCGATGGCGGAACTGTCTTACAGACAGAACAAGATGGCGATGTTCGATCCGGACAAGAAAAGATTGCTTAAGAGCTAGTTTGACTCACACGCCAATCAAAAACATGCAGGCAGCCTCCAAACGGGCTGCCTGCTGTTTATATGGACAAGAATATTATGATTATGCCGCGTTATATCTTTTTGCTCTTCTTGATGTGTTGTGCGAGCGCTGAAGCGTCTTTTGAGGTCGTGCCGCCGAACCTGGCACAGGCGGACAGATCCGGAAAGCTGGGCGAGGAACTGAACTATTTGTGCCTTCGGCAGCTTGGCGCGGACTGCCGCGAGAGGCTGGTGTTTGGGTCTGATTCCTACCTGCCGGATATTTTTCAGAATGCGAAGCCGGGCGTGCAACTGCGAGAGCATCAGATTCGACCTATAGCATCGATCATATTTGCGGGGTCGGCGCTTCTTCGTTTCGGCGAATACGACGAGAATGCAAGTGGGATATCTCGGCGTGAGATGGCACGGGCTATGATTTCGTTGACTCGGGAGCTAACGGCCCACCATTGTGCCAACTCCGAAAAGTCGTCCTGGTGGTGGGGGAACGAATGGCAATCGGCCTATTGGGCTGCTCTTGCGGGACAGGGCGCGTGGATAATGTGGGACAGACTGCCGAGTGCGGTTCGAGCCTCGACGGCGCGGATGATTGCGTTTGAGGCGGATCGGTTTCTTGGTGGGCCTGCCCCGCATAACGAATATTTCGACAGCAAGGCCGAGGAGAACGCGTGGAACTCGGAGGCGCTGGTTTTGGCTTCTTGTATGATGCCGGATCATCCGAACCGCAAACGATGGGATGAGAAGGCGGCGGAGTATATTGTTACGTCATTTGCTGCCCCAAAAGATTTGCAGGATACAAAGCCAGTCGATGGCAGGCCGCTAAAAGACTGGCTGCACGGGGCCAATATCCATTCCGACTACACCCTCGAAAACCACGGCTTCTTTCACCCTGATTATGAGACTGCATATTATCTGACCATCCAGAATCTCCCGTTTTACCGACTCGCCCAACGGGAGCCTCCGGAGGGGACGTTCCACAACATCCGCGAACTGCACGATATAGTGAATTTTCTGACTCTGCCAAACGGCTGGACATTCTACCCGCAGTATACGGATTGGAACAACTATCGCCATGACGTCACCATAATGGCTCAGATGGGCAATCCGATTATACCGAGCGCGGTGGGAGCGCGTTGTTTGCGGTGGGGATTGGACTTTCTCAAATATGCCGATAAACCGAACGAGGGCAAGCTCCCGCAAAACCTTTTCCGGGCTTTCAACTTCAACTGCTGCCCACTCGATACTATGACCCACGTGTATCTTATGCACTACTTGTTTGGCCCGGGCGAGGAACCGCTGACCGATGTTGAGGCTCGCCGGCATCTGAGCGCAACGCGGATATTCGACGAGGGCAAGGTGGCGGTGTGTCGCTCCAGCGATTCGATAGCGTCATTTTCGTGGTTCGATTCCGGCAAGCGATTGATGGCTGCGGTCGCGCCGATGGCACTGGATTGTGTTGTGATTCCCAAATACAGAAGTCTGGTTGGGATAATCGGGGATAAGCTCGATGATGCGAAGATTCTCGAACGGGAGGTTGCGCCTCTTAACGGCGGGGGTTTTGCCGCGAGGTTGTTTTTATCGCGCGGCCCGGGTCAAGCTGTCGGACAAAACATAGCAATGACGTCTTTGCCGGATGGCCGGGCGATCTGGGCTGAGCGGTTCGTCGATCAGCCTCCTTCGAATGTCGATATACGAACCGGGCAGATATTTTTCGAGATGGATTCGTTTTCGCTGCGCGGCGTGAAGGCTAAAGTCTTTTCAAACAGCGAAACTTGGAAACAAACCGACAAATCTCTCATCATGAGTGATGTGCAGTGGCTGAATTTGTCGGATAGGCTGGGGATTGTGCTGCGCGGCTCCAAAAAAGTCTATATCGATAACGGGCAGGTTGTTCTCAACTATCGTTGCGCAGGAGAGGAATACCCGCTCGATTATATGGTTGCTATCTTCTACCCGAACACCTCCCGCGCGGCGACCATCGAATTGAATGAACGGATCAAGGTCACTCGTTTGGGGGAGACGATAAAAATCGATCTTGGGGATCGTGAAATAACGCTTTTTTGAGGGCGTGCGGTATCGGAATGATCCCGATACCGCCGCAATTACGCAAATTATTCGTTGTCGCTGGAAGATGGAGACGCGGTCGCCAGTTCCGGTTGCAGCAGTTCGCTGCTGTCATCATAGCTGAGAATTTCGGCATATCTGCCCCATTCGATGATCAGATCCAACTGCCTCTGCGCTTCTTCTGGCGGAAAATCCAGCTCCAAGGCTGCTAACGTCACATCACGCTCCAGAAGGGAGTTGTCCGCCGCATCCAACATTCGCAAAAGCCACTGAAACAGCGGCAACCTGCGAATTCGTGAGGCGAATATCTCTTTTCTTGCAAGAATCCTCGCTTCGGCAAAGGTTTCTCCCAAGGGCGTCAGGGCAATGTCTCCCTCGGCCAGTGTAGCGAAGCCCAACAGTTCCGCGGCGTCAGTAAGCCTCAGCAAGCTATCCGAATCGGCGTGCAGTTCCTCAGCTAGTCGGAATATATCAGCGTTGCGGCCCGGCATCTCGTGAATTCGCTCCAAAACACCCGTCAGATCGCCGATCTCGATATCCGGCAGCGCCCTGGCCCCACCCGGCCCTCCCGGCTCTGAGCCTATTTCCACATGCTCCGGCTGTGTCTGGCCGGCCAGCGTAGCATAAACCTTGTCGACTATGTTGGCGAATTTGGCTGATTTTCGCCTGCGCGGATGCAGCATGTCCACCACTACATCCGAAACCACTCGACCAGGGTTTTTGTCCATAACAACGATCCTGTCGGACATAAAAACCGCCTCTTCGATGTTATGGGTCACCATCAAAATCGCTTTTGTTGGAATATCTCCGCTTGCCCACAGCTCCAAAAGCTCGCTGCGCAGCGACTCCGCGCTCAAAACATCCAGCGCCGAGAACGGCTCATCCAGACAAAGCAACTCCGGCTCCACCGCCATAGCACGCGCGAAGCCCACTTTCTGCCGCATGCCACCGGAAAGCTCCCTTGGATAGGCAGTCTCAAACCCGTCCAGCCCGACCCGGTCAATAAGCTCAATCGCCCTGTGTCCGCGATCTTCCGGCGCAATTCCGCGAGCCTTCAGCGCCACTTCCACATTTTGCTGCACCGTAAGCCACGGGAATAGCGCGAAAGTCTGAAAGACTATTGTGGCCTGCGGATTTACTCCCACCACCGGCTCCCCGCGATACAACACCGTGCCTTCGCTCGGTTTCTGCAGTCCCGTGACGATTCTGAGCAGGGTGCTCTTGCCACAGCCCGATGGCCCCAGCAAGACGACAAATTCACCCTCGTTTACGGTGAGATTAACGTCGCGGACAGCTATGAACTCTTTTCGTCCGCTATGGAATCTCTGGGTGACTCCCCTGACTTTTACCAGAGCTTCGTTTGGCATAATATCACTCCATCCTGTATCGATCTTCGGCCAGCCTGTAGAGTCGTCTCCAGAAGACTCGATTTATTATTACAACCGCGAGAACCATCGAAAGGGTCGCTGCAAGCAACAACGGGAAATTCCCCGATGCGGTCGCCCGCGAGATCGACGCGCCTATTCCGGTGGTGAATACGGTTTTACCCCCGAATTTGGCATATTCGGCGACTATACTGGCGTTCCATGCGCCGCCACTGGCGGTAATCGCTCCAGTCACTATATACGGAAACAGCGCCGGAAGTATGAGCGTCCGCCATCTCTCCCACCTGCTCAATCCAATCAACGAGGAGGTGTATTTCAGATCCTGTGGTATCGCTCCCGCCCCTGCGATAACGTTAAACAGAAGATACCACTGCGTACCCATCAGCATTAGTATTACCGCAGCCAGGTTCAACCCACCCGGCAGACCTATCAGCACGAGCAATAGTACGGGAAACAGCGCAGTCGCAGGAATCGACGCGGTGATCTGAACCAGCGGCTGAAGCCAGTTGGCCAGCTTGCGATTTGTCGCAAGAACCGTTCCCACTGGAATAGTCCACGCAAGCGCAACGATCAGGGCGATCATAACCCGAGCCAGCGTCGCCAGAACGCCGAGCGCGAGGTTCCCCCACTGCGCCGCGGAGACTAAACTCAGCATTCCGATAGACCTGTATATTCCATATATCAGCAGCGCCACGAATACAACGCTAACCGCAGCCGAACCCCACACCGGCCGACCGACTCCCGAGGTTTTTGATTCCGAAGAGAAATACTTCAGAGACAAACCATCCAATCGCTCCCCTATCGGCCAGATGAATTTGGAGTTGAACCAGGCGACGATGGTGGAGTTGCGTAAAATCTCATAAAACCACGATTCTGGGACGGTGTCGCCTGCGACCATTTCCACCTTGAACCGCTCCGCCCATACCAACAGCGGCCTCCAGACGAGTTGGTCGAGGATCACTATCACCAGCACCAGCGCCCCCACTCCCCACAATATCGCACGGATATCCCCCTTGTTTGCGGCTGTTTGCAGATAACTGCCCAACCCAGGAAGGCGGAAGTCGCGGTCGCCCACGGTAAATATCTCAGCGGCCATCAAAAAGAACCACCCTCCGGCCCAACTCATCATACTGTTCCAGATAAGGCTGATGGCGCCGAACGGCAACTCTAGTGACTTGAATCGAAACCATCCGTTGAAACGGAACACCCTGCTAGCTTCCTGGAGTTCTTTGGGGATCGTTGTCAGCGATTGATACCACGCGAATGTCATATTCCAGACCTGGCTGGTGAATATCAGCACGATCGACGCGACTTCAGCGGCCGCGCTCTCCGACATAATGGCTGCAAACCCCAATAGAACAAGAGGTAAAAATGAGAGTATCGGCACGCTCTGCAGCACATCCAGCACAGGCATCATCACCTGTTCCGCGCGTCTGTTTTTGGCGGCGACATAACCGTATATGAGAGTGAATATCAGGGACAACACATAGGCGGCGGCCATCCTCGATACGGATAATACGGCATAAAACGGCAATGCGGCGGGGGCCAGGACAATGTTTGGCCCTCCGATAACCTTGGGGGCCTGGCTGGCGAGTTCCGCGCCGACATAAACCAGCACCCCGATGGCGATCAGCACGACCACATCCGCCCACGTGGTAAACCGGGCAAGCGGCCACCCCGCGCCTATCCTCCGCAGCAAGCTCATTCGCTCGCTCCCGTTTGCATATTGCGCCTGCTTGATGTGGAAAGACTTATCAAAAAAGCACCTCCGTCGCTCGCGTCTGCGTGCCGATAAAAGGCGCTAATCGTGCAGTTTGTGGGGGTGTGTTATCTCATCCATAACAGCAACCCGCCAAAGGAGCACCTTGCCGACACGCAATTGTATATATCCGATTCGTTGGAACTCGGGGGTTCCGCCGGTGCGGCGTTTCCGTCGATGGAACTCAAAGCGATGACTCCTTTCGATTGCTGCGTTGATGTAATGCTATCATATCGAGCAAGAACCTACAATACCCTGGCGTTGACCGACCGGAGCTTAAA
>LSQX01258937.1_pt1 | contig 18969 bp, 15 predicted proteins | sample 654561 | NCBI WGS metagenome assembly LSQX01 (sample SAMN04489861, study PRJNA283612) | anaerobic digester metagenome | isolation source: 4 biogas reactors fed with cattle manure at either 37C or 55C with and... | place: Denmark: Kongens Lyngby | collected 2014
TAACGTGCCAGCAAAGTGGCAATCACTTTTTTCGTAGACGGGCCAACCCTTGCCGCCCAATCTAAGTACTTGGGACCCGTCATCGTGTCTGTATCGTACTGGGCCAGGTGGCGTGGCGGCATATGGGACGGGTCTGTCACATAACGTTGATTGATGGCGTAGCATCGCCTGTGAAGGGCAACCCGCTTATTGTCGTATACTAGTTCAACAGTCGTACTGGTGGCGGACAAGAGTACTTCTTTGCCTGCTAATTGAAAAGGTACACTATAGCAGCGCCCGTCAAACTGAACGTGGTAGCCATTCTTGGATACTTTGGCCCACCGAATCTCCGGATTCTGGAAGGCATGAGCGGGTAAGGGACGCATGGCGGGCCTATCTACGTGCTGGTAGATTTGGGACCGGGAACCTGGCCGCTGCTGGTACGGCTCCTCATTTAATCTTTCGACCTTCTCGAGCAGCACGATGTTGAGCTCGTCGAAGCTGAAGAAGACCTGTTCTTTGAGGGTGGGAAAGACGCTTTGCTCTACCCAGCCCACCGCATCCTCCACGCGATCTTTATCTTTGGGCTTGTAGGCTCGTGCGGGGATGATCGCCAGGTTGTAATGCTCCGCCCAGCGGCTGAATACGGGATTCTTTTCCGGTTCGTAGCGATTGGACTTCTTGATGGCAGTTTTTGTGTTGTCGGGTTTTACGATTCGAGGCAGTGCACCATAATACTCCAGGGCTTTGGTATGGCCATCGATCCAGGCGGCTTGCTTCTCGTTGGGGTAGGCTCGGGCAAAGATCTTTTGACTAAAGCCCAGGGCTGTCACGAGGATATGCGCCTCTTGGAAGGAGCCCCTGTCATGGTCATAGACGATGGCCAGTTTCTCACCACACCAGTCAGATTCCATGACCTCCCCGGCCTTCCTTTGTTTCGGGTAGTCCAGCTTGGGGTTGGTCTGCTCTTGGTATTGTTTGAGGCGTGTACAAAAGCGCTTGTAGCTTAAGCCTTCGGGGTTGGCGACCAGGTACTCATCCTGCCATAGGGCCATGCGGGTCTTACCGCTTTCAGCCTCTCGCCTGAGCCAGTGCCCTTCATTGATTTCTTGTTTAGGGTGACGGGCCAGATGCTTTCGAGGATAAAGGAGGGACTCCAACTCCCCATCGCTCATGTCTTGACTGTTCCCGTAGGTGATACCTGCATTGTCGCAACGGTGGAAGAGCTCCACTAAGGTCGAGCGGGCACAGCCGACTGTCCGGCTTGATGCGATCTGGACATTGCTATGACCTGCCTCACGAAGTCGCAATGCTTCTCTGATTCTCATGACATGTAAACTCCTTGCCATTTTGATGACCTCCTTCTAAGACTAGGACCAGTTTAGATGAGGTCATGATTTCTTTTAGGGCAAGGACTCGATGACTGAATTAAGCGAGACTGGGGTGTCCGGATTAAGCGAGACTCAGGTGTCCGAATTAAGCGAGATTCGGGTGTCCGGATGAAGCGAGACGAAGGTGTATGGATTAAGCAAGATTAGCCACAATATGGCTTATCTAAGAGTTATTTGCTCGACCAGCCCACCCACCAGTCCTATCCCTGCACCAAGGCCGACCAATAAAAGAAGATCCATTTTCTTCAGTAGCCGTAAAAACAATGTAGTGACAAAAGCTACCGCGGCGATCCAGTCAGGCCTTAATGGCGATTGACTGACGATGAGAGAGGAGGTGAGCATAGATAGGGCAGCGGTTGCGATGAGACCTGCCACACCGGGGCGCAGGCCTTTCAAGGCCCGTTCAATGAAGGTAATCCTGCCGCCATAAAACATGAACCAACCAAGGAAGAGCAAAAAGACTGTTTGGGGGAGTACGGCCGCAATTGAGGCAACGAGAGCGCCAGGAATTCCCGCCACCCGGGTGCCCACAAAAGTAGCGGCGTTTAGAGAAATCGGACCTGGCGTCACCTGTGAAATGGCAATGACATCAGTCATCTCTTTGAGGGTCAGCCAATGGTAACGATTGACAACAACCTGCTCAATGAGTGGAAGCGCCGCGTATCCACCACCAAATGCCAAGGCACCGATCTCCAAAAAGGCAAAGAAGAGTTTAAGGAGAATCATGGGATCAGCTCTTCTGGAACAAAGGTAAAGGTTACAATGCCAATGATGCCCAGGGTCATTACTATTAAACCTGTCCCAAATGATGTAAGAAGACTGGTCAGGAAAGTGGCCAGCATCAAAGATGCCGAAAATACTTTGTATCGCTTCAGGCAGGGCTTTGCCAGGTCATATACGGCAAGGATCATAACGGCGGAGATGGCTCCACTCATGCCACGAAGCATTGCCTGGACCCATGTACTGGACGAAAAGGCCTCATAAGCGAAATAGAGTGCAGAAATAAGAATCAAAGGGGGAAGTGTGGCGGCTACCACCCCCAGAAGAGCGCCCTGGCGCCCCTTCAGCTTGTAACCAGTCAAGAGGGCGGTACTCACCGCAATCGGACCCGGGGCGGACTGAGACAGAGCGACTAAATCAAACATCTCTTCATCGGAGAGCAGATGGCGCTTACAGACAAATTCTTCACGGATAACAGGGACAATCATATAGCCGCCACCAAACGTCATGCTACTGATCTTTAAAATCACCAAGAAATATTGCCACAAACTTATATTCATTCTTCATCTCCCTTCAGTAGGGAGGCGCATTTAACACTGGCAGCAAGATCCGACAAATCAGCAACTTCCAGCTATCTTCAGGACATGATTAGCTATTTTCATTAATTCGCCGCGGATTTATCCGCCAGGATGACACGTCTTAATCCTTCTATGGCAGCGTGAATCGCCCGTTTTTCTAAGTCCAAAGGATAGAGTTTATTGTCTTCTTCTGCCAAATCATAACTGGTGGCTGAGAACATCAAACAGGCTGCCCTGACCCCAAGACTTCCCGCTGCGATAAATAAAGGCGCACACTCCATGCTGGTATTGGTGGCTCCGCCCTTTTGATAGGTATCCCACATTTGTATAAGTTGAGGGCCAATCGGCCTTGTCGAAGGTTCTGTTTGACTATAGAAAGAATCCTTGGTAATGGTCACTCCAACCTGGCAGGGATAACCAAGGTCCCGGGTCGCCTCCTCCAACTCCTTGAGAAGAAAGTAATCGGGGACCGCCGGAAATTCAAGGGGGAGGTAATGCAGGGAGGTCCCCTCCATGCGTACCGCACCCGAGGGGATGACGATATCACCTTTTTTGACTTTAGGAGACATAGAGGCACAAGAGCCAACCCGAACAAAGGTATGTACGCCTAGCTTAATAAGCTCCTCCAGACAGATTACCGTCGAAGGGCCACCCATTCCAGTCGAAATAACGGTTACCTTCTCGCCCTCCAATCGCCCTGTCCAGGACCTATGCTCCCGATGTTGTCCCAGTTCGTGAGCTTCGTCTAGGAAAGCCGCAATACGGGGTACCCGCTCTGGACTTCCCGGGAGAAAAGCGTAGCCACCCACCTGATCGCTTGAGAGAGCGATATGCATCATTTTATTTTCAACTTCATTTTGTTTCACCTTGACTGCCTCCCTTAAATACCATCGACCCAAACCGGACTGCACCAAGCCTTATGGTCATCAGCCTGTTTTACCCTCAGGTAATAATAATCACAATCACCCCGGTCTTCATCTCGATAGGTCGCCTGACAGGAACCTTCGGTAGATTCAAAGTTGGCGATCGTCTTATTGTTTTTGACCAATTCAACCGTCAGAGCATCCGTGCCAAGCACGTCTATCTCAATAAGGACGGGCGCTGTTTTCAACAAGGAGAGCTCACCACCCATGGGGACTCCGTTCACCTTCATAGACATGAGTATCCTGGCGCCAGTCGTCCCATAGCATAGGCGATCATAAAGGGCATCCCAAATGCATTCACGCTTATGTTCGTCAGCAAAGACAGCGACAATGCCCCCCTCTACACCATGTTCCATTTGATGTGAGTCACTGCCAGCGGTAAAGCCGAAACGGTGGCCCTTGGCCAGACCGTCCTGGACGCTCCGACCAGGCATCTTCTTGATATTCTTAGTGAATTTGCAATGACTTTCATGATCCTCATAAGGTGCATGGCGCGAATAAATTTCGCAAAGGCGCTGAATAGCCGGGTCGAAGAAATCCCAATCGGTAGCAGCGCTGACATGCCCCCAATCAGCTGCTGGGTGGTGGGCCACACAAAAACCTTCATAAGCGCTGATGCTATCGTAAAGGGTGTAGGGAGTCACACCTGAATATTCGCCACTTCGGAAGGCATCGCCCTCATCAGTTCGGTAATAGACATTTTTGTGGCCGTAATCATAGCGATACTCGTTGGGTGTCCACTCATAGGCCAGGATACAGCTCAGTTCTCCATCATGGTTCATGAGGCGGTTGGTCGTCCTCATAAGTTCCCACTCACTTTGTGACAACCAGTCAGGATAGCAATCATGATCTGTCAAGGCGACAAAATCAAGTTTGGCCCGGTCCCGCGCACGATGATAGTACTGATCGATGAAACCCATGCCGTCGGAGATATTGCTTTGGCCGTGGATGTCACCGAACAAGAGTAGCTTACCTTCGTAACCGTTGCGTGTCAGCCATTGAGTAACCTGCTCGGAAGAGTGGCTGGCGAATGTCTTGTTCCGGTTGGCTTGGATGGGGACACAGAAACTGTTCTCCCGGGTTTCCAGGGAAGGGTCAGCCATCCGATCGATCGTTTCAGTCGTGAAACGGGTTAAGACTACCTGGGCATTTCGGTCATAATGGCCATTTTTCAAAGCGTACTGCCAGGCCAATAAAATAGTGCCATCTTCCAAAACCGTAAGGCAGGGGTGAACGGCACAATGACCATCCATGTATGACACGCAGGCCGGCTGGCTCCAGTCACCCTGGTCCTTTTTCCAACGTACCAAAATATCATTCTTGCTCCAGGTATAGGCGACGACCTGTAAACCATGCGAATTAGAGGCAGCTGCCAGATCAAGATACCAACCGACCCCCTCTGAGATTACGGCAGCTTCCAAAGAATTAAGGCCGCCTGCGTCTGCGGTCAGTTCGCTTGACATGACCGTATAGACGGCATCGTAATCAAATGTATACCAACAGACCGTGGCCCCTTGCGGACTTGTTATCACGTACGGATCACAGGCCCAGGCGCTTGATCGATCAATTCTTCTTTCCTGGCTCCAACCTGATTCGGCCTTGACACGGGCGTAGACCCCGTACTGGCCGTCTGCCAAGCCATCATAGACAAGGTAAAGTCGGCCATCGCCCCCTTGACAAGCTTTGGCCCGATAAGCTTCCTGGACCTGAGACACTACTTCCCTGTCATGTGCACCCTCTTCATCAAGGCGGCACATGACCGCCTGACTCTTTCCCTTGCCTTGCCGGGTCCAAAGAAGGTATAGTTCTTGATCGTATGTGAAGAGGCAAGGATAGAGCAGTGAGTCGCCCTCTTCAATTAGAAGGATTTGACCTGGCTGGTCATCTTTTAATGAACGCACCTTAAGCTGCCAGCGATTATCCAAAGCCTCACTCCAGGCATACCAGATACGTCCCCGGAAACCTAATGAGACGGGATAAAGGACCTGTCCATCACCTGAGATGGTTTTTACAGATGAGGAAGAATCCCCAATTTTCACATATTTCAACTGGTCTTGGCGGCCTTGATGGCTTTGCCAATGAGCGTATAAAAGACCATCTGGTCCGGAACAAACACCCGGGAACTGGGCATTTTCTTCATAGATATCAGTCAGGGGAAGGCCCTGGGGTGCTTCTGGCACCCGATCGAATTGGATTTGGTTCATCTTGATTTCCTTTTCCTTTCAGAGCAGACAAAAGATCGGCGGGATCCTATCAGTCTTATTCGTCAATGTGTTTGCCCACACCTGCAGGCGGGACAATATGCTGAACACCAAAGGCCAAAACGAGCAAGGTGACAACATAAGGCAGCATCTGGATCAATTGGGTGGGTACCCCTGAATTTTGCAAATAAATCTGCAGAGCATCACAAAAACCAAAGAGCAGGGCACCCAGGACAATACGTGGTGGGTTGTAACGGCCAAGGATGGTGATGACGACTGCGATGTAACCACGGCCAGCGGACATTTCCCGTACATAAATATTTAGTTGGTCGATGGCTAGAAAGGCACCGCCATACCCAGCCAGGACACCGCAGATCAAAACTCCGGAATACTTAAGCGCGTGGGCACGCAGTCCAACCGAACTTGCCGCCTTTGGGTTTTCACCTACCATGCGGAGCCTGAGACCGAAGCGAGTTTTGAAAAGCACAAACCAGCCCAAAAATACAACGGCGGCGGCAACAAAGACATTGAACGATTGCCGTCCCAAAATATCGCCTAAAAATGGAATCTTGGTAATAAAGCCACCGACGGTTTTGTCCACAGAATTAACCAGAGGCGAGGCACCTTTATTACCCCAGATAAGTTGCATTAATAAGGTTGTAGCAGCGGTCGCCAACAAGTTGAGACCAATCCCGCTGATCACTTGATTCATCCGATAGCGAACTGAAAAGAGAGCGTGCAGAAGGCCGATCAGAGCGCCGCCGGCGATCCCACTCAGAAAACCAATTGTCACGCTGGAAGAAAGATAGGTGCCAAGCACACTACAGAAAGCACCTACCATCATCATGCTCTCAAGACCCAGCGCCATAACACCACTTCGTACAGAGAAGGCCCCACCAACCGAGGCGAAAATGAGCGGTATCGACATGGTAATGGTAGACGCAAGGATAGGGATAATATTATCAAAAATAACTTGCATCGCTTATGCCTCCTTCTTCGCCGCTCGACGCCAATTGCTGATCCGATCAACCAAAAGAATGTCCTTGACCAAGAGAGGCGCTGAAACCAAAATGACGACGGCTGCCTGTATGACGTTGACGAATTCGACTGGGATCGATGTTCCTCGGTTGAGCTCCATGGCGCCAGCCCTTAGGGCCCCGAAAATGAAGCCCGCCAGGATAATCCCTAAAGGATTGTCCGCCGCCAAAGCAGATACAGCGATGGCTTCGTAACCATAACCAGGCGAAAAACCCATGATCAGGCGCCGGTCGACCCCCAGCACGTGGCTTGCACCTGACAGACCTGCTATGGCACCGCTTATGCAGAGGGAGATTACCATAACTTTTCCGATGCTGATGCCTGCTGTTTCGGCAGAACGAGCATTTAACCCGACCGCCCGGATTTCATAGCCCATGACGGTCCGATCAATAAACCATTTGATAAGGATGCAAGCTGCTATGGCAATAAAGATGGCGATCGACAGTTGGTATTTGGGGAAAACTCTGGATAACTGCGCACTCGGCAATACCTTAGCCGTTTGAGCGACACTGCTACCCTCGGCAAGCAAAGGGCCGTTTAGCAGGTAGCCGACCAAGAGCAGGGCGATAGAATTGAGCATAATAGTGGCGATGACTTCATTGGACCCAAATCTAACCTTCATGAAACCGACAATACCCGCATAGGCAGCTCCAAAAGCCATACCCACGATCAAGGAAAGGGGCAGATGGATCAGTGCAGGCAGCCCTAAGTCCATCGCACCGATGATGGCGGTGCCAAGCGCCCCCATATACATCTGACCTTCAATACCCAGGTTGATAATGGTTGATTTTTTTGCAAAGGTAAAAGCAAGGCCTGTAAAGATCAAGGGCGTGGCTTGAGCCAGGGTATAGGCAATTGCCCGTTGACCGCCAAATGCACCTACAAGAATGGCTCGGAATGCTTCGAAAGGCGCGTAGCCACAGGCCGACATAATCAGGGCACTGATGATGACAGCTACCAGAAAGGCTGCGGCGGACAAGAGGGCTCCATCAAATCTAACCTTAGTTTTCACTATCACCTTCTCCTTCCAAACTGGCTCCTGCCATGAGCAAACCAAGCTCCATCTCATCCCAGACATCATGGGCCGCCTGAGCGACGATCCGTCCTCCGTACATAACTGCGATACGGTCGCTTAGCCGGCGCACCTCGTCCAGGTCTGCAGATATCAGGAGGATGGCCTTGCCTTGATCGCGAAGATCAAGCAGACGATTGTGGATATATTCCTGGGCACCGACATCGACACCTCGGGTTGGCTGTGCCGCAATCAAGATATCCGGATTTTGACTAAAAACGCGGGCAATGACGACTTTTTGCTGGTTGCCTCCGCTCAAGGAATTGCAACGATTGGTCACCTGGGGTGTTCTGACATTAAACTCTTCAGCGACCCGCAGGGCGAATTTGCGTATGGATTTCCGGTTTAAAATCCCTCTTTGTGAAAATTCTGATCCCTTGTGATAACCCAGGATAATGTTTTCCTCGATTGTCATGGGTAAGACCAGGCCTCGGGTCGTCCGATCTTCTGGAATATGACCGACACCTGATTTTAGAAAATCTCTCGCCTTGCCTTCCAGGGGCTGCCCATCTTTCAAGAGGGTCATGCGGTCAGGCTTACGCAGGCCAGTCAGGACCTCGATTAATTCCGTTTGTCCATTGCCCTCTACACCCGCGATTCCGACAATTTGACCCTTGCAAACGGTCAGATCAACATCTTTGAGAATCGGCATACCTCTTTCGGTCAAATTGAGGTCGCGGATCTCAAAGGCAGGTGAGCTCTCGCACTGACTACGGCGGACAAAAGTCAGATCTACATCCCGTCCGACCATGATCAGCGCTAGTTCCTGGATAGTACATTCATCAATCGGACGACCGGCTGTTATCATCTGTCCATTACGCAGAACCGACACACGGTCGGCGATTTCGATGGTCTCTTTCAACTTGTGCGTGATGATCACGATACTCTTGCCCATGGACTTGAGCTCACGGATAACCGTGAAGAGTTCTTGGACCTCCTGGGGAGTCAAGACTGCCGTTGGCTCGTCCAGGATCAGGGTATCAGCACCCCTATAGAGTGCCTTGAGGATTTCTACCCGCTGTTGCTGGCCGACGCTGAGGCTTTGCACCTTGGCATTGGGGTCCAGCTGAAAATTGTAGCGGTCAATCATCTCGCCCACTTCTTTGGATGCCTTCTTGTAGTTCAAAAACTGTCCACCCGGTTCACTGCCGACAATAATATTCTCAGTGACGGTCATAACAGGTGCCAACATGAAATGTTGATGTACCATGCCGATCCGAAGTGCAATTGCCTGGGAAGGTTTTTGAATATCAATCTTTTCCCCATTAATATAAATGTCCCCTTCATCCGCTTGGGTCATGCCATAAAGGATACCCATAAGGGTGGATTTTCCTGCGCCATTTTCGCCCAGCAGAGAATGAACTTCTCCCTTGGCCAAGCTGAAGTCAACGCCGTCAACTGCCCGAACAAGAGGGTACTGCTTGACGATACCCCTCATTTCGACTGCATTCATATCTGCCTCCTGGCTAAATAAAAGGGACCATTAAAAAGAATGCCGGATCTGGCTTTCGACAAATCCGGCATGATTGGTTCAAAGGAACTTTAAGGCTGGTAAGGATTGGCTGCCAGCCAGTCATCAACTTCATCTGCCGTTTCCGGCGGGACCAGGTCGCCAGCCACGATCTTGAGACGGATGGCCTCGATAGCGTCCAGAATTTCCTGCGGAACCGGAACATCCGATTGAGTCATGTCGATACCAACCGAATCTTCCGCGATACCGCTGACGCGCAGTCCGCCTACCCACTCTCCATCGATAAGGCGCTTGATCTCGTTGTAGACCATCTCATTGACCAGGCGACGAGCCGTCGCTGGGATATGATCTGGTTCATGATAGTTGGCATTGGCACCAACACCAAAGGCATAACGATTGATTTCTTTAGCGGCATTAAAGATACCGAGTCCTGAGGCTCCGGCAATACTTTGCACGTAGTCGGCTCCTTGATTGTACATAGCCAGGGCAATTTCTTTGCCCTTACCCGGATCGTTAAAGCTGTCCACGACACCTTCCAGTATGACCGCATCTGGATTCACATATTTGGCACCGGCAATGAAGCCGACCACACCAGCACGAAGTACCGGATTGTCCATTCCCAGGATAACGCCAACGATGTTTTCGTCGGGATTGGCCAATTCCATAGCTCCCGAAGTGCCCAAACCGGCCATGACCCCAGTCAGGAAGGTTTGTTCTTGCCATTTAGTAGCGACGGCGCTGATTCGGGGATCATCAACTGCTGAGTCGACGTGGGAGAATTTTTGCTCGGGAAAATCATCTGCCACTTCCAGCATGGCCTCCGCTTGGTCCGAACCCATTCCGATGATCAAATCATATTCCTCGGTTTCACAAAGGAGTCGGAAGTTAGGGGCAAAATCACTGGGTGACTCTGATTCGAGGTAATCAAAATGGATCCCCAAGTCGGTTTGAGCCTGTAACAGTCCCTCATAGGACATGTCGTTAAAGTTTTTGTCACCCAGGCCTCCTGTGCTCAGGACTAAGGCGATTTTGTATTCTTTTCCTTGTGGTTCGCTGGATGGCGGTTCCGTAGCTACTGGCTCACTAGCAACCGGATCAGTTGATACCGGGCCATCCGTCGGTTCAGGGCTTCCTTGGCTGCCACAGGCAGCAAGCCCTAAGATCATGACAATTGTAAGCAGAATTGCTAGCCATTTTTTCATTCAAAATTCCTCCCTCGAGATGAGTGTGCGGAAAAGGCTTCTTCCGCTCTTACTAAAAGGAATATCAAAGAGTCCGCATGCCCAACAAGGCCTTTTCATGACAAGTGTCAGAAAATTATTGACAATTCCAGAGATAGAAGGGAAAAGAGCTTCACTATATTGACAACCATGAGCACTATTTTGACATACGCTCTTGTTCCGGAGGAATGCCTTTGTACTTTTTGTACAAACGGGAAAAATAGCCTGCAGAGTTGTAACCAACTCTAGCAGCTACCTCAGAAATGAGAAGATCACTTTTTCGCAAGAGTTCCTGCGCCTGGCCCAAACGATAAAGTGTCAGATAGACACTGAAATTTTCTCCAATTTCATTTTTGAACTGTCTTGAAAAATACTCGGGAGAACGATACACATGCCCTGCCACTTCCGCAAGCGATATGGGCCTGCCATAATGGTCATGGATATACTGAACAGCAGATCGGATCGTGTCTGACAACTTACCTGTTTCTTGCGTCTCCAGTTTGTCCAACAAGTCCTGACATCGATTTTTGCAGGCGACTAGGGTCTTTTGAGGTTGGATTTCTTGCGTCGACGTGTTGGTCAACTGATAATAGCGTTCTTCGATAGCCAGAACCATACGCCGGCAATAGTCGATGGCCCAATCTATATCAGGGGGACCGGCACAGGTCAATGCGTCAAACCAGGAGCTGATGGCGGCAGAGGCTTCGCCATAGCGACGCTGGGCAACCAAGTCCAGGACTGCCGCCTTTTCACTGTGGAAATGTGCCCGATCAAGGGGACATGCCCTAAGATCCTCAAAATGCGCCATCGTCTTGGAAGAGAAAAAGAGCGCATTAAGGGCTAGGCTGGCTTGATTGCTGGCGGTCATATAGTCACTGCGGCTGTGATGAACTGGACTGATGCCAACTGACAGGCTGGTTGTATCCCCGATCATGTCAGCAAAGGCGTGGGCTAGTGAATCAAGTAGAGATTCATCTGCCGCCTGAAGTACCAGATAGTGGTTGCCTCGAATACGTGATACGGCCGTATAGATTTTCCCCATTGAGCTACGGAGCACTTTCGCTGGCACTTGAAGAATGAGTCGCCATAATTCCGGGTCATGCGTCGTTTCCAAAGCTAAAACCAGGTAGGCTTCTTTTTCTGCCATACCTTGTTTGGCCCAGAATTGATCGACAATATCGACTTCTTCTTGATGCTTAAAAAGTCTGAATAAATCAATACAACCACTGGGGAAAACATCTTCTTTCTTGATAACGGCCAGCTCTTCTTTTATTTTCAGGACACCTTCGATAAAGGCTTCAATATCTGCAGCCCGCAATTCAGATTTTAAGAAGTACTCTCGTGCCCCTAATGATAAGGCCTGTTGTGCATAAGAGAATTCTGCATGATTTGTCAGCACGGCAAAGATTGTCTGGGGCAATCGGCCTAGGACCTTACGCATCAGGTCGAGACCATTCATCCCCGGCATCCGTATATCGGTAAAGACGATGTCGGGTTTTTCGCGCATGATCAGGGCATAAGCTTCCTCACCATTGGTTGCCGTTCGGACCTGATAACTGTCTGACGCTTTTCGGATACAAAAGGCCAGCCATTCACAGATAGGTGTTTCATCATCGACGACAACAATTGTCATGCTCATAGGGACTCTCCTCCTTCCTCTTCTTGGTTGTAGGTTAAGAAGGGTAGCAGGAAGGTGACGGTTGTTCCGCCGCCCTCTGTCTCGCTCAAGGACAAACCGTAGTCCATACCGTAGCTCAATTGAATGCGCTCCTGCACATTACGAAGACCTACTCGATTTATGGGTAGATCTTTTTGCATGATAGTGCGTCTTTGTTCACTGGACATGCCGATCCCGTCATCCATAATGATGATGATCAGATCCTCCCCCTCCCTCCTGGCAATCAGCTTAATCGAAATTTTGCCCAGTCCTGCAGCATGAAAGATCGAATTCTCGACGATGGGCTGGAGCAAGAGTGTAGGAATGCCCGCTTCCAGGACCTCTGGATCCAAGTCTTTCGAGACCTCAAAACTATCACGATATCGGAGGGCCTGCAAAGCCAGATAATTATCAAGACTCTGCAGTTCGTCCCTCAAACTTACAAATTCATCTGATCGCGACAGTGTTTCCCGAAGGAGTTTGGAGAAATAAAAGATCATCTCACCCGCCTCTTTCACCTTGTCCATTTCAAGCATAAAACGAATGGAGGTCAAGGTATTGTAAATGAAATGGGGGTTGATTTGTGCTTGAAGGAAGTCCAATTCAGCTAATCGTTTTTCTTTCTCCTGTCTTTTTACCGCGTCGATCAGTCGTGAGATCTCTTCTACCATGCTATTGAAAGATTCTTCAATCCGTCCGAACTCATCATCCCTTACGACAGCAATACGAACTGACAGGTCGCCTGCAATCACCTGCTCCATTTTGGCCTGGATACGCTTGATCGGTCGCCGAATTCGGACGTAGGCAAAGGCAAAGGCGATCAACATGAGAGTGGCAACAGCTAAAATGATCACCAGATCGACCCGAAGCATACGGGCCAAAGGTTCAAAGGCAATACGAGCCGGGATCTGTTCAAGCAAGAACCAGTCAGTCCCCGGAATCCGCTCGAGCAAATGGAATGCCCCGCTAATAATACGCTGATCCACGGATTTCAAGCTAGCTTTCTCACTTATATTTGCGGGTGATGGTGTGTAAAGGTGGCCGATCCGCAGCTTATCTTTATGCGATATCGTTTGCCCTTCCTGGTCAACAACAGCGACATCAATTCCATTTTGGATAAAGTTACTGTAGCCCGAGAAAAGAGTGATCTCACTAATATCAATGACGACCAGTCCCTCGACCTGCTTTTCCGCCAGGCTGAAGGCCGGTTCCATGGCAAAGACCATCTGGTAAGAGTACATCATGACCCCTCTGCCCTCTTGGTTGAAGGCGGTGGGAAGCATCACCATATCGGCTTTCCCTTCCCAAAGAGGTGTAAAGGCGGGCTCCTCAATGATATTGTCTGATCCAGGATAAGGGGCATTGTAAGTTGATACTCGGGTCCCGTCAGATCCCAACAAATGGACCGAAAAGAGCACATTGCTCCGTCGGTGAGACAGAATATATTCATCACTCAGCTCTTTAAGTAGGCTAGCCGCTTGCATTTGACTGGTGGAACCGCTCGAAGCGACCAGTTGGTTCAGCTTGGTGTTCATCGAGATGCGTTCGCCAAAATCACGTAAATAGGTCAGTTCTACCGCCATGGACGAAGCCTGCTGACGTAATGTTGCCTGGTTTAGGCGAATGAACTCTTCACCTACTACCTGACGGGTATATAAGTAGATGCCCAAACCAGCAAAAAGCAGAGTAAAGAGGGTCAATGCAAAAAGGAAAGCAAATAACCTAGCGATCAGTGACTTGGATAAGGGCATCACTTTTCTCCTTTGCCTGACACTTTGATAGGCTTATCTATTCCCAGTCTATCCAGATCGGACTTGACCAGGCCTGGTGTTGATCCTGTTGTTGGACGCGAAGATAATAATAGCTTGGTTGAGCGACTGGCAGATCCGTGATGTCGAACTGACACGCTCTGCCCTCTCCCTTGAAGTGGAGATAATCTTCATTGTTGCGTACCAGGACAACCGATTCGAGTGCATCCGTCCCCAAAATATCTCCCTCAATCCGTATGGACTGACCTTGGCCTACTTGAAGTTCACTTCCCATGGGCTGGCCATTGACCTTAAGTGAAAGCAAAATATGGGCGCCGCTTGTCGCATAGACAAAACGTTTGTACAAGGCATCGAAAAGATGGCTTCGCGTCAAAGAAGGTAAAAAAGCCCCCAAAATACCCCCTTCTACCCCATGCTCCATCTGATGGGAATCACTCCCCCCAATAAAGCCCATGCGATAGCCACGGGCCAATCCGTCCTGGACGAAATGCCCTGCTTCTGCTTTCATATTTTTCGTATAAGGTGACTGGTCTCCACATTTTTCATAGGGAGCGTGGCGGGAGAAGATCTCCACCAATCGTTGCACTTCCGGATCGTGAAAGTCCCAGTCTGTACTGTGGCTTCTTGGTCCGGACCAAACGCCTGCCGGATGATGAGGGATGCAGATGGCCCCATAAGCTTTCAAACTGGCGAAGAGTCGGTCAGGCGTCAAACCTTCAGGATCCGTACTCTTGAACAGCTCACCTTCATCCGAGGGATAGTAAACGTTCTTATGGCCGAAGCTGTACCGAAATTCATTGGAAGTCCATTCATAGGCCAATAAAGTGACAAAGGATCCATCCTGGTTAAACTCGTTGGCACTGGTCCTCATGTATTCCCATTCCGCCTCGGTGATAACGTCAGGAAAGATGTCGTGGTCGGTCAGGGCTGTAAAATCCATCCTTGGTTTCCCATAACGGGCAAAGTTGAAGTAATGATCCATCTCCCCGGATCCATCCGACATGATGCTTTGACCGTGGATATCGCCAAATTTCAAGTCGAGATCCTTATAACCTGCTCGGTCCAGCCAAAGGCGGACCTGGTCTGGATCGTGCCGATCCAGCGTCTTGGTGGTGGCGATGGGCTTGGTAAAAGCAGAAATAAAGCGTCCCAGCTCCTCATCTTCAAAGTCAGGCAGCCGATTATGGTCCAAACGACCATAAAGGATCTCTGCGTTTCGAGGATGCTGCCCGTTAGCATTGGCCGCCTGGTAGACCAGATGTAAATTCCCTCGATCATCCATCAAAAGTTTTTCGTTTAGGGTGTAGTAGCGCTCATTGTTTTGGACTAAGGGAATCACCTCGCTCCAGGCACCCGAGTCATCACGGACGCGAAGAACCAACATGCGATTTCCCTTTGAATGACAGAGGATGACGGTGGAACCGAATGAGGCTAAAGCCATATGGTTAGACCAGGAGGTCGACCGGGTTACTTCAACACAATTTTCCACCACTGGCTGTCCATCGGACGAAGAAACTTGAGCCGTCTGATAAATCATCATTGATGAGGGGCAGATATCATACCAGGCCATAAGTACACCCCCAGGGATAGGGGTCAGGAGCGGGCTGGCTGACCAGGACCCAGGCCGATGGATTAAATCCTCATCGCTGAGCATACCCTCCCTTAGCACCCGAAGACCAATACCGTAATCGTTTCCAAGGAAAATATCGTAGGCTACAAAAAGATCGCCATTATCCGCATAGGAAAGGGCAGGGCGATAAGCTTGACCGGTCCCAGACAATTTATAAGGAACTGACAAGTCTTGCCCATCCCAGACGGCAGACATGACTGCGCTTTCGCCTCCTTCTCTTTCGTTCCAGGCAAGAGTCATCAACTTTCCTTTACTCGTTACTGCCGGATAGAAGATTCCCGCTGCTTCACGGATTTCCACGACATGGCTCTCATCTCCCTCTACCGGTCGCATGAAGAGTTTCCATCGCTTGTCTTGACTTTCATTCCAAATCACCCACATGCGGCCGTCGTAGAAGTGCAAGCGGGATTGGTAAGCTTGTCCCGGACCAGAAACCACCTTAGGAGATGGAACGCCGCCTTTCTCCAAACGCCCCGCTTTGATCTGATCTTTTTTTCCCAGATGGCTCTGCCAGGACAGCCAAATATGTCCCTGGTCATCCTGAGCCAGATCCGGCAATTGGCAACTGTCAATACGGCTGTCTGTTATTGAAAAGTAATCTTCATAAAGTCCGGGGTTAGCATTGTTGTCCATCATATCTCTTCCTCTTTAATCTAGTTATCAATTAAGCCAGCTTAACCTTGAAGGAGCTGGCCAGCAAAACACGGAAATAGTATACTCGTAGCCGGAAATCTTCTCCACGTATGGCGATGGAATCGCGCAAGGAATCAAAGATCACTCGAGTCTGGGAACCAGTCGTCTGACATAAAAGCAGAAAGTAAGGTTGCGACTACTCTACGACTGTCTACCTCCAGGCAGAAATTGCTGAGAGGTAGATTAGCTGGCCGGAAACGCTGGTCAGTAACGATCATCCCCCGGGTTAAGTGGCCCTGGCATTCGACGCGCGCCCGCCTCATCTGCATAATGGCCACTGAGGGATCCAAGGCGACAATCATGGCCGTAGGATCGTGAAGGGGGCAATCGTTAAGAGCACCATCCTGAACCCGATTAAAAGCAAAATAGTGTTCCAAGGCATCAATTATGTAATCAACGATGGCCCGTTTTTCTGGTTTGCAATAACGGACCAGACAGTCAAGATCATCATGGGTTAAACGGGTCTTCATAGTGACATCAAGGCCGACCATGGTCAAAGCAAAGCCGGCCATCATCACCCTATCTGCAGCTTCCGGATCACCCTGGATATTGGCCTCGGACATAGGGCCTGTATTGCCACAGTGGTTGAGCGTTCCGCCCATGGCAACTACCTTCCGGATCAAATGGGGCAGGGCAGGCTCCTTCTCGAGCGCCCTGGCCAGATTGGTCATCCGACCAAGGGAAACAATTGTAATTTCGCCTGGATTCTCCCGGGCTAAATCATTGATCAGGTCACAGGCTTCCTGCTCCTCCACCTCTTGATTAGAGGCAGGTAAAAGCACATCACCAATACCATTTTTTCCGTGGATATGACTCGGCGCACCCGCCCAAGTCCCTTGCAGGGGATGACGGGCACCAATGGCGACTGGGACCCTATAGTCCACTTGTGCTAATCGGATAAGGCGCAGGGAGTTATCCGCCGCCTGGTCAGCATCGACATTCCCAAAAACGGTCGTAACTGCCATCACGCGAACATCCGGCCTGTTAAGCGCAAACAGTAAAGCCAGCGAGTCATCAATGCCCGTGTCACAGTCAATGATCATCTTTATCATAAAACAATCCTTACCTTCTCAATCTCTAGTCAAATGTCGGTCCATCACTATGACAGACCATTCGACCGGTATTGTCAAAGAAGAAAAACTTGTAGGATCCCCTTTTTCCCAAGGTGAGTCCAATACATTGATTAGAACCTAGGCTTACAAGCTCATGTGGTGGGTTTCCCCATGGTGAGACACTTCAGATCAAGGACGCCCAAGCTTGGTTCTTATCTTTTTACTTTGTCCCTGGCCCCCTTTAGGCTAAGATGGCTAAAAGCTGTAAAGGAAATCGGAAGCTATGCGCAAATACCAGATCTTTTTCTTAAGCCTATTCCTCTTTCTGTCTTTAGTCGCCTGCCAAACTGAGAAAAAGGAAGTCCTTCCGACGGCTGAGACATCCGCGGATCCCTCCCAGATGGAAGAGATTCCAGTGACAAGCCCTAGCGATGATTGTGATAGCCCTCCTTCTGGTTGGGAGAATGGGGATTCAAGCACGCTTCCCCCCGGCTTCACATTCGATCCGAAAGAGCCGGACAAATACCTCTATGTGGAGGAATGGCATGGCTGAAGGATCGGCTTTGTGACCGTGGGTCCCATCGATTACACATATATTGGTTTCCATCCCCACTTCGAAGATGAGCTCCTGGAACTCATCAACCAGAACCGGATAGAAGGAGGTCTTCCCCCCTTCAAAGCGGACCCTGAACTCAAGGACTATGCCCGCCAGTCTCTGACCGAGAACAAAGAAGTCCTCCCACCTGGCCGCACCAGCAACCTTCTCTTTTTTAACTACAACCGGGGCCCGGAAGAGACGGCCGACTACCTGCCCTGGAAGACGGACATCTTCTCCCAAACTCATGAAGACGGTACCCCCTATTACACCTCCATCGGCATTGCCTGCTACTATCATTTCATCTTCCCGGAATCTCCCTCCAGCACTTATGGGGTGACTGAGACTCCCAAATATCTGCAATGGTGCTTCATCCTGGGCACGGACTAGGTGGCCAGCCAAGAATTGGTGAAGATATGATCGCCAGACTAGGGGAGATTAAAAAAGAAGCAGGACAGCCGTAACCTGCCCTGACGGAAAACGCTTGACAGCAGCTTGACACATGTCTAAAGAAAAAGAGGAGGAAGAAAATGGAAGATCGAAAAAAAATAATCATGGATAGCCTGAATAGTCGCTTTGCTTGTAAGCGTTACGATCCCGAGAAAAGGGTTTCTGATGAAGATTTCATGACTATTATGGAGGCTGGTCGATTGTCTCCCAGCTCCTTTGGCTATGAGCCTTGGAAATTTGTTTTGCTGAACAATGAAAATATCAGACAAAGGATATACCCCCACGCCTGGGGTGCTCAGGCATCTTTGAACGGGGCCAGTCATTTTCTGATAGTGCTTTCAAGAACTGGCAATCAAATGAAATATGATTCTGAATACATAAGGCACATCATAGAGGATGTGCAGAATTTCCCTGAAGAACTTATTGAGCAAAGGCTGGAGAAATTCGAGGATTTCCAAAAAAACGACTTTAAACTCCTGGAAAATGTAGACAAACTATCCGATTGGGCTAGTAAGCAAACCTATATCGCC
>LSQX01108814.1_pt2 | contig 18968 bp, 14 predicted proteins | sample 654561 | NCBI WGS metagenome assembly LSQX01 (sample SAMN04489861, study PRJNA283612) | anaerobic digester metagenome | isolation source: 4 biogas reactors fed with cattle manure at either 37C or 55C with and... | place: Denmark: Kongens Lyngby | collected 2014
GTTGCCATCGATGATGTCGCAGAGGGGGTCGGCGGGATCGATGGTGAAGTTATCGACCATGTAGCCAACTTTGGTTTTACCGGTGGAGGAGGGCTTATCGGAATCGTCGTCGGACGCACAAGCCGCAAAAGACAGAGCGAAAACCAGGGTTGTTAAAATTGCGATTGAATTCTTCATTGTTGCCTCTCCTTTAATGTAATTGAGGTGGTTTATGATGGCCGGGACCATTTTTTTTAGTGATGCTAGCACCGTCTAAGCGGAAATGACAACAGAATCCACAAAAAATGCGCATCGTATGCTGTGGAAGTCCCCCGCCCCTGGGCGGCATGCAAACAATAGCGCCGCGTGGAAAATCGCACAAAACCGGATGGGAAAAAAGTCGGCAAAGCGTCTCGGACTAGCGGGGCTCGTTGGCCAGATTTCGCAGCGACCCACCGCGGGAGACGTCGGGATCGAGTCCACGGGCCATGGCCAGGTGACAGGCCAGCAGTTGTCCCGGCACCACGGCGATGAGAGGCGAGAGCCACTCCGGCGTTCCCGGCGGCAATGGCAGGGGAATGTCGGCGGCGGACAAGTAGGCCAGTTGGTCGGAGATAACGACGCGCAGCGCGGATTGGTTGCGGGAAATGCGCAACAGCGGCGCATGTTGCTCTTGGGTGGCGCCACTGGGGGACACAAAAATGAGGGGAAAGTCTTTTTCGATGATGGCCAGCGGACCGCCCAGCAAATCGGCGGCGGAATAGGGCATGGCAGCGACATCGGCGGTTTGTCCGAGCTTCAGCGCCACTTCCCAGGTGGTGCAATAGTTGAACCCCTGCCCCACCACCGCAAAGCAGTGCTTGTCGGCCAGTGTTTGGGCCGCGGCCGCCACGGTGGCTTCTTGTGCGCACACGCGCTCCAGTTGCGCGGGAATCAAGGAGAGGTCGTCCCAGCGATCGGTGGAGCGCTCCAGGGCCACCGACAGCATGGCCAGGGCCATCAGTTGGTTGATGTAGGTCATCGTGGGGTTGGGAGAGCGTTCTGGCAGCGCGCTGAGCTTGATGCACAGCGCGGCGGTTTGGGCCAGCGGAGAGGTGGCGTCGTTGGTAAAGGCCAGCGTTAACCCGCCCTGGCGGTTGGCCTCCGCGAGGATGGACACGACGTCGTCAGAGTGCCCCGATTGGCTGATGCCGATGGTCAATGCGCGGGAGATGTTGGGGGGCTTTCCGTAGGCGGCAAAGAGGCTCGGAGAGGCCAGCCCGACGCCCAGACGGTTGTAGGCGCCGAAGAGGTGTTGGGCATACCGGGCGGCGTTGTCGCTGGTGCCGCGGGCGGCGATGAAGACCCACTCTGGACGAAACCCGTGGATGCGCCGCGCCGCTTCGGCCACGCTAATCCAGCCGTTGGCCAGCAATTGACGCAGTGAGTTGGGCTGCTCAAAAATGTCTTGGATCAAACCCACCGTCATGTCCAGGCTCCTTAAACCAAATACACGCAGCGAATGATGCCCACCCACGCGTGCAACATACCGGATTTTCCAGCACACTGAAAAGATAATCATTCTCAAAAGCATGCGCGCGCTGGCGTTCGTCTCTCATTCATTACCCCGCATCACTCGAAACGACAAAGGCATCGACGTTGGCAATTCGGCGTTGGCAATCCGGAGCGCGCGAAGAACTTGTCGATTTTTTGGCGCAATGCCGCTAGGCTGGTCGCACTTGTTTTTTGCCCCATTTATTAAAGAGGTAACCATGACACACCCCCGTCCAATACGAAAACTCGCCCCCTTATTGGCTTTGCTTTGGCTGTGGCACCTGGCCATCGCCTGCGACAACTCCGAGGGATCGCGCCTGCCGCCCCTCGACAACGACAACCACCAAAACGCCAACAACAGCGGCAACAATAGCAACAGCAACAATGACAACAGCGGCAACAATGACAACAACAATGTCGACGACCGCCCGCCCGGCAATGTCACCGCCGACACTTCGTTCAACCTCAGCGGCGACGTGCGCTCCCAGTGCTCCAACGGACAGCCCTACGTTCCGTTTGGCAGCACACAGCGCCAGTACGCTGCGGGCAGCGCCCTACCCGATCTCTCCTTTTCGCGCATGAGCGAAAACGTCGCGGCCTTCTACGACACCTGGAAAGCCAAGTACCTGGGCAACTCCAGCGCCTGCGGCAACGACCGATACTTCGTCAACGCCATCTTGGACAACCGCATATCCGTCAGCGAGGGCCACGGCTACGGCATGCTCATTATGGCCTACATGGCGGGGCACGAACCCTCGGCCCAGCAGTATTTCGACGGCATGGTGCGCTACTACCAAGACCATCCCTCCGGCATAAACAGCGCCCTCATGTCCTGGGCCCAAAACAGCAGTTGCAACAATGTGGACGGCAATGCCAGCGCCACCGACGGCGACATGGACATGGCCTATGCCCTGCTGCTCGCCCACAAACAATGGGGTTCCAGCGGCGCCATCAACTACCTGCAGTTGGGCGAACGCATGGTCGATGCCATTATGGCCGATGAGGTCAGCCACGATGGCCGGTGGTTGCTGCTCGGCGACTGGGTTTCTACGGGCGCCAAGTACGACGCCACCCGCCCCAGCGATTTCATGCCGGGACACATGGCCACCTTCGAGCTCCTCAAAGGCGACGGCGCCTGGCGCACCCTGCGCAACGGCACCTACAACGTCATGGCGCAATTTCAAAACCAATACGCCGCCAACAGCGGTCTCTTCCCCGACTTCATGGTCAACATCAGCGGCACCCCCGCACCGGCGGCGGCCTCGTTTCACGAATCCCCCAACGACGGCAATTACTACTACAACGCCTGCCGCGTGCCCTGGCGCCTGGCCACCGACTACCTCACCACCGGCAACAACACCTCGCGCGATCTGCTGGCCCGCATCAACTACTTCATCCGCCAAAAAACCGGCGAAGTGCCGAGCGACATCGCCGTGGGCTATCGCCTCGACGGAGCCGCCATCGAGACCAGCTACACCTCTTGGGCCTTCATCGCTCCCTTTGGCCCCGGTGCCATGGTCAACGCCGGCAACCAACACTGGATCAACACTGTGTGGAATCACCTCGTCTCCAACAAGTGGGAAGAGGCCTACTACGAAGACACCATCAAGCTGTTATCGATGATTGTGATGAGCGGCAACTGGTGGGCCCCGCAAGACATCGACTGCTGAGCAATCCCGCTTACCGAGCACACACCCCGCGCGACACGCGCCGTCCCCCACTCTACTTTTCGACCACCGTTACCTTGGTGGCCTCCACCACTTTGACGCCCGTTGGGGATGCCCCCCACACGGCCTGGACCTGCTGTTGTCGCTGCGCTTCAGCCGCCTGCTGGGCACGCCAAGCCGCCATGCGCTGCTCTTGGCTGGCGGCAAAGTAAATGAAGACCGCGATGAACACGAGGTTCCAGTGGCTGTTGAACAACGCGTAGATGCCCATGGCCATGGCGATCCACTTGCCGATTTGCGCGGTGACAGCCGTGGCTTTGAAAAAACCGAAACGCGCGTTGAGGGCCCCGCGCAGGACGCGTCCGCCGTCCATGGGAAAGGCGGGCAGCAGGTTGAACAGGGCGAGCATGAGGTTGAGCTGCGCCAAGAGGACGAGGACCTCCATCCAGATAGCGTTGAGCACCGGCAGGGGCAGCGCCAGGTGGGAGAGGCCGAAGGCGCTCAGGGCGATGAGCAGCGATGTGGCTGGCCCCGCTAGGGCGATGGCGATTTCGGGCCGCGCGGTCTCGGGGATGTGGCTCATGCGGGCGATGCCGCCAATCGGCGTGAGGATGATATCGGCGGTGTGCACGCCAAAGCGCCGCCCCATCAGGGCGTGGCCGAGTTCGTGCAAGACCACTGAGCCAAACAGGAGCACGGCCAACGCGAGTCCCAAGAACAACGAGAGCCAAAAGGGGACAGGACCGAAGTCGAGGGTGAAGGTTAAGAGCGGGATGATCAGCATCGAGAAGTGCAGCCGTACCGGGATGCCGACCAATGAAAAGATTTTCCAAGAGCGTTTCATATTATTGAAGTATGCACCGTTTCCGGCGGTTCAAGGGGCGGTGACAAAAACGCCCATGACCGGGGTGCCGACATGGAGAACAACGCGGGAGGGTGTGGGTTTATGCCGTCTTGACCGGACAAGCACCGGTGGCGCAACCGCCCGAGGCACATGGGGGCGCCGCTTCGGCACCGTGGGCCTTGCGACCCGCGTAGTCGGTGGCGTACCAACCCGTCCCTTTGAGCATGAACGAGGTTTGCGAAACCTGGCGCTCGACCTGGGGGGCGCCGCATTTTTCGCAGCGTTCTGGCGCGGCTTCGCCGATGCGCTGCATCAGTTCAAATTGATGGCCACACTGGGCACAGGCGTACTCGTAAATGGGCATGGCATCCTCCTGCAAACAAAAGGGCCGCACGCCAATCGCGCACCGGCCCCAAAGTCGGCCACAACATAATCTTCTTGGGCGATGCGTCAAGCCATAAGCCTTTGGCTTCCCTAAGGCTCTGGCGGAGGGGTGCGGTGTTCAGCCGCCAAACAGGCGTTGCAAAATGTGAAAGCCGAAGGGCGTCTCAATGACCTCGGAGATTTCCTCTTCGTCGAGGGCAAAGATCGCCGTTTCGAATTCGGGCGGGGTTTCGCCCTTGCGAATAATGCCGATGTCCCCGTCTTTGAGGCGCCCGGAGGGGCAGTCCGAATAGGTGCGCGCCATGATGTCAAAGCCCGCATCGCCGTCGGCGATCATGCCCCGGATGTCCACCGCCAATGCCTGGGCTGCGTCACTGGTGCGCTGAATGATGTCGACGCCGCCCGCCGACTGGGCGTGCATCACCAGGATGTGCCGTACATGCGCGGCATCGTCGGGCAAGAGCGCGCGTTCCAACGCCACATGGGCAATGACGGGGTTGGCGATATCCAGCGGCTCTGAATCCAGAGAGAACACCGTGTCCAGCGGCACCACCGCGTCCTTTTCCTCGAAAGGCCACTGGGTCACATCCACGCTGCACATCGCCGCAATGGCCACGAACACCACCAGCAGCCATCGCCCCAATGCGCGCCCGGTCCTCGTTTTTATCGCTGTGTTCCCCCGCATCTTTATTCTCCTTGTGGCCGCGAACAACTCGCACCCTGTGTGCCAGTGTAAGAAATATCACACAGTCGCGTTTTTGTCCAAAAAGCCGGCTTGGAGACAACATGGGGGATAGCGATAACGATGCGGCGATAGCGAATTGTCGATGGGGGAACCGCGGGCAGTGATGAAAGAATCAAACAATCAATCGATGGTGATGATTACTTCGCAGGGAAAATCGGCGCGGAGGTGGTGGTCGCCGGTCTGAATCAAATCGCAGGCCTCTCCGAGCAGCTCAATTTCCGACGGGCTCTTCAAGCGCCACCCGGCGGTCTCATCGCCGTACGCCAGCGGCTTGCCGTCGATCAACACCTGGCCAGCCTCTTCATAGCCTTCGGCCACGCCTTTTCCGTTGAGCTCGTACACGCAACTGCGCGACTCCATGCGGATCACCTGGTTGAGGCCGTCGAGCAGGCTGTTCTCGGTGCTGCCCTGGTGAAAGTCTGCCTGCTCCGCTCCGTTGGGTGGCAGCCCCACCCCGGCATTGGCCACCTCTTGCAGGTGCGCATCTGAAGCTTCGTCGCCCACGCCGATGACAAACGTGGTCACCCCCGCCGCATGGGCGTCTTGCACGGCTTTCACCGCTGCGTCGCGTCCCGCGGCATCGTCGGCCTGGGCCAGGGTTTGGCAGGTCTGCGGCAGGCCGTCGCTGGCCAACACGATCACCTTGCGCCCCGGTCCCTTCATCTGCGACAGGAGCGCCACCGCCGCGTCCACCGCCTCCGGCACCGGTGAAGCGCCCTTGTAGGTTTCGTCGTCGGCCCGGCAGATGCGCGAGATCGCCTTGCCGTTGAACAGCGCCGGCTCCACGGTGGTCAGCAGCGGACACGACTCTGGCTCGTTGCGCACCGCAGTGAAGAGCATCATGCCAAAGCTCACGCGGTTTTCGAGTTGCCACACGATGCCGGCGTCGGGATCTGCTACCGTGCCGAGCAGCGCCTTGACGAGCACGCTCCACCGGGTGTCGTTGTCGCCGAGCTGCAGGTCCATGGAGGCCGAGTGGTCGATGAGCAGCAAAATGGTCACGGGCTGCCGCTCCAGCGTTAAATCGAGATTGGCGCAGGTGTCCGTGTCCTCGAGCGACGAAGCCAACGGACGAGGCGCCGTGTCCCAGGTGTCGGTGGCGAACACTTTGTCTGCCGTGTCCACTGTGTCCGCAGTACCGGTGTTGTTCAGGTTGACCATGGTGCTCTCGCAACCCAGCAACAGCACAAACGCAGACAGCGCACAAAGAAGAATTGCGGTTGGTTTCATGTCAGGGTTCCTCTCCGGCAATCAGCTCGCCGTCGCTATACATGGCCACATAGCGCGCCTCACCATAAGTGTCGCCCACCGGCAATCCCTGTCGGCTAAAGTCATTGCTGCTGTCTTGATGAGGCTGGTGATCCGACGCCGCCTCCGCCACGAGCTGAAACTCGAAGGGGATGGAGCCGTAAAACTTGCAGCCGGTGAAAGCGAAATCAAAGTAGTAAATGTCTTCGACGGCGTTCCACGGAAACGGGCCCGAGACGATGGTGGGCAGGCCGTCGCCGGAATTGAGCATGCCGTTGTTGACGCTGCGCCCATCATAAGTGACCTGCACGCGAAAGGCGTCGACGCCCTGATTCCATTCCTTTAATTCGGCGGGGCTGAAGAAATAGCGAATGGAGAGCAGCGGGTCGAAGTGCGGCGGGTGGACGGTTTCGTTGTGCACGAGCAATTTGATTTCGCTGATCTGCCCGTCGTCTTGCCCTACTTTTCCCTCTACCCAGAACTCGCGCTGCTTTTCTTCGAGCGGCGGGAAGTCGGCCAACGGCGCCTGTCCGAGCCCGTCTTTGTCGATTGCCTTGAAGTGATACAGACCGGCTAAGGCGCTCACCAGCGACGAGGCGTAATCCACGCAGACCTCGCTGTAGGTGTACTCCCAGATGTCGTCGATGTACGAGTCGTCGGCGGTGGGCCCTCCGAGCAGCGCGCCCCAGGCGGTGTGGCTCGGGGTCTCGGGGACGTAGAGGCTGTTGTCCTTGGTGGACCCGTGGGCGGCGCGGTGGTGAACGTGCACCGGCCAGCTATCGCCGAAGCCAACGATGTAGGACTTGCCCAGCGGGTTGTCACCGAAGATGTATTGCATCTGGGACTCGGCCCAGTCCACATAAGCCGATTCGTTTTTGTGCTTCGCCCACACGAGGGCCGTCATCTGCGCCGCGGTGTTGTAGCGCAGGGTGCCCCAGTGCGACAGAAACGAGAGCCCGCCCGGCGTCACGGTGCGATCGCCGTCGAGGCCCGACCAGAGGTTCACGTGATCTTCGGCGATCTTCGTCCACTTTTCGTCCCCGGTGATTTGCGCCAGCTTGACGAACATGCCGCTCCAAACGGTGTTCCAGCAGTGCACCCACGCGTTGTACCAGCCGTCCTCCGTGGTGGACATAATGCGGCCCAGGTGACCGGTGTAGCGGCTGCCCTCGGTGCGGACGATGTCGTCGATGTAGCTGTCTTCGCCCGTGGCGATGTGCAGCCAAACCGCGGCCCAGGCCAAGTCGTCGTCTTCGTATTCGGACGGGTAAAAACCACCGCTGTCGGCGGCGCCCCGATACTTGTCGGCGAAGGCGTAAAGCGCGCGGGCCGTGTCGAGGCATTTTGCGGCATAGTCGGCATCGGAGCGGCTCATCACCATGCTCGCGATGGCCAACGCGGCAGCGGCGCCCGAGGCGACATCAGCACCGGGGGTCTCTTCGGTGGCGAACCGCGCCGGTCGGGGGAAGTCTTCGGCCTTTTGCAACTCGGGCGGGCCCCAGAAGCTGTGGTCGATGGAGCCGACACCCACCTGGTGCGCAAAGGCGATGACCCGGCCATCGCGCTCGCGAAATGTGCTGCGCAAAAAGTACGAGGTGAAGCGCTTGAGGATATCGAGGGCGTGCGGCCCCTGCCCCGACTTGATGAACGCATCGGGAAACTCGTACATCGCCCAACCGAGCATGGAAGCCGAGTAAGCCTGCGGCAGGCCGAACTTCACGTGATCGCCGCAATCGTGAAACCCGCCGCCCACGTTGATGGTGCCGATGCCGTCGGGATCGAAGATGTGGATGTACTTGCGGATGTAGTCATCGGACATGTCGGTGCAGTTGGAATGCTGCGGGTCGGCGCCGTTGCAAAACAAGGGGATCGCATAATCAGATACCTCGGAGTTGCCGCGCCACTGCAGGCGCCCACCGGTGATGCCGATACCGGACATGTTCGCGTCGTAAAAGTGCAGCGCCTTTTGCAGGGCTTCGGCATAGGGACCGGGCGGGCCATAGGCCTCGGGCGGGTCCCAGAAGTCCGGGTCTGGCGGGCTTTGCACCCCGGGCGGATCCCAGAAGTCCGAATCGGACGGGTCCTTCTTGCCCGCATCGCTGCTGGCGTCTCCGTTGGAATCTCCGCCCTGGTTGTTGTCGCCATTTCCGTCGGTGCTTTTGTCGCCGCTGGTGCCGTTGTTGGCGCTGCCCCGGACATTGGGCTTGTCGTCGCTGCACGCGGGCCCGCAAAGGGCGAACCAGCACGCGAGCAGCCATGCGGCACCCGGACCGAACCGAAGGGGGAAAGACTTGTGCTTCACGTCGATATGTAGGTGTTGAATAAACATGACTACACAGTGCGCGCGTTCGAACAAAGAGGGTAGCCATGTCCATCATTCTGATTCAAAACAGACATGACCGTTTCACCACAACTGTCACATTTCAAAAACTCGGGATTTTTTTAGAAGCGCGAAAAGAAATTCCACAGGTGTTTGCCCGAACCAAACCACAGTTGATGCTCGCCGGGAAACTCGCACCAAAACACGGGATACCCCGCATCACATCCTTCGTACTCAATGCAATAATCGGGAAAGGAACCGCCAGCAGGACGCGTCTCATCCCGGCAGTGGTTTCTCGCAACGATGATATCGCGCGCATCCCGCCCCGATTGCGTGGTGACACCGCTATCGGCATCGCCGTGGACGCCGAAAAAGGCAATGGGCACCGCGTCGTTGTTCGTGCACCGGCCCATGAGATTGCCCGCCATCGGCGCAATGGCGCGAAAGACGCTGGACCGCTGACATCCGATGGTATTGGACATCATGCCACCGAAGCTGAATCCGGTTGAAAACACCCGTTGCGGATCGATGCACAGATTGTTCAACAGGCGCTGCATCATCTCATCGAGAAACTGTACGTCCTCGCCATTGGCATTCCACCAACCCGTCGTCCCGTCACCGCCGCCTCCCAACCCCTGCGGAGAGACGAAGATCGCGCTGCCATCGGACTCGGCCTTGATGCCGTAATAACCGAGGTTCACGACGTCGGAGGCGTTTCCCCCTAGCCAGTGCCAGGTGAAAAACAATCGATGCGGGCGGTTGCCATCGTAGTTCTGCGGTACATCCACCACAAAGGTGCGCTCTTTGTTGTTTGCGGTCACGCTGAACGTACCGCTCTGCATGGGGGACGCAATGCCACACCCCGCAGAGCCTTGGGGTTCACCGGTGTCCGCCTCGGAGTGACTATCGGTATCCCCATTGCCGCTCGTGTCGAGGGCAGCGGTGTCGGGGACGCTGGTGTCCGGGGCCACCGTGTCGGGGTTGCTCGTGTCGGGGACAACCGGTGTTGCGTCATCTGTTCCGGCGGTATCCGGCGGCGCGGTGGGATCGGTGCCGTGCGGCCCCGGCGGCGCGTTGGTGTCGGTGCCGCCTCGAATCTCGGTGTCCACGCCCGTTTCGACATCCGCATCGGACTGACACGCCACGGCCAAACCCAGCGAGAAAACCAAAACCAAACCGATTGCGTTGCGCATGGGATGCTCCTTTGCAGCGCTGTTATCCAAAGCGCTTTTGTCGACTATTGAAACGCGCAGGTGTTGCCGGCGCCCCCAATGGCGGCCGTCACCGCAGCTTCTACCTCGGCAGCGGGCATGGCGGTGTAGGCATAGGGAATGTCAAAGACCGTCCCGAAGGATGCGCTCAGTCCCCCCGCCGTGCCGATGTTGCCTGTCCCCAGCCAACCCCTCGGGCTGCCCATATCGGTGAAGATGGCTTTGTCCGAGGTGTTGTAAACGCAGTTCTCCGCGATGAGCGCCATGTCGACTCCAACGCCGTGCACGGTTCTGGAGTCGGCTGAATTGTGCAGGTTGTTGAGCATGTGCACATTGCCGAATCGCCCTCTTGGTTGGCGTGTCTCCACGTATTGGCCCCACCAACAGTTCATGTAGGTAATTTGCAACTTGCCCACGCTTTCGGGCTCGTTGTCGCTGCCCGCAATGAGGTTCGAGAATTGGTGGTCTTTGTCCTTGGTGCTGTACCAAAACTTGGTCCAGGAAATCGAAATGAAATCGCCGCCGCGGGAGATATCGCAATTCCCGTCCTGCCCGTCGGAGATGTCCAGATGATCCAACCAAATGTGGTGCGCGCCGTGGCCGATGTACACACCGTCATCGCCTTCTCGGCATTCTTCGTAGGTGGCGCAGTAGGCGCCTTTGACAGCCAAATTGCGAATGATCACGTTTTCGACGCGGCTGATCTTCAGCGGGGCCGCGACGTTTACACCGGGGCGCAGACCGATAATCGTTTTATTGGAACCCGGAGAAAACGCATCGTAGTTACCCGGCTCAACGAAAATGATGCGCGGCTCCGAACCGCTCACAGCGCTGGCCAGCTCGCTCGACGTTCGCACCGTAACCGCAGCGCCAAAGTCGAAGCCCCCTCCGGTGGTGCCGCCCGCCACACTCGCGTACCCCGGGACAGCGTTGTTTAGCTGGCAGTTGTCGGCAGTTTCCCCGTCGTCGTTGATGGGATGCGAGTCGCTTTCTGTGTCGATGGCGGTGTCAGCGCCCGGGGCGTTTGTGTCAACGACCTGCGTGTCGCGGATGCTGGTATCCGCCATGCCTGTGTCGGGGGCAACCGGGGTTGTATCATCTCCCTTGGGGGGAGGTGGCAACGAGTTGGTGTCGCTGCCGTCGCGCCCCGGAGGTCGCTGGGGATCGGTGCCATAAGGCCCCGGTGGCGTGGTGGAATCGGAGTCATTTTGGTAATTGTTGTTTGCTGTCTTATCGTTGTCGTCGGACTGACAAGCCACAGCCAAACTCAGCGTAAACACCAGAACAAAACAAAGTACATTGCGCATGAAATGCTCCTAACTTTGGGACGCGCAACAAGCGCGAGAGAACACCCGCCGTTGGCGTTGGGCGATCACCGCATGGTCATGACCACGTCGCCCGAACCGGTGCTGTGATAGCCTTCTACGACAAACGAAACTTCGTAGAGGTCGCCCAGCGGGAGCCCCGCGTTTTTCCAGGCCGTAAAGTGCTCCGCCACATTGACGGTGCCGCTGCTGCGCTTGGAATTCCGCACGCTCCAGTACTGTATGAATGTGCGGTCGCCCTCAATTGACGGCATATTGGTGCGCGTGCTCGTGGCCAGGGCGTAGGTAGCGCCGTCGGCTGTCTGAAAGGTGCCATGGGACTGTGCGCCCCCTCCTGTGGGATTGTAGTCAATCCAGTTCTCGATGATGTAGTACTCGACGAGATCGCCCGGAGACGCCACGGGCACGTTTTTCATCCACCCGTAGATGCCCAGGTACGAATTCCCGTTGGACGTGTACTGCGGTGCGCTGAAGGTCACGACTTCGTTGCCCGTGCCCGGACGGCGTCCCTTGCGGGCCAGTACGTTGGAATCAGAGCCGCTCCACGCCATGTAAAAATTGCCGCCGGATTTGAGGGTCATGCAGTCGCCCGACCTGTCAGACCAAAACTCGTAGCTGTAGCCACAGTGGGTGCCTGTCGCATTGCCACAAACCTCTCTGTCAGCCTCATTGCAGGAAGCGCCCGTGTCGGTATCCGGATTGGGGTCGGTGCCAGAACCCGAAATGGGATGCATGGCATGGATACAGAAGTCGTACTCCACCACCGTGTTCGCATCTCCGGGGGCATAAATCTGCACGCGCTCAATGGGCGCGGTGCCGTCGTAACGGTTGCCGTCGGTGCCCCAGCACTCTGTGGCGAAATCCGACCACGTCAAATCGACGCCACCTGCGGGAAGACTGTCGTAACAATAGGCGTCGCCAGCAGCCGTGAGGAGCTCCATCCGGATGTTGGTGCTGAGATTTTTGGCGATGTCCACGCGCACGCCGGAGTGGCCTGCGGGCGACCAGGCGCCGTACGTGCTGCTGCCCCGGGGCTGCGCAACCGCCATGCCCACAATGCCGAGCGAGCTGTAATCGGCCACGAGGGTGCCGTTGATGCACACCGAACCCGCGCCGGAAACCCAATCTGCGCTCAGTTCGGAGACGGTTCCGCCCTCGGTGGGGCCGATGTCGGTCCAGGCATAGCCCTGCCAGTCGCCCGCCTGAAAATAGATCCCGTTGTCATCCACACCGGTGTTTGAGTCCGGGTTGTTCGCAGAGGTGTCATCGGTTCCATTGGGATTCGGCGGGACATTGGGATCGGTGCCGTCCGGGCCCGGCGGTAGCTGGGAATCGGTGCCATAAGGCCCCGGCGGCCTGGTGGAATCGGAGTCATTTTGGTAATTGTTGTTTGCTGTCTTATCGTTGTCGTCGGACTGACAAGCCACAGCCAAACTCAGCGTAAACACCAGAACAAAACAAAGTACATTGCGCATGTGATTCTCCTGACTGTTTTTGTTTGAGACAAACACGAAACCAAAACGAACGCATTGGGCGATCACCGCATAGTCACGATCACATCGCCCGAACCGGTGCTTTTATAGCCTTCCACGACAAACGAAACTTCATAGAGGTCGCCCAGCGGGAGCCCCGCGTTTTTCCAGGCCGCAAAGTGCTCCGCCACATTGACGGTGCCGCTGTTGCGCTTGGAATTCCGCACGCTCCAGTACTGTATGAATGTGCGGTTGCCCTCAATCGACGCCTCATTGGTGCGCGTGCTCCTGGCCAGGGTGTAGGTGGCGCCGTCGGCTGTCTGAAAAGCGCCATAGGATTGCGCGCCCTGACCGGTTGAAGGATTGTAGTTCACCCAGTTTTCGATGATGTAGTACTCGACGAGGTCGCCCGGGTGCGCCGCGGGTACGTTTTTCATCCATCCGTAGATGCCCAAGTACGAATTCCCATTGGACGTGTACTGCAGCGCGTTGAAGGTCACGGCCTCGTTGCCCGTGCCCGGACGGCGTCCCTTGCGGGCCAGGACATTGGAGTTCACACCCTGCCACGCCATGGAGAAGTTTCCGCCGGATTTGAGGGTCATGCAGTCGCCCGTTTGGTCAGACCAGAACTCGTAGCTGTAGCCGCAGTGAGTGCCGGACTCGTTGGAGCAAACTTGCTTGTTGGGCTCATTGCAGGAAGCGCCCGTATCGGTGTCCGGCGGCGTCCCCGTGTCGGTGTCGGGATCGGGGCTGTTGCCCTTGGTCGGGTACAGCTCTTTGAGACAATAGTCGTATTGCACCGTCGAGTTTGCATCGCCGGGGGCGTAGAGTTGCACGCGCTCCAGGGGTGCGGTGCCGTTGTAGCGAGTGCCGCTGGTGCCCCAGCACTCCGTGGCGAAATTCGACCAGGTCAAATTGATGCCACCCGTGGGGAGGTTGTCGTGACAATAGACTTCGCCGGAGGTGGTGATGAGCTCAATTCGGATATTCGTATTTCGGTTTTTGGTGATGTCCACGCGCACACCGGAGTAGCCCGCGGGCGACCAGGCGCCGTACGTGCTGCTGCCCCGCGACTGCGCAACCGCCATGCCCACAATGCCGAGCGAGCTGTAATTGGCCACGAGGGTGCCGTTGATGCACACCTGACCCGCGCCGGAAACCCAATCGGCGCGCAACGGCGTGACGGTTCCCCCCTCGGTGGGGCCGGTGTCGGTCCAGCCATAGCCATGCCAATCACCCGCCTGAAAGTAGTACTCGGTGGCCTCGACGCCCGTGTCTGGCGGTGTGGTCGTGTCCGGCGGCGTGGTGGTGTCGTAAGGCACGGTGGTGTCGTAAGGCACGGTGGTGTCGTAGGGCACGGTGGTGTCGTAGGGAACGGTAGTGTCGTAGGGCACGGTGGTGTCGTAGGGCACGGTGGTGTCGTAGGGAACGGTGCTATCGGTGCCATAAGGACCTGGAAGTGTGTTGTTGTTATTGTTGTTGTTATCGCTGCCATAAGGACCCGGCGGCGTGTTGTTCTCACTGCCATAAGGACCCGGCGGCGTGTTGATGTCGCTGCCGTAGGGCGCGGTGGTGTCATAAGGCGTGGTGGGATCGGTGTCCCCCGGATAGCGATTGTTCACCCCCATCTCGGCATCCATATCGGATTGGCACGCCGCCACCAAAACCAGCGAGAACACCCAAACAAAACTAGCTGCGCTGCGCATGAGACTCTCCTTGTGTGATTTTGGACAAACCTAAGGCCAGAATGCGCGCGTTTGAACTATGCGAATAGACAGGTCCATCACTCTGAGTAAAAGCCGCCATGAACTTTCACTGAGGCCATTACTTTGCGTAATTTTTGGATTTTTTACGCGGCGCAATGCGAACCGCCCCCATTTGCCAAGTACAGCCCAAAGTACGCACTTCAAATCCATTGCATGTTCATTTTGAATACCCCCCCCTTGCTGCGAAGCAAACCATTAGGCTACATCGCCACCATTCAAACAATTCAATCACTTGTCGGAACGGATTTGCGTTCCGCAATCACCATGGGAGGCAATTTTCATGCGCATCACAATGAACCAACGGCAAGGCGCCCTGCTCGCGCTCATCTCGCTTCTCCTGCCATTATCGGCTTCGGCCGAGCACCTGTGCGCGTACGGCATTTTCTCGCAAACCGAAACCAACATCCGCGACCGCGTGAAAATCACCCCCGGTGTTGTGGGCGCGAACATCCGCGTCGAAGTGGGCGTCGAGGCACAACTCAACGGCGACATCGTCTCAGCGGGCACGCTGTTTCTACGCGATCGATGCACGGTGAACGCCAACGTGTGGGCAGGCGGTGCCATCACAACGCAAAACCAAGTAACGGTGACCGGCACCTCGCAGGGCAACCTGGGCATTGACCCCGAAAGCATTGCGACAAAAACAGTGCCCGTCGGCACGCAGCACATCACGCTCAACAACGGACAGTCGATGGCGCTCACCCCTGGCACCTACGGCAATGTGCGGCTCAACGCAGGCGCTTCGATGTCCTTTGTCGAAGGCGTGTACAATTTTCGCTCGTTTGTCGTGGAAGCTGGCAACGCGGTGCTGCACTTCGACCCCGACGGTGGTTTCATCGAGCTCAACGCGCAAAACGAGCTGCGGTTTGGCGACCGCAACAGCTTTGTGCTGACCGGAGATGCCGACCCGGTGCAGGTGCAGTGGTACACCAACGCCACCAGCCAGGTGAAGGTGGGCACCGACACAACCTTTAACGGCGTCATCACAGCGCCCAAAGCACAGGTGTACGTGTTTTCGCGCTGCACGGTGAACGGCGCGCTGTACGGGAAATCCGTGTGGGTCGACACCGATTCGAAGATAAACCTGTACCCCAACTGCACGGCCTACAACTCCGACATCGACGACATCATGAAAGTGTGGAGAAATACCGGAGGTCGCACCAACGCGCATTGTGTCCCCAGAACCCTCGACGGAGAAACAGGCTGGACTTGCAAAGTGTACAAAAACCCATGGAGATGGGATTCCCCGGAAAGAACCTGTGGTGTCGGTGGAAGCATCACGGGGGCGACCATCACCTGTCGACCGACGGAGTCCATCTATTCGACCAAGTACAGAATGGGCAAAACATGGGCCAACCTCTACAAACAGGCCCAAGAAGAATTCACTTTTGACAAGGCACGTTATTTCAGAGAACTCGGCCAAGACACCAAAATCGAGTATTCTTATGCACGCTAAATATCATGCCGAAAACATGCTCACAAAAGGTGTAGTTTTCACGATTGCACTGCTAGTGTTGATGTTGGCTGTTGCTGGGTGCGAACCCCCTAAAGAAAATCAGTGGAATTCTACGGACCAACTCTCCGGGTCCGAAGCAGCGCCAGATATTACGTGGATTGCGATCAACAAAGGCGCCTTTGTGTTTGGCTCTGCAGAAGACACGCCTTGTCGCGCACCAATTCGCGAAATAGAAGTTCCCGTTACGCTGACGCGTTCCTTCTTGATGGCCGCCACCGAGGTGACACAGGCCCAGTGGCAGGCACTCGATTTGCCCAATCCATCGCAAAATGTCGGCGCGGACAAACCGGTAACCTTCGTGAGCTTTTACGAAGCCCTGGTGTGGTGCAACAAGCTGTCGCTGCTGGAAGGCCTCGACACCTGTTACGACCTGAGCAGTTGCACCAATCCCGTGGGCACTGGCTGCAACAAGGACGACAAGTGGCCCGACCAAGCCTGCTGGAATAAAAAGAAAGTCTTCAACTGCACGGGTGAAATTCACAAGTACAAGGACTGGTACGCCTGCCCTGGGTATCGCCTGCCCACCAGCGCCGAATGGGAATACGCGGCCAAGGCAGGAACTACGACTAACACCTGGATCGGCGACATAAACGAGCAGATCATCGGCGAGTGCGTCGAACAACCCGCCCTCGAGGATATCGCCTGGTACTGTAACAACTCCGGCGGAAAATTGCACCCGGTGGCCCAAAAGCAACCCAACCCCTGGGGTCTCTACGACACGCTTGGCAATGCCTACGAGTGGACAGACTACTTCTCCGACGGGCAACCATTGAACTACAACAAGCCCGATCAACCGGTTACCGATCCAATCGGTCCTCGCTCCGGAGAAATGATGGAAATCAGAGGCGGAAATTATAAAAAAAGCAGTTGCAAGGTAACCAGTGCATCGCAATTCAATGAAAATGCCGAGACTCGCGCTTACGATATTTCCTTCCGGCCTGTGCGGACGATCCTCGAATAGCGCGGCGCCAAGCGTGGTAGAGTCGGCTTTATGACCTTTCATTTCATGACCTTTCATCATCCAATGCCAAAAATGATCCACCAGCATCAGCGACAATGGTTCTTCTCCACAACTCGGGGAACGCGCAGGAGTCACCTACCGATGAAGACACGCATACCAATCTCCAAAGAACAAATTTGGATTTACATCTGCATTGTTATTTGCGCATTTGCGATCAATGCCTGCCAAACAGCTACCGATGCCAATCAAACAGATACGGAGCTTCATTCAAAAACAAACTCGACAAACACACTTTCGCAAACCGACGATTCGAACACGGCAAGTGACAGCGCGACCGAGTCTTCCGTTATCCAATACGTCGATGAGCTGTCCGGAAACGAATCACCCCCCGCAATCTCCTGGATAACGGTAGAAAGCGGCTCTTTCATTTTTGGTTCACCCCCTACTTCCCCTTGTCGCGCAGCAATGAATGAGGACGAAATTCCTGTTACCCTGACGCGTTCTTTTCAAATTGCAGCAACGGAAGTGACCCAGGCCCAGTGGGAGGCGCTCGACCTGCCGCACGTCTCTTGGACAAAGGGCGCCGAAATGCCGGTGACCCTGATCAATTTCTTTGAAGTGGCTGCGTGGTGCAACAAACTGTCGAGGCTCGAAAATTTGGAGCCCTGCTACGACTTGGGCAATTGCGAAAACGAGATCGGAGATGGCTGCATCACTAATGAAGGAATCAAATTCCCCAGTTGTTGGGGCGGCTATGAACTTGCATTCCGATGCACCGGGAACATACACCGTTTTCCCGATCGCTACTCATGCCCGGGCTACCGATTGCCCACCGGCGCCGAATGGGAGTATGCGGCCAAGGCGGGTGTCACCGAAACCCACACCTACGGCGGCGACCTGCATGCCGACATCGATATTAGCGCGTGCAGCGAACAACCCGCCCTAGAAGACATCGCCTGGTACTGCCACAACTCCGGCGGCGAACTCCACCCGGTGGCCCAAAAACAACCCAATCCATGGGGCCTTTACGACACACTGGGCAACGTGTGTGAATGGACGGATTCGCCGGCAGGCCCTCTAAATGCAAACTTTTCACTGAGCCCAGTTACAGACCCGGTTGGTTTTTCTCATGATGGATCTACTGAAAACAAAGAAGTCAGAGGACAATATTTCAAAAGCACAGGATGCCTTCTCCGCCCAGCAGATAGATCATCTCGAAGTTTTTCTGAACGTAGCGAAACCTTAGGTTTCCGGCCGGTGCGGACGATCCTCGAATAACCCTTCGCGAAAATATGGTAGCGTTTTGGCGCAGAAGGGAATCCCATGAACAATTTCAACATGCGCTACGCTTTTGGGTTGCTGTGCTGCTGCGCCCTTTTCGCGTGCAGCAATGGCAACGATGTCGCCCCAACAAACGAATCGCCAATCAGGGACACAGACACCAACGCTGACAATTCTGAAGACTCAGACACAAACGCTGCCAATTCTGAAGACTCAGACACAAACCGGCCGGTTCCAAACCGAGACGCCGACAAGCTTTCGGGCTTGGAGTCCACGCCAGACATCGACTGGCTTACAATTGAGAAAGGCACTTTTACTTTCGGTTCTCCCCCCACTTCCCCTTGTCGCGCTGCGTATTCCGAAACCGAGTTCCCCGTGACCCTCACGCGCTCTTTCCTCATCGCGGCAACCGAGCTCACCCAGGCCCAGTGGGAGGCGCTCGACCTGCCGCACGCCTCTTGGAGCAAGGGCGCCGAAATGCCGGTGACCCTGATCAATTTCTTTGAAGTGGCTGCGTGGTGCAACAAACTGTCGAGGCTCGAAAATTTGGAGCCCTGCTACGACTTGAGCAATTGTTTCAATTTCATTGGCACTGGTTGCATTCAAGACGGCCAACGTTCTGGTAGAGCTTGCTCCAACGTAGAGACACAGCCAATCTTTTTTTGCAAAAATAGCATACACCGTTTTCCCGATCGCTACTCATGCCCGGGCTACCG
>LSQX01157488.1_pt1 | contig 18968 bp, 18 predicted proteins | sample 654561 | NCBI WGS metagenome assembly LSQX01 (sample SAMN04489861, study PRJNA283612) | anaerobic digester metagenome | isolation source: 4 biogas reactors fed with cattle manure at either 37C or 55C with and... | place: Denmark: Kongens Lyngby | collected 2014
GTGATGATTGCGAATGAGTTCATATTTTACTTCTGATTTTTCGCAAAGTAGGTCGCGGCTTTTTTAACATTTCATTCTCCATCTTCAACTCAGCTAGTTCTAGCTGCATTTGTCGGAGCTTATCTTGCTGTTCCGCTACCTTGTTTTTTTCACCGTTTTCGGTGTAGATTTTTCTACAGCGATAAAGCAAGCTAGAATGAATACCGAGGTCTTCGCAGAATTCCTTTATGGTTTTGGTCGTGGCGTAACTGAGCTTAACCGCATTTTTGCGGAATTCCTCGTCATAACGTTGTCTGATTTTGGACATGATTAATCTCCTTTTTTCTTATAGTACTATCTTATCATCATGTCCGGAATTTTAACATAGACCCCTCTTAAATTAGATTAGACAGTATCCTATCTATCATGAGAATACACTGTCGGCAATACGGTTGAAATAGTAGGATCATCCACAGCCTTGGCGACTCTCCCTGACATCAGCATCAACAAGTCTACATCCAATATCCTCTTTCTTCGAGAACTCGCACACGTTTTGGATTACTGTAAGTCTGGAAGAACGGCAGCCTCAGCAAAGCCAAGACTCTTGCCTTATCTACCCAGAACTCCCCTAAGAGTCCCCACTGCCACATCCAATTCTGGGACCTTCAGAACTCGCAAACACAGAACATATAGAATAGCCCCTTCTATGGTTGTAATTGCCACCTTCCCCAATTCGGCCATCATTCCAACTCCAGCTATTGTTGTCTCAATGTGTGGGTAGCTCCATCGGACAACCAAACCCATCGTTACCGCAGCCACCAAGACCTTGGCTACTGAGTTGATCAACTTATGTATAGGCAGTGGTGCCTTAGCCTTTCGATGCATAACCCAAAGGGATAAGACCAGCCCACACAAACCCGCTATGCTAGTAGCTAGTGCCAACCCCCCCTGCTCTAGCAACTCGACCAACAACAGATTAAGCACAATATTGACCCCGACCGCAAGTAAACCTATTATCATCGGTGTCTTGGTATCCTGCAGAGCGAAAAAGGATCTACTAACCATGCTCCGCATCGAATACACAGCCATCCCCAGACTCAAGAACAGTAGCGCCCAAGCAGTCTCCTGGGTGGCAGTTGCATCAAAGGCCCCACGCTCATAGACTATCCTCACTAACGGCTCCCGAAGCACTATTGTCCCCACTGCAATTGGCGCTAGCAGAAAATGAATCATGCTTAGGCTGTCAATCAGACTATCTCCGAAAGCTTTCCAATCCCGTTGAGCCGCCAGGTCTGCCAATCTAGGATACATTACTGTGACCAAAGAGGTACCTAGAATACCAGGAGCCAAGTTCATCAATCGATTAGCATAATTTAGGGCTGCAACTCGCCCCTCAGGTAAGCTCGACGCTAATATACGATCTACCATTGTATTGATCTCATTTGCCCCTGCTCCTATGATAGCCGGCAGCATCAGCACAAGCATACGCCGTAGGCTTGGATCTCTTAAATTAACTCCCCATCGCCATCGGAACCCAATCCTTATTAGAGCGGGGACTTTTGCCATACAAGCACCGACAGCACCGATTAGTGTCCCAAAGGCGACGGCTCCGATCCCATATCGAGAACCGAAAACAACAATTGATATTATGATAGCGATATTCTGCACCAAGCTAGCCGCAGTCGGTACGGCAAACTCTCCCTCTGCCTGTAGGATTCCAGTCATAATACCAGATAGAAGCTGGAAGACCATCATTGGTAAAATGATCCTGCTGAGGTACACAGTTAAGTCAGCCAACTGCCCTGTGTAGCTTGGTGCTACCAGCATTACTAGATATTCCGCTACAAGCTCCCCGAAAAAAATCACGGCTATGGATATAGCCCCCACCGCAAAGAGCACAGTATTTGCCATCCGGAAAGCGGCTTCTTGTCCTTTACTCTCCCGGATATGAGAATACAGAGGTATAAACGTGGTCGTAAGAGCATAGCTTATTGTCCCAAAGACAAGATATGGAATGGTACGAGCCACCAAATAAGCATCCGTCGCATACGTAGCACCAAAAACCGCCGCTAGCGAGGTTTCTCGTATAAATCCTAGTATCTTGCTTATGATAGTCAAAAAGGCGACAATACCGGCCGCCTTAGTCAGCGATGACTGCTTCATTTACATCCTCGTCCTAACAACCTGGGCCACTCCTTGACGTACTAACATAAGAGTTTGCGAAGGCCATAAACTCTCGCCCCACGCAAACTCCAGAGTTCGTTCTCTCTAGACATTAATTACTACAATTATCGGCTTTTTCCTGCCAGGAAACACACGTTCCGTCGCCAATTATTGGAAAGCTCCGTCTTGTGAGTGTCTTTCTGTTTCTGGGGAGGTGCCTCTCCGCTACCTCCGGTACTTCTCCTTTAGCCGCCGCCTCATATCTGTAAACCGATCCCACGCGTCTTTGGTGACATGCTCAGGGATTCCGCCGGAATCCATCAGGAAAAAGCCGGGTGTGACAGTAGAGAACAGATGGTCCAAATACTCCCACTGCCTGTTCTCATCCCAGTTAAAAAAGTGCTTACTGATGCCTCCCACAAATGTGATCCTGTCACCATACCGCTCGGCCAATTCTGCGATGTTCATCCCCTCCGAAGGATCAAGGGGATTGAGTAGGTTTATCCCGATGTCATAAAGATCCTCCATTAGGGGGTTGATGTTCCCATGGCTGTGGAGATGGAGAATAGCATTGTAGCTTCGGCATAAGTCTGCTAGCTCCCCATGCCAGGGACGGAAATACTGCCGGTAAAGCTCTGGACTGATTATTAGGCTGGTATCACTTCCCAAATCATCACAAAAGCACAGGATGTCTAAACCGGCCTTGAGTAAGTGCTGTGCTACCTGCAGATTGTAGGTACCTAACCTTTCAATGAGTTCCTTGGCAGCCCGGGGCTGCAAGAGTAGGTCCATCAAAAACTTGTCATAGGGATAGAAAAAATAGTGAACACCGGAGAAAAAGCCGTTTAAGCTCCCATAGGTCAAACGGCCTTTGTCTTTATGGTAGGCAATCTCTTCTGCAAGCCCCTCATACCGCTTGGGATCATTGGGATCGGGTAGATAGACGTCCAGGTCTTCCAGGCTCTCCAGAGGATAACTATAGTGATGGTAAAAATGCGGGTTGTATCTTACTTCTTTATACACACCTGTCTCATACATAGTCACCCGCCGATTCTCAGTCCTGGAGATGGTCTTCTCTGCGAACTCACCGGGCCCTCCGTGTCCGAAGGCGATGGAATGCCCCCAACCAACCGGTACTGCGGGGATATCTGCCCTCTCAGCATAGAGGGCCTTCACCTCCCAGTCCTCCCTAGGTGAGGCGCCGTAGGAAAAATCTTCACGGGGGATTATATCTGACGGGACACATTCTTCCCCCAACAGCTCAGCAGCTAGCTTCTCATCAAAAAACCCCATGGTCCAAGGTATTATTTCATTGGATTCTCCGGCTAGAACCGCCATGAAGCGCTCTCGCGGCGTCATATGCCCCCTCCTTTCAATATCTAGTAGGTCTACTTCCCATCTTCATCGAGGCCCTGTTGCTGCAGCATTTCTTCTAATAGCTCTATAGTGAGCAGAAGTGCTCTAGTGATGTGGAATGGATCCTTAACCGGCAGGGCTACAACTTTGTCCATAGGGTTGCCTGCCCGATCTCGAATCTGAATCCATTCCCCGATGCTTGGATCAGGATGGGGGAAAGTGGCAAAGGTGTAGTCATGTACCTGCTCATAGACCTTGAAAAGCTCTTCCTTGCCGGTCAGGGCATATGCCAAGAGAGTAGCATAGACGGTTTCGGAATGGACCCACCAGAGCTTATCAGCCCAACCGTCGAGGACTTTCTGGGTCAGTGGATGATCGGCAAAGGCTCCTAGCTCGCCCCGGGGCTTGCCGCCCTCGGCATCTACGAAGTGGAATAGGCCGCCGCATTCTTCATCCCAGCCCAGCTGGAAGGTAGCTTCCATCACTTTAGCCACCAAGTCAATGAGTTCATCCCTCATCGGCCCCTCTAGCTCTACAGCATAGTGCAGGAGAAACCACATATCCTCCAGAGTGTGTCCGGGATTAACATAGCGCCCAAGGATGCAGTCATCATCTCTGCCATTTTCATGGATCAGTTCCCGGATGATTCCATCAGGACCGATGAAGTTATCTACTATATCTTGAGCAAAGAACTGACGCTTTTGGGCTATGCAGTCTGCTGCCTGATGATCTAGGCTCCTTGCAGCCTTAAGCAGCTGATGGCTGGTATTTAGAAGGATCATAGAGATTCCATGGGCTCTGTATCCAGGAGGAAGCGGCTCCGGTTCAGTGCGAAACTCCCGGTGCTCAAAGCGGGAGACTATGGAGTCAAATATCTCCAATGCTAGTTCTAGAGCCTCTTGGTTTCCTTCAACTTCTGCAAACTTGGCAAACCCCAGGACGGCAAAGCAATCCGCATAAGTACTGATGTCATACCCGCCTCCTGGCACCGGCTCCTTCGGCTCACCCTCCCGGGTGAGAATAAATGCGCAGTGGCCATTTGGAAGCCGGCAGTGATCTTTAAGGAAAGCATAGCCGCTTCTGGCTAGGGGCAGATACTTGGAATCAGGCCCTTCACCTTCTGCCAACTCACCAAGCAGCCACAGCATTCGCCCCTGGGACCAGACGTATTTGTCGGTGCTTACCAGCTGATCACCGTAGTTATTGAAACAGGTAAAGTAGCCTCCATATTCATGGTCGATACCGTTCTTCATCCAGAAGGGAAGTATATATTCATATAGGTGAGTCTTGTAGAACTCCAGCCGATCCTCGAGGAGTCTCTTGCGTTCCTGTGTGATTTCCAGCATCATTATCCCCCCATTTGTCGCTGAAAGACTGCCTTACCCCTTAAGACCTGTTAAGGTCACACCCTCAATGATATTCCTGCGGAATATGGCAAAGACGGTGATAATGGGCAGGATGGATACAACCGAACCGGCTGTGATGGAGCCGTAGTCTACTGTAAACCTATGCTGGAACATACCTAGACCAAGTTCCATGGTATACATCTCAAGTTCATTGGCAATTAGCAGGGGCCAGATGAAATCTCCCCAGGCATTCTTGAAGGCAAAGATAGCCAAGGCAGCCATAGCCGATTTGGATAGAGGCATAATGATCTGCCAATAAATCCTAAACTCGGAGCAGCCGTCAATTCTCGCCGCATCCAGCAATTCATCGGGAATGCTGACGATATTCTGCCTCATAAAGAAGATACCGAAACTCATCACCAAGAGGGGCAAAGCCAACCCTTGGTAGGTATTAATCCAACCCAGCCTGTTAACCATGAGATAAAAGGGTATCATGTACGACTGAAACGGAACCATAGACGTAGCCAATATGATCAAGAACAAAAGAGTCCTGCCGGGAAATTGGTACTTGGCAAAGATGAATCCCGCAAAAGATGATGTGAGCAAAATACTGACAGTGGAAATCGATGATACACATAAGCTGTTCAAGAAAAACCGGAAGAACGGCGCCGCTGAGAAGGCTTCAATATAGTTGTTGAATGTGGGACGCCGTGGAATAAACTGCGGCGGCCAGGTGATGACTTCCTCAGGCGGCTTGAGAGAAGTAGAAAGCATCCAGATGAATGGAAGCAGCATGATTACAGCTCCCAATAGAAGGAAAAACTGACCCACCGCTTGAGCAGCAAGCTCTCTTGAAGCTTTTTTGCTAACCATCTAGTTAACCCCCCTTGTATCGCCAGGCTGACTATTGAATGCTTGCACCGGCGTCTTCCCCGCGGAATACTCTGAGCTGTATTACTGTTAGAGCTAGCACAATTAAGAGCAGCATAACCGCCTGTGATGAGGCATAACCCATTTTGAAATACCGGAAACCTTCTTCATAGATGTTGAAGACAAGGGTTCGCACTGCGTTTCCAGGTGCTCCCTGAGATCCAGTGGTCATGACATACACCGGTGTGAAGATGTTAAAACCATCGATGGTGGAGGTAATCAAAACATACAGGAGGATAGGTTTCAATAAGGGTAGGGTAATATGGCAGAAGATCTGCCAGCCGTTAGCTCCATCGATGGCAGCTGCCTCATAATACTGGGCCGGGATGTTCTTTAGGCCAACGAGAAACATAATCATGTTATAGCCCAGGTTCTTCCAGATGCACATGATAATCATAGACATGAGGGCGAGATTGGGATACATCAGCCAGCCGATGGGCTTTATGCCAAACAGCGATAGTATATAGTTAAGCAGCCCGTAGCCTGGGTCGTAGATCCATTTCCAGATCACCGACACAGGCACCATTGGGGTAATCACAGGCAGAAAGTACAGGGTCTGGTACAAACCGGTCAGTCTGCTGGGCCGGTTAAGGGCAACGGCCAATGCCAATGACAAGGCCATGCCTATTACCACAGTGGAAAAGGCAAAGATGGCGGTATTTCTTAAAGCCATTACGAACAGCCGGTCATTGAACAAATTCATATAGTTCTGTAGGCCGATAAACGGCTTAAAAGGCTTGATAAGATTCCAGTTGTGAAAACTGAGGTTGATTGTATTGGCCAAAGGTATCACACGCAGCCAGATAAAAAGCGCTAACACAGGTAGTAGTCCCAGATAGCAAAACAGGTACCTCTTGGTTTGAACCCTCATCACACGGCGGCCAGGCGGGCGTACCATGCTCATCCCCCATTCCCAGTAAAGTGTAGTTCAGGCTAGCAGCTTGCTGCAGGGGGAGCATATGCAGCAGGAAGCTGCATATGCTCCCTTATTGTCCACTTAGTCGGCGTAGACGCCGTTCTCCCTCAGGATGTCATCGGTCTCCTTGGCCGCATCGGCCAGGATCTGCTTCATTCTGTCGATGTCATCTACTAGGCTTTCATCCATGAAGGCTGCGACCAGTCTTTCCGCCAACTTGGTCTGGATCTCATCGAAGCATGCCAGAGGCGGAATTCCATAGAGCTCGAAGCCCTTGGGAAGGTCCATAAATGCCCGGTACTGCGGCACTGCCTGGAAGATCTCTTCATAGTCTGCAGCTAAGCATGGGAACCAGCCAACTTCAGCCAAGAGCAGCTTCTGATACTTGGGCTGGAACATGAACTGCAGGAAGTCCCAAGCTACATCGGGGTGCTTGCAGGTCTTGGTTACATACATGTTCACCAGGTTGCAGATGGTACCACCGCGGTTGTGTACCGGAAGAGGAGCGGTATCATATTCAACATCAGGAGCGTACTGCTGCATATGGCCAACTACCCAAGACTCTCTGGTAAACATGGCATGGGTCTCAAGTGCAAAGCCCTCTGCGTCAGCCTTGACCTGGTAGCTGTCAACCTTGTACTTGTGCAATAGGTCAATGTACAGCTTAAGAGCCTCTAGACCAGCTTCATTGTTGTAGCCATTGCGCCATTTACCTGGGGCAACTTCCTCGACGATGGTCCCGCCGGCTGGATACAGCCAGAACCACCATTTCTCAGCAACACCGCTGCCGCCGCCGGACTTGCGAAGGCTGATTCCGGCCCTCACAAGGTTGCCGTTGGCATCATATTTGGCCAGCTTCTGGGAGTATTCGATCACTTCATCCCAAGTAGTTGGAGCACCCGGCAGTCCGGCTTCCCGGAACATAGCTTTGTTCCAGAACATCACCTGACGGCCTTGGAAGAGCGGCAGACCGTAGGTCTTACCGTCAATGGTAAGGTCGTTGACATAGAACTGGTCAAACACACCGCTCTTGAGGAAAGCATCGATGTTATCCGGATTGGGATTTAGGAGCCCGGCTTCAATAAACTTGCGCATTGTATATGACGTGGTCTCGATGATATCTGCTGCGGTATTGGATGGTATGGTCGCGGATAGCTTCTGCTCATGTTCCCGAAGCGGATGGGTTAAGAAGGAAATCTCTACATTTGGGTTTTCCTTCTGGTAGTCTTCAATTACCTGCTTGTAGAAGGGTGCCATCTCTGGATAGCCGCCCCACAGGGTGAGCTTAATATGCTGTGCTGACGCGGACACACTAGCAAAGGCAATCACCAGCAAGACACAGACCAGAAAAACCTTGTGCTTTCTTAACACTGTAGTCCCTCCTCAAAGATTTCATTGCTAAAGCCCTTCACCATGTCCAACTTCCATCCAGTCTGACCAATCCTAAGAGGCTCCCACCTCCTTTTAGCTATCTTTGATGAATTAAGTAACTTAAGGTTTCAGTAACCATCTATGCATCGGGCAGACAAAAGATGTCCACCGCATTTTCATATGCGATTTTTGAGATCTCATCTTGACTAAGACCGGCATCCTGCACTAATCCCCAGATGAACGCGGGGTTAAGCAAATTGGCATCACTGCCGAATACAACCCTGCCTGCACCTACTGTCTGAACAGCCCGGTGGATCTTATCTGCATCGGGAAAGCTGGAACAAGGGTCTAGATAGACATTCTGAAGTTCAGCTACTGCCTCTAGCCCCTGTGGCCATTTATCTCCACCCATGTGGCCCATGATAAACTTAGTCTCTGGAAAGTCGGCAGCTACCTGCTTAAGATCACTAACCTGATCTGGGAAAGTATGCACCAGTACTGGAAGGCGGCTTTCTGCAACCTTTTCTAAAATCTTTATTGCGCTGCGGGATGTAAGTCTGTATCTATGTATTTCTGGGTGGAGCTTTACGCCTACAAACTTAGGGTGGTTCCGGTACTTTTCCAGTTCATCGAGGGATTGGGTAAGGTAATGGGGATTGAGTACCACATAACCCCACATGGAATCCCTGTCTGCGATAATATCGGCAAGCTCCCTATTTCCCTCAACGAAGTCATAAGTCAGCGCTGAGACATGGGAAAGGATGATCTTTTCAATCCCACAGGCTGCCATATTCATCTCAAGATCAGAAGCACCGGCACCCCGGATTGGAAACATCCATGTTCCCACATGGCCGTGAACATCTATGATTCTCATGTCAACCACCCCAGCTGTTTGGCAATATTGCCGCCAAGAATTCGTTCTCTATCTTCTTCCCCTATGCCGGCCTTCATGAGAGGCAAGAGGGATGAGCTTACCGGATGCAGTGGCGATTTGGAGCCGTACACTATCCGGTGGGAGCCAAGTTCGCTGACCAGCACCTCGTAGCCATCCGGTGAGTTAAGGAGGTGGGTCTCGAGCAGAATATTCTCGCAGCTTTTCGCCACCGCAATAGCTTCCGCCAGATTGCCGTAATAGACACCGGTGATGATAAATGTCATATCGTACCTAGAAGCCAACTCCCCCAGCTCGGTGATGACTCCATTGTTCTGATGTCCCCCTACCCGGGCAGGACAGATGGCTATAGCATTTTCTTTTTCCAGCCTTTCGAGAATGGAATAGAAAGGCTGAAATCTGTAGGGCCAATGCTGATACTCAGGGAAGAATCGAAACACCTTCACTCCTTTAGAACACAACCGGTCTACCTCTTCATCTACTCCCAACCAGCGGTGGGGGTTGATGGTGGCAGCAGGTATCAGCTCGGGATGTGCTGCACAGGCCTTCAGGGTTTCATCATTACCCTTTACGAAGTCATCGAATATACCCCGGAGAGAGCAGATTACGAGATTAGTGATCCCGTGGGATGCGGCGTTCTCCCGGACAGATGCTAGGTTAGATGTAAGTTGGCGGTGAGGCCAAAATCCAAAAAAGCTGTTACAGTCAATGATCATGGGCAAGACCTCTTTAAATGAACTTAGTTTTTTAACCCAACCAAGTATGTTCTGGTGCAACATTTCTGCAACGGTATTGTCATTTCCTGCTTAGATCGTAATTTTGGCTAAATGCTATACTTCGGGCTCGATTCGCTTTTATCGGTGTTTCAGGATAGCTTTATGGATTTCGAAGAGACTTGTGAAAACCCCATTCTTCCAAGGCGAAAATCTGCTCCAGTGCCAGGACATAGGCGCCCATCAGCGGAGCACTCCCCTTAATGTCGGATATTTCGATGCTGAGATTGCTTTGGATTTCTTCAAGGGTCCTTCCATACACCTCAGCTCGCACCGCGTCACATAACGGCTGTCCCAACCGGGAGAGTTCTCCTCCTAAAACAACCAGCTCAGGATTGAGGAGATTGACCAGGTTTGAGATAACCATGCCTATAGTGCGGCCTGTCTCGCTGATTAGTCCTTGAACTTCAGGAGAATCCGCCAAAGGCTTGGTAATTAGGTCATTTAGGGTCAGGTTGTCCCGGGTCTTGCCGCAGACTTGCAGGGTCTCATCTGGGATGACGGCCTTGGCCTTCTCTAGAATTGCTCTTAAGCCGCACACAGCTTCAAAACAGCCCCGCTGACCGCAGGTGCATAGGGGACCATCGTCCAATACGTGCACATGGCCGATCTCACCAGCAAAACCCTTTAGGCCTCCGTAAATGTCGCCTCCCGCGACAATACCGGCGCCGATACCAACCGATAGATTGATAAACACCACATGATCCCGACCCCGGGCAAGGCCGTATTCCTTTTCTGCTAAGGCGGCCGCGTTGGAGATGTTCTCGACATTAACGGGGATGCCGCCCAACCGCTCAGTCAGCATTGTGCTGAGCGGAATATTGATCCAGCCGAGGTTTGATGACCTCTCTACAACACCGGTATGGGATGATACAAGACCGGGACTGGCAACTCCGCACCAGAGGACCTTCTGGGGGCTAATCTTAAGTTCGCTGACCAGCTCCTCAAAAGACTGACCAACAGCCTCAACTACCTGTTCTGGGAGGTCGGTATTGAACTGGCAGTATCTTTCGCCAAGGATTTCTTGGTTGAGGTCAAAGATAGCTATCACGGCTTCGCCCCGCTGGATTCTAACGGCAAGGACATAGGCGGCCGTAGGATTGAGTTCCAGTAGGATCGGCCTGCGTCCACCGCTTGACTCCCCGTGACCCACTTCTTTGATCACGTTGTTTTCCAAGAGCTCCGCAACGATGACGGACACTGTAGATGGTGTCAGACCTGTCTCCCGGGCGATTTCGTACCGGGCTATGGGTCCCCGTTTTCGGATCATATCCCTGACAAGTAAGCGGTTGTTTACCTTCAAATCCTTACTGTTACTGCCTAACCACATATTATTTGCGACCTCCTACACTCAGGGGGCTGACTCTGCTGCTGTCTTTCATTTAGCTTGAGCTGGTTCAAATATGTTTGACCTGCTTTGCCTTAACTTAGCTGCCAAGCTCCCAGACTGCTAGAGTAAATGCTTGACACGGTAGAAGTACTTCTCCTCATAGGCTTTGTTTAGCCTATCGCCTTCCGGCAGGTTGGCACTGGTCCATACCGGGGGCCGAATACCTGCCTCGATCAGTTTTTCAGCTGTGCGAATCATCAAGAGATTGATGGCAAAGGCATTGCAATAAGTGGAAGTTGGCCCCATCTTTTGGTCTAGCCCTTCGACGTCCACCACAGCATCTCCTAGGGGCAGGTAGTTATCTATAAACACATCCACTAGTTCATGGAGGTTTTTCCCGCTGGGATGCCGGGCTGGAGCATCTTTAGGAACATGCTCGGCAAAGGCAGTTGAGGTGATCCCGATAGAAGTCACTCCCCTCTCCCGGCAATATAAGGCACAATCGATGGTCATGGAGTTAATGCCATATGCATTGACAATAACCAACACATCGCCTTCAGCTACGCCGTAGGATTCCAGCACTGCCTTAGCATACCCGGGAGTGCGCTCAATATAGTTGGAACGCTTAGCGCCAAACATCAGGATCGTTCCAGGATCGAGAATAGGATTAACCGGAGCAAGCCCCCCTGCCCGCCAAAGCACCTCCTCGGCCGCCAGATTGGAGTGGCCTCCCGGGCCGATGACATTGATCAGCTTGTCATCTAGAACAGCCTTGGCCAGTATGGATGCGGCTTTATCAATTGACTCCTGCTGTTCTGCCTCAATTCTTGTCAACACCGATATTATAGTCTCCAGGTACTGCTTACTGGTTTTGGACAAGACTGCATCTCCTTTCTAGACACCGGCTTTTTCCGGCGTGTTAAGCCGCCGTAACTGCAAGATATCACTCTGCAGAAAGCAGACCTGCTGCATCTCGATCTAGGTACAATATGGCTGCATCATGACGGCGGAGGATAGATGCCGGGCAGTGGGTCCCGATGTCTCCCTCGATGGTTTCCTTCACGGCCTCTGTCTTGGTCGTGCCGGGTACCATACAGTAGATGAAGCGGGCAGACATGATGGCAGGAATGGTCAAGGTCAGCGCCTGTGTGGGAACCAAATCAATGGATTCAAAACAGCCGTCATTGACCTGCTGCATGCGGCACCGCTCATCTAAAGTGACGATCTTCACCAAGAATGGATCTTCAAAATCTGCTACTGGCGGATCGTTAAAAGCGATATGACCGTTTTCTCCAATGCCGATAAAGGCAAAATCGAGGGGGTATTTCCTGAGAAGGTCAGCATACCTTTCAGCTTCCGCCTCAGGTGAAGGACAATCGCCCCGCAGGTAATGAACTTCACGGAAATTGACTTTCTTGAAAACATGCTCATCCAAGAAAACGGAAAACCTCTGAGGTGCATCACTGGGAAGACCTAAGTACTCATCTAGATGAAAAGCCCTTATCCGCTCCCATGGAATGCCGTCCGCGCTGGTTAGTGCTTCCTGGAACTCATTCTGCGACGGAGCTGCTGCAAAGACTACATTGACCTCATCCTTTTCGGTCAATACCTCCCGGATCTTGCTGATAGCAGCTGCCGCTGCGGCTTTCCCCATTGCCTCCCGGTTCGGATAGATTTCCACCCTCAGCTTATCCTTGGTAAACTGCCGTTCTGGTGTAAACACTGCGCCTCCCCTTTCTTATGAAGAATAGACGATTTTGCCGCCGACAATGGTATAGACAACTGTAAAGTCGTCCCGTAGAACCGTTATATCTGCATACTTGCCGGGATCTAAACTGCCCAGGCTATCATCTACGTTGAGGATCCGTGCCGGAGTGATTGTCGCCATCTTGACTGCCTCTGACAGGGGTACTTCCGCAAGTTCAACCATGGTCTTCAGAAGCTGTGTGCCGGTTACGACACTTCCTGCAAAGGCCGACCGATCAGGAAGCCAGGCCACCCCGTCTTCCACCACTATTTCTTGACCGCTTTCATCACTACCGAGAAAATAGTTGCCCTCCGGCATGCCCGCAGCGCTGAGGGCATCTGAGCAGAGAGCAATTCTTTCGGCTCCTTTGCATTTGTAGATTAACTTGAGTAGGGAGCCCGGCAGGTGTTTGCCGTCGGCAATCACTTCCACAGTCAATTCATCTAGGAGAAGCCCTGCCTCAATGGTTCCTGCTACCCGGTAGCAGTTCACCCGTCTCACCCCTGACATTCCGGAGTAAAGATGGGTTATGTGGGAATACCCTGCCTCTACTGCCGCTACAACCTCATCGTAAACAGCATCTGTATGACCAATGCTGGCCAAGATGTTCCGCTTTCGCAGCTCTCTCCCCAGATCTAGGGCACCCGGAAGCTCCGGGGCTGCTGAAACCCGTTTAATAAATGGATAGCGTTCTAGTAACTCAAGATACTCTTCTGGATCCGGGTTCTTAAGATATCTGGGATCCTGGGCGCCCCGCTGTTCATAGGAAAAATACGGGCCTTCCAGATGCACTCCCAGGAGCCGAGCCCCATCGACGGTCTTTTCTTGCTCGGAGGAAAAAGTGTCCAAGGCTTTCTTAATGTCCTCCAGGGAGTTGGTCAGCGTCGCCGGTAAGATGCCGGTACTGCCGCCCTGGGCATGGGTTTGCGCGATTTTCCTAATAGAAGCGGCGCTGCCGTCCATAAGGTCTGCCCCGCCTCCACCGTGAAGGTGCAGATCAATGATCCCAGGTATGATCAATGAGTTCCGCACATCAATGATGTTAGCGCCCTCAGGAATCTGGCAGTCTTTCATACTGAAAACTTCATGGATACGACCATCTTTAATGGCAAGACCGCCAGGAGCTATCATTCGATGGGGAGTTAAAACCCGCCCATTTACAAGGTAATAATGAGTCCAAGCCTCGTTTCGCATATTGGTCTTCACTATAATCCTCACCCCTGACTAGTCAGCGGCTGCCGCCACTAGCTTTACAGCGCCTTTCACCAGAACATCTCCCATGCTCCGGGCAAAAAGTGATGTCTCGACCTCATAGCCGCCTTGCCCATAGGCCTCCGGAGTAGGAAGATAACCCCAAGAGCCGTTGGCATATCCGACAATAAATACCTGCAGATCCCGGCGGCTCTGACGGATGCTGAGGCCCAGTTCTGCGAAAAGCTCTCCCGGAACGGCCAAGAGAACCGCACTACCTATCCTTACGGCCTGAAGGGGAACAGCCGCTTCCCGGAACCCTTCCAGCTTATGGGCAGCGATCAGATCCTTAAGACACTCTAGATAAATCTTGGAGATCTCTAGCTGCTCCCTTTTATCTGTTGCTGTATGTACTCCACGGAGCGTTTCTATTTCCCGAGCTTTGCGGGAAATCATCATCTCCAGTTCCTGGACACCGGGAAGGTCTTTTAGCGGAAGGGACACATCTACCTTGCGGACTTTGATAACTACCTGTTCCTGCCAAGGGCCAGACTCAAGTCCATCTATTGCTGCCTGACCCAGCCGCCCTCCAATTTCAGCAGCTTTTTCAAAGGTACGGAAATTGTAAACCTCACCTAGGGCACTGGCATCGGCTGAGTAACCGATATTGACATTGCCCGTTGCTCCATTGAAGAAGAGCACGCAGCACCCGGGGTGAGCCTCTTCTACGGTCCGTCTTAGGTAACCCGGATAGTCCGCTGTAATCTGGCGGTTTTCTGCTCCTAAGACCGTTGGGTGCAGCGGGAAGTTGATTATACAGCCCTTAAGTTCATCTCCGGCATAAAACCCTATGAAATTTAGGTCGCAATCGGGGCTCGGCTCCAACGTACGGCGGTTCTTGGCAATGCCGGGCACCTGAACGGAACCGACCTTGACTTTGACAGGCTCGAGGGCAGTTAAAGCCTGCAGCGCGGCGTCCACAGCTGCTTCGGCGATTTTATCCACAACGGACTGCTGCCTAGCATCTGATGTCTCTATTACCACCGGTCCTGAATGGGTATGGGTTGCAGCCACAAGTATTGCGTCCATCGGTATCTGTGTTCGCTCATGGATTTCCCGACAGATTCTTGTTGCTAGGTAATCCGGCACCTCTAGAAGATCTAGACTGATTAAGATAGCTAATTGGTCTTGGTGCCGCAATACCGCTGCATTTGTGTATAGATCATCGTGTATACCGACCGCTCCTCCGGTCCTGGCAGCGTAACCTGCCATAGCAACACCTTCGGATGGTGTGATCACTCTTGCTGCAAAGCCTGCGAAAAGTGGTTCCACTAGTCAGCTGACCTCCTTTCCCACAAGCAGATTCCCATAGTCGATGCAAACTCCAATTAACCAAACTCTGAAGGAACACCTGATATGAATCAGAAAGTTAGTTTTTTAAACAAACCAAGTATGGTGGATCTTCTGCGCCCCTCTTCCCAATTCCTTCTTGTTGCAAGAATATTCTTGGGTTATTTTTTGATTCCACCCTAAACTGCTTTTGGGCGGCGATTCTCCCATGGATCAAGAATGGATCATTCCTGTAAAGCTGACTTGGCAGACTTGTAAAGCGATAGGAAAGCAGCATAGCGAAGAAATAGATTGGGAAAGGGGAACTATGGAGGAAAGAAGCGGGTTCACCTTCTTACACCAGGGAAGCACTTTGCTGCTTGAGGTCAGCAAAGTGCTTCCCAGTTAAGTCATCTCACAAAATTCGTAAACACAGGGGCTTCTCTTTCCGGTAGCTTAACACCATGCTGAAGGGCGACCTGTTTGCATTTCAAGAAAAACGCCATGTTTCTTGCCAGCACCCGCATGTTATACAGCCCTTCTTTATCTTCGTACACATCTTCTGGTTTTGCCCCGTGGACCATGTTCCAATACCTGGCCGATATAATCGGCATTTGATGTAAACCGAAATACTTGTTCATTTGATCATACGTAGCCGTTGTACCGGCCCTCCTGGCTGCTATCACACAGGCGGCTGGTTTCAGATAGAACATCTTATCGGCATTCCCGTGATCGGTATAGAAGAGCCTATCCATAAAGGATGTCATGTTTCCGCTGGGGGCAGCGTAGTGGACAGGCGTCCCAAAGATAAACCCATCTGCATCTTCAGCTATGTCACGAAACTCATTTACAACATCATCAATTGCACATCTCCCCGTTGTTCTACATTTCCGGCATGCGATACAACCTGATATGGGTTTGTTGCCTATCCAAAACATCTCAGTCTCAATACCTTCCTGGTTCAACGTCTTGGCCACCTCTGTAAGGGCAGTGTATGTGCATCCTTCCTTGTTTGGACTGCCGTTCACCAGCATTACCTTCATTGGCAATCTCCTTTCCTATTTAGGGAGCCAAATAATTAAGCATTAACGCCAAGGCTACCGACGGGTGAGTTCTTCCAAACTCTCTGGATAACGACCTCCTATGATAGTTACCTCAGAAAGGATGCCCTCGAGCTCGTGGAGGTCTTCATCGGTGAGCTTTATATCCACCGCCCCGATGTTCTCTTTCAGACGCTCGAGTTTCCTTGTACCGGGGATAGGCACAATCCACGGCTTCTGGGCAAGGAGCCATGCAAGTGCTATCTGCCCTGGTGTTGCACCCTTTCTCTTGCCAAACTCGGTGATCCTGTGCACCAGGGCCAGGTTGTTCTTCCGTACCTCCGGTGCAAATCTAGGAATTCTGGCCCGCAGGTCCCAGTCTTCATACGTTGTGTTTTCATCTACTGCCCCGGTCAAGAAGCCTTTCCCCAGGGGACTGAAGGGTACGAAACCTATGTTCAACTCTTCACAGGTTGGCAGTACCTCCTTCTCTGGTTCTCTGTACCAGAGGGAGTATTCGCTCTGGACTGCTGCAACCGGCTGGACAGCATGGGCCCTTCGAATGGTCTCTGCACTTGCTTCCGAGAGCCCAAAATGCTTGACCTTGCCCTCCCTGATAAGATCCTGCACCGCTCCGGCAACATCTTCTATAGGTACCTTTGGATCAACACGGTGCTGGTAAAAGAGATCAATAGCTTCGACCCGAAGGCGCTTGAGGGAGGCCTCGGCAACCCGCCGGATCTGCTCCGGCCGGCTGTCTTGACCAGAACCGGCTGTCGGTCCTTTGCCGGGAATGTGTTTGAATCCGAACTTGGTAGCGATGACCACTTCCCCCTTGAAGGGCTCCAAGGCTTCACCAAGAAGTTCCTCATTGGTAAAGGGGCCGTATACCTCCGCGGTATCAAAGAAGGTAATGCCAAGCTCTACGGCTTGCCGGATCAGTTTGATCATGTCGTCCCTATCAACGGGAGTGTCACTCCAGCTCATACGCATGCAGCCCAGTCCAAGAGCAGAAACCTCTAGATTTCCAAGTCTACGCTTTTCCATTTTCCTCCCCCTTCAAAAATATACTTTCTCAAAGGTCAGAGAGCAGCTCTACAGGTTTAAGTATCTAAGATGTCCCTCTAACATAGACACACGCAGACAAGCCCTCCAGGAATTGGTTCCTTGGGCTCGACTGTATCATAGCACGGCAAGACGCAGTTGGATATAACAATCCTCTCGGATTATTGTGTAATACTCCAATTTATTGGTCTGTATATCAAACCTGTGATATCATTACTCTGAGATGTCTTATGAAATCCAGGGGTTGTCCGAAGGAAAACTAGTGAGTGATAAAGAGATGGGGAGCTTGTTAAAATGTTGGATGACATTGATTCCATATATCGCAGGATTGACCTCACAAAGCAGCGGTTCCACGCCTACAGGACTGAACTAGTTGATCGCATCAGACGGGCAGTCCAAACAGAGGGCACTGTGGAGCCCTTTGACGGGCTTCGGCTTCACCGATATTCCTCGCCCACGGAGCTTGTCCACAGCGTGTCAGACCCTGCCTTCTGCGTGATTGCCCAAGGGAGGAAAGAGGTTTTTCTAGGAGATGAGTGCTACGGGTACGATCCCATGAACTACCTATTGGTTACCTCGGAGCTTCCCATCGTCAGTCACGTTACCGAAGCATCGCCGGAAAGACCCTACCTCGCCCTTAGTGTGAAGCTTGATCCCGGGATGGTCAGTGCGGTGATGGTTTCCGCCGGTCATCTAGGAAGTTCCGGCAATGTGCGGGCAGTGGCGGTAAGCCCACTTAGCGGCGCTCTACTGGATGCAGTGGTGCGGCTGGTAAGACTGGTGAATAGCCCGTCCGAAGCACCTTTCCTCGCGCGCCTCATCATCCAAGAAATCATCTACCGCCTCTTAAGAAGTGAACAGGGAGCTAGGCTCTGCTACATTGCAGCCCAGGGCGGTCATACCCATGAGATTGCAAGGGCCATCGCCTTGATTCGCTCCCAGTTGGACCAGCCCCTTGAGACGGAGGAGATTGCCAGGGAGCTTGGTATGAGCGAATCCAGCTTCTACCACCACTTCAAGACAGTCACTGCCATGACTCCCCTGCAGTTTCAAAAGCAGCTTAGGCTCCAGGAAGCCCGGCGACTTATGCTGGTTGAAAACCTTAATGCCGCCAGCGCGGCCTATAGGGTAGGGTACAACGATGCCTCCCACTTTAGCAGAGACTATAAGAACCTTTTCGGTCTTCCGCCATTGAAGGATGTAAAGCGCCTCAGGAGGGCATCGCTGAAGAGCAGCGGCTAAGCATACAAATGGCACTTTACCAGCACGCCATCGAGTCTTGCAATCGGTGGCGCCTCTTCATCGCAGATGGGCATGACCCGGGGACAGCGGCCTGAGAATTTACACCCTTTCTTTAGGAAATCCCTTTCCTCAAACCCGGAGAGCTTAATCCTTCCCCTCCACTTCTTGGCTGGGTCCGGCTCCGGCACCGAATCCCGCAGGATCTGAGTATACGGATGCTTAGGATCAACCAAGACACTGCTTACCGGGCCCATCTCCACAATATTCCCCCGAAACATCACCGCGATGCGGTCACTGA
>LSQX01276585.1_pt2 | contig 18968 bp, 17 predicted proteins | sample 654561 | NCBI WGS metagenome assembly LSQX01 (sample SAMN04489861, study PRJNA283612) | anaerobic digester metagenome | isolation source: 4 biogas reactors fed with cattle manure at either 37C or 55C with and... | place: Denmark: Kongens Lyngby | collected 2014
GTTCTGCCACTAAACTACACCCGCATTTGATACGAACAGTCGCTATTTTACCTGAGCTTTGAATTTTTGTAAAGTACAAGCTTTGAATTACAACTTGAGTTTTAAATCCGAACATGACAAAATTACGGCGGAGGAAGAATTATTAATGACCAAACACTATGACAATGAGAGTATTTCCTCGCTAAAGGGGGCTGACAGGGTTCGCTTGCGTCCCAGTGTAATCTTCGGTTCTGACGATTTACGCGGGGCGCAACAGGCATTTTTTGAAATACTGTCTAACTCCATTGATGAAGCCAGGGCCGGCTTCGGTGATCTGATATCAATTACCCGTTTTAAGGACTATTCCATTCTGGTTGAAGATCATGGCAGGGGTATCCCCCTTGACTATAATCAAAATGAAGAGCGCTTTAACTGGGAGTTAGTTTACTGTGAGCTATATGCTGGCGGAAAATACAAAACGAATCTGGGAGAAAACTATGAGTACAGTCTCGGTCTCAATGGTTTGGGAGCTTGCGCTACTCAATATGCTTCACGCTTCTTCGATGTGGAAGTTACCAGAGACGGCTATCAATATAAACTCCATTTTGAGAAGGGTGAAAATATTGGCGGTCTTATAAAAACCGAGACAAAATCCCGCCGTACTGGCACTAAGCAGCATTTCTTACTTGACTATGATGTCCTGACTGATATTAAGATCCCGACAGATTTCTTTCTCGAAACTCTCAAACAACAGGCCATTGTTAACAGCGGTACTGTTTTTGAGTTCAAAGATGAAATTAGCGGAGAGGAACATAGTTTCTCATATCCGGAAGGCATACTGGCTTATGTCAGAGAGCTTAATCAGGATAAAGGCCGCCTGAGTGATGCATTTTCCTTCCAGGGCGAAGGCAGGGGCAAAGACCGTTCCGACAGAGAAGAATATCGGGTCAATGCCACAATAGCTGTCGCTTTTAATAATGATAACAAGCTTCTATCTTATTACCATAACTCATCTCCGCTTGAATACGGGGGTTCTCCTGACCGGGCAGTCCGTTCAGCTTTTGTTTCAGTCTTTGATGATTGGCTAAAGCAGGAGAATAAATATAAAAGCAATGAAAGCAAAATCAGCTTTACCGATATTGAAGATAGTCTGATCATTGTAACGAGTTCTTTTTCTACATTTACCAGTTATGAGAACCAAACCAAGCGATCGATTAATAACCAATATATTCAGCGCTTCATGACAGATCTGATCCGCAATAAGCTCGATATCTGGTTTATTGAACATCGAGAAACAGCTTTGCGGGTGCTGGACCAGGTAATGATTAATAAACGCAGTCGTGAGAAAGCAGAAAAGATGCGCATCAGTGTCAAGAAAGACCTGATGACATCGATGGACTTCACTAATAAGCCACGCTTATTTGTTGATTGCCGCTCCCAGGATGTCAATGAAAGGGAGCTTTATATTGTTGAGGGTAATTCAGCTCTTGGTTCTGTAAAAATGGCACGAAATGCCGATTTTCAGGCAATAATTCCTGTCAGGGGGAAAATCCTCAATTGCCTGAAGGCGGACATACGCGCCATTTTGAACAACGATATAATAATGGACTTAATTAAAGTTCTGGGCTGTGGTGTAGACTTGGGTAACAGACAAGTAAAAAATGTGGCCCAGTTTGACATAAAACGTTTGCGCTGGAGTAAAGTCATCATCTGCACAGACGCTGATGTAGATGGTTTTCAGATACGTACGCTCATCCTGGCTATGTTTTACCGGCTGACACCGCAACTGTTAGAAGAACACAAGATATTTATAGCAGAGTCGCCACTCTTCGAAATAACTCACACTAAAGGCAGTTTGGAAACAACACACTTTGCCTATACTGAACGAGATAAGGAAGAGATCCTATCCAGGCTGGATGGCGGCAAAGTGCACCTGCAACGCTCAAAAGGTCTGGGTGAGAATGAGCCGGAGATGATGTGGCAGACAACTATGAATCCGGAAAGCCGTCGTCTGATCGAGGTAGTCCCGGAAGACAAAGAAATAGCTGAAGAAGCCTTTGAGCTCCTTTTGGGTAAAGGAGTAGCCGACAGGCGCGAATATATTGAAGATCACGGCCATAAGTATGTAGATATGCTGGATGTCGTGTAGGAGCAGCGAATGACGCAAGATGAAAAGATAATGGACCAAACAGCTGAGAAAACAGCAACAATCCCTGTATCTGTCTCTGACACACTTTATAATAATTACATGCCTTACGCCATGAGCGTAATAGTTTCCAGAGCCATTCCCGAGATTGATGGTTTTAAACCCTCGCATAGAAAACTGCTCTACACAATGTACAAAATGGGGCTCATGTCCGGTCCGCGCGCAAAATCTGCTGATATAGTGGGGCAGACTATGCAGTTAAACCCTCACGGAGATCAGGCAATTTATGAAACTATGGTGCGGATGACGAGAGGAAACGGTACTCTCCTGCATCCCTGGATTGATTCCAAAGGCAACTTTGGCAATGTAACATCACGCGACATGCAGTATGCGGCTGCCCGTTATACCGAGGCACGCCTTGATTCTTCCTGTGAAACTATTTTTGACGGTCTGGATAAGAATGCAGTCGACATGATCGACAATTATTCGGGGACAACAAAGGAACCGCGTCTTCTGCCGGCTAAATTTCCGACTATACTTGTCAATAATAACCAAGGTATAGCTGTAGGTATGGCTAGCAATATTTGCTCCTTCAATCTGAGTGAAGTCTGCAATGCGACAATCGCTTTGCTAAAGGATCCAGAAGCCGACCTGCTTGAGCACATGCCCGCGCCCGATTTTTCTACAGCAGCTGAATTAATTTATGATCAGGAAGATATGCGAGAAATCTACGAGACCGGCCGCGGATCTTTTAAGCTTAGAGGTACGGCTGAGATTAACCGCAAAGATGCTACTATAGAAATCAGGGAAATCCCTTATACAACTACCATCGAGACAATAATTGATGATATTTCAGATCAGATTAAAAAGAACAAACTGCAGGATATTACAAATGTCCGTGACGAAACAGACCTCAATGGTCTTTGTATCAGCATTGAATATAAGCGTACCGCTGATCCTGACATTCTTTTGCATAAACTTTTTGAAAGCACTTCGCTGGAATATTATTTTTCCTGCAACTTTAATATTCTGATTGACAATACCCCCCGGGTAATGGGTGTCCGTGAAATACTCAATGAGTGGATAAAATGGCGCATGACTTGTATCAGGCGTGAAACGAGTTTTTCTCTGGAAAAGAAACGTGAGCGTTTACACATTCTGCGCGGATATGAAGCTATTCTTCTGGATATTGATCTGGCTATCCAGGTGATTCGCAATACTGAAAAAGAACGCGATGTTATTCCTCGTCTGATGAAGGCATTTACCATTGACAAAGAACAGGCAGAAGCAGTCGCTGAAATTAAGCTGCGCAATCTCAACCGCGAGTATATTATTCGCCGCCTTGACGATATAAAAGATTTGCTGGCTGAAATTGAGGATCTGGAAAAACTCGAGAAGAGTGGCAGACGTCAAAGAAAGCTTATTTCAGACCAGCTGACCGAAGTTTCCAAAAAATATGGCCGTGAGCGGCGCACCCGGCTTGTTGATCCTGATGATATTGATGTTCCGGAAGTAACGGAATTAATTCCTGATTACAATATCCGCATCTTCCTGACTGAAGAAGGCTATTTCAAAAAGCTGGCCCTGACTTCATTGCGCGGCAATTTTGATCTTAAACTCAAAGAAAATGATCGGATAATCATTGAAGAAGATGCCAGCAATCAATCAGAATTGATATTTTTTACGGACAAGGCAAATGCATACAAGATGATGGCCTGGGAAATTGAAGATTCGCGTCCTTCCTTGCTGGGAGAGTATACACCTAACCTGCTCGGACTGGAAGCAGATGAGCGGGTAATCTGTGTTCATGCTGCTACTGAACCATTTGAAGGTGAATTTGTGGCTATCTTTGCTGATGGTAAAGGGGTGCGCTTTGCTGCAAATCACTATGAGACTAAGCAAAACCGCAGAAAGCTGATTAACGCTTATAGCGACTCATCAGAAATCAGATTGATTCGTTTCAAGGCAGATGATAAGGATCCCAGCTTCGCCCTGCAGACGGAGAAAGGTAAGATGCTGATTTTTGACAGCTCACAAGTCAGCCAGAAAAAAACCAGGTCTGCTCAGGGTGCTGCTGTAATTCGTGGTGCTAAAAAAGATCCTATCGTCAAGGTTGTGCCCCTTGAGCAGATTAAGGACGAGATAGAAGATGAAGCATACTATCGGGTTCTGACGCTTCCGGGCTCCGGCCGCTATATTAAGGAAAAAACACTTGAAGGGCGACAACTTAGCCTGCTTGATTGAATATGAATAAAGTTAAGTTTTCCAGTAATTACAGTAGGATGAATAAATTGAGGACTATCGCTTTTTGGAGCATTATAGTCCTGATCCTGGCTTTACTGCTTTTCTTTTTGATCAGAAACTCGCTGAAAGCAAATGATTTGCAGGCAGCTTATGATAAGGCTCTTGAGCAGTCTGATTTCGAAGAGATTGTGGCTATTCATGGGCGTGCACAAAAGATCATTGCCGACACAAGAGATGTAGAATCTAAATCTGCAGAATTAGCAGATGCCCTTCTGGTCAGAAGCAAGATAGAAAGTAAACTTTCAACTTATGCACAAACAATAATTGAATCAGTGCTGCAGGGAAACTCCCTGACAACCGAGAATGCTGATAAACTTTCTCTCAGCTTGTCTATTGCAGGTGACAACAGTCTGGAAGTGACTGAAGATGTGCTAAGGGATTATCTACTGGACAGTATCAGCGAAACAGAGTATATACACTTTTTGGAAACACTCTATCCTGTGCCTGAATTCAAAAGATTACTGAGCGACCAGATCAATGAATTTGCTTTAATCCGTGCTTTTAAGACTGAACTAGAGCCGGCATACCAGCTCCTTATCCAGGGAGAATACAGTGCGTCAGCAGACGCCTTTGAAAATTTAGCAAATTCTGAATACAGCCGGATACGTTTCGCAGATCACATACTTCAAGAACTCAGAATGGAAGCGCTGGAAAAACTCTATCTTTTGCGCATGCCGGAAATCCAGCGGCTGATCGAGCAGGGGCGCCTCTATGATGCCAGTCTTATTATTAAAGATATCAACATATATTTCTCTGACAAAGATGAACTGACGGAGGCAAAAAAGCTTACAGATAAGCTTGTACCGACCAATTTGATCTATTGGAATGATCCCATTGAAGCTATATCGGTCAAACCCATCATTGCCGATCCGGACCGAGCTTTTGATAACGATATTTTCGCTGACAGAGCTAACGAAGATCTGCTGACTGCTGCGGAGTTCCGGCTTCTGCTGGAAGCTTTATATGAAAATGATTACGTACTTATCAATGGCAATGAGATAGTAAATGATGATGGTAGTTTTCAGCGCGTTCTGATTCCTGCAGGCAAGAAACCCTTACTTTTGTTTCTGGATGATTTTTACTTTAGCCCACAGAGGGTGGAAAGCGGAATTTGTTCACGGCTCGACCTGGATGAAGACTCGAATGTTCTTGGCGTAATTCAGAATCGTCAGGGAGTAGAGAATCTGACCAGCAATTCAACAGCCATAGATGTATTGGAAAGCTTTTTGCAGGAACAGCCGGATTTTACTTTTAATGGTGCTAAAGGGGTAATTGTTCTGTCAGGCGTCGACGGAATTTTGGGTTATCCGCTGCGAGAAGAGCATTTTACCCGTATGAGAGAGCAGGCACAGAGTATCGGTTTAGAATTTTATCTAGATTCAGTGAAAGATCCGCAAGTAAACCGGGATAAGCTTAAAGAGATTTTTGCCTGCCTTCAGGATAAACAATGGGTCTTTGCTTCCCAGTCATACAATAGGATCTCCGTTCCTGATGAGACGCTCAGTTTTCTCAGTTGGGATACGGAGCGCATGAACGAAGAACTTGCAGATTTTTCCACCAGCCTCAGAATATTTGCTTTTCCCTTCGGAAATCATGTTGAAGCTAACCCGCTCTTATCGGGCTATCTGGCAAATGCAGGTTTTGTTCTGCAGTCGGGTAGTGGTACACCTTATGCGTATACGGTACAACAGCAGGGCTATGTGTATATTGACCGGCAGCAGATAACGGCAGACAAACTCCGTAATCCACAGGCCTACTCTCTCAATAATTTCGTACAGGGCAAGCAGATAATTACTGATACAAATCGTCCCTAGTGAGATTTAATCAGTGGCAGGGAAAAATTCATTATAAAGGCCATGCATGGCACGGATCATTTCGTATTTTGACATCATGAAAATACAGCTGATCTCGTGATAGTCAGACATGATAACTTCAATACTTATATTTTCTCTGGCGATAGCCTCTGTTGCTCTCGCAATGACGCCAACCGTATCCCGCATTCCTTCTCCTACTATCATGATGATGGCAAGATTACGGGTTACTTCGATATCATCCATACCCAGTTCCACCTGCAAGCGACTGCGCAGTACAACTTCATCTTCCAGTGAGAATTCTGTGCCGCGAACAATAATACTTAGTGAATCAATCCCTGTGGGTACATGTTCGATATTAATATCGAGTTCGTTAAAAATGGTCAAGATTTTTAAAAGGATGCCGCGTTCCTGATTCAGCAAGACACGACGAATATTTATTGTGCAAAAATCGTCATTTCCCGATATACCGGTAATGACATTGTCAAGATGTGTCCGCTCTGCCAAAACCATGGTACCATCGGCCGAAGGATTATCCGTATTGGCTATACGAATCGGGATTCTGTGTGTAATCAGCGGTTCCAGAGCTTCAGGATGAATGATGGAGAAGCCGATATAGGCTAATTCCCGCATTTCGTTATAACTTAACTCTTTGATCGGCTCAGGATCATTAATGTAGTCAGGGTTAGCTGCATAGACATGATCCCTGTCGGTCCAGTTTTCATAGAGGTCAGCTTCTGTTGCTGCAGCCACTACAGCCCCGCTGATATCAGAGCCACCGCGGGAAAAAGTGATGGTGTTTCCTTCTTCAGTCCGGCCGTAAAAACCAGGGAAGATAAGCAAATCTTCTTCAGAAGCAAGGATGCTAAGATTGTCATATGATTCCGGCAAGATATGGGTGATACCTGCGTAGTAGGACAAAATCAGTCCGGCATCCCGCGGATCCACCAATCTCGCCTTAACGCCGATCGAGTTAAGATATTCAGTAACAATGCGGCCGGAGATAGCTTCTCCCAATGCTACAATGCCATCCCGGTAAATTTTGTGATGTACTGTTGTTTCCTCACTAGAGCGGGCTATATCAGCAAGTAACTGATCAACGATGCTAGGGTGAAGATCCAGTTCAGAAACTAAAGAAAACAGGCGGTCACTGATAGCCAGAAATTCTATATTTCCATCAAGACCCGCCCAGCGAACATTAGCCAGATCAATCAGAAGATCAGTCATTTTTTTGTCACCGGCTACTTCTGAACGCTTGCCCGGAGCAGACACTACCATTATCCTGCGTTCGGGATTATCCAATAATATGGCGCAGGCTTTCTTTATTTGAGTGGCGCTTGCCAGTGATGAGCCGCCAAATTTACAAACTATCAATCGCAACCTCCTCCAGGGATCGATATATATCTTTGCCGCCAATCCGGATCAGAAGTCTTTCCAAAGGTCGTTTCAATCTGACATAGAATACTTCCTGCTTACTGATTGGTTTGCAGAGAATCACAGGAATACCGGCACGTCTTGATGCCAAAACATCTGTGATTAGTTGATCCCCGATCATTATTATTTCATCAGCATTAATATCATTAGCTTGCATAAAATTGTTTATAGCATGAGGAGCAGGTTTTTTTGCATCACTAATGCATTCAATATCAAGCGATCCGGTGAAACTTTGCAGCCTCTTTGCCTTTGCATTAGAACAGACTACAGGAGTCAGGCCGACATGATCCAGACTGTCCCGGATTTCTAATGCAGACCTGTCTGCAGACCGCCTTCCGTGAGGTACCAGGGTGTTATCAATATCTAATAAAATAACACGGAAACCTTGACGTTTTAAAGCTTCAAAGTCAACATCTTTTACTGATTCTACAATTTTATCAGGAAAAAAGTATTTTCTGACTATTTTTCTTAAGCTATTTTTCATTATATTCCTCCGGATCATTGTAGCAGCTGTACTAACCCTTGCTTGCGACAGCCTTACTAATGCTCTAGAATAAGTCTACTCAGTTGATATTTTATCAACTCTAAGCATAATAACAGTAATATTTGATTTGGAGGAAATATGATAAGTGCCGGCGATTTTAGGAATGGCGTTACTTTTGAAATGGATGGCCATGTTTTTCAGGTTGTTGAATTTCAGCATGTTAAACCGGGTAAAGGTTCTGCCTTCGTTCGCGTGAAATATAGGAATCTGATGAGTGGCAGTGTTGTCGAGCGTACATTCAATCCGTCAGAGAAATTCGAACAAGTTCGTCTTGAACGAGCGGACATGTCCTATATATATAAAGATGGCGAACTCTACTATTTCATGAACACTGAATCTTATGAGCAAATGCCGATTCATCAGGATCTGCTGGGAGATGCACTTAGATTCTTAAAAGAAGGCATGGTCGCTCACATTGTCACATACAAAGGAGAAATCCTGCAGGTGGAGTTGCCCATTTCTGTGGAGCTGGAGGTGACACAGAGTGAACCGGCGGTACGAGGCGATACGGCACAAAGTGCGATGAAGACAGTTGTAATTGAGACAGGCGCAGAGATCAAAGTTCCCATGTTTGTCGAAACCGGAGATATTATCCGTATTGACACTCGCAGCGGGGAGTATTTAGAACGGGCCTAGCATGTCTGAAGAAAGAAGGCAGGTATCGATCAAGGGCGAACAAACCATGTCACGTGGTTTTATTGCCCAATACGCTGCTGAAGCGGCATTGGCGACTGAAGGGGTAGCATCCCTTGATAAAAGTGTTGTTGCCAACATCAAGGAAGTAATCGGCCTGGAACACGAAGGCATGGGCGTTCGTGTTTCTTTTCGCAAAGAAGATGCTGATGATGTAGTCATCACAGTCTATCCGATTATTGATTTTGGCCATGTTTTGCCTGAGGTAGCCTGGACAATTCAGGAACGGGTCAAGCGGGACGTTGAATCCTATACCGGTCTAAACGTAGATGCTGTGAATGTGCATGTTGTAGATATCATTTGCGAAGATTCTGAACACTCGGCAAGCGGACAAACTGCTTAGACTTTGACCTCTGAATGAAGCGGTTGACAGGAGGACTATTATGAATAGCTGGGTTCGTTTTTTACTTACACTATTCTCTTTATTAATGGCAGTAGTGTTTCTGCTGACTGTTATCGTGATAGTCAGCAATGTCGCTTTGACAACAGTGCTGACTATGGTTATGGATATAGCGCAGAAACAGCCCATGCGAACCATTGTTATGGTTTTATCATTGTTTGGATTATTATTATCCATTGTAACAATGGCTGTGACCATATTGTCCGGCAGACTGCGTAAAGCCAGAATCCAGACAAACTCAATCGGTTCTATCGATATCGGTGTTGATGCTATCGAAAGTATTGCTCTTAATGCAGCTAAGGCTTCTCAATCCGGAGTTAAGTCTGCTAAAGCCCATGTTGCACCATTTAAGGGAGACGCAATTTCGGTAAGCCTGATAGTTATGGCCTATTCTGATGTGGAAATCCCTGCTATGATGACCCGGGTACAGGAGAGAGTTAAGAAAGATATTGAGCGGTATACCGGAATTGAGGTTGGCGATGTTAAGGTGCGCGTCAACCGTGTAGAAGCGATCGCAGCCCGCGTAGAGCGTTAACAGGAGCAGCAGCCATGCCATCACCCAGCATCTTTCAACGCATCTGGCAAAGTTTTAAACGCGGTGGCCCCGGACTTGCGGGCGCTGTCGCAGGCTTTGTTATTGCCTTGATTTGGGTTCGTTTCGGATTATTTCGTTTATTATTTATATTAGTACTTACAGCTACAGGCTACTATCTGGGTGTACGCTATTTCAGTGATAGAGAAACTGTAAGGCGCTGGCTGGATAAAATATTTCCCCCAGGGAAGTTTCGCTAAAAGGAGATTAGGTGAGTAGACATACAGCAAGGGAAAGAGCTCTGCAATTTCTCTTTGAATGCGAGATGCATTGCGAGGATATTGACGCACAAAGAGATCAGTTTTTACTTCTGCAGGAGAAAATCGAGGATGAAAACCTCGAGTTTTTTGATGCACTTATTTATGGAGTGCTCGCCAGAAAGGATGAGCTGGATGCTCTCTATGCGCCATATTTGCGCAAATGGACTCCGGATCGTCTGCCCATTGTTGACCGCTGTATTATTCGCCTGGCGCTTTTTGAAATAGTTCAGGGCACAGTTCCGGCTTCAGTCGCTATATCTGAAGCTATTCAGCTGTCAAACACTTATGCTGAGGAAGATGCTTACCAATATATCAACGGCGTTCTTGGGGCTGTAGTGCGCGATAAAGAACTTGAATAATAAAGGAGCATTACGTGAATAAAGCATCTGCCGCGGCTGATGTAATGACAGTAGGCGAATTTAACCGGCGAATCAATCGCTTATTTGAACAGGATCCGGAAATGCAAAGGGTTCGCGTTCAAGGCGAAATTTCAGATTTTAAAGCTTATCCATCCGGACATTCATATTTCACTCTAAAAGATGATGAAGCAGCAGTTTCCTGCGCACTTTTCCGGGGATCTGCGGGACGCTTAAATTTTACTCCCAAATCCGGGATGAAAGTGATAGTTGTCGGCAAACCTAACGTTTATGACAAGACCGGACGCTTTCAGCTTATTGTTACGGGCTTGGAGCAGGCAGGGCTAGGCGATTTATATCTTGCCTTCCAGGAGTTGAAGAAGAAACTGTCTGAAGAAGGCCTGTTCGCCCCGGAACGCAAGCTGCCGATTCCGTATATACCAAAGCAAATAATAGCCGTGACTTCTGAAAAAGGTGCAGTAATCAGAGACATTATTCATGTTCTCCAGCGGAGATATCCCGGTTTCTCACTCCTCTTAATTCCAGTCCCAGTGCAGGGAAAAGGCGCAGAAATTGAGATTGCAAGTGCGATTAAACGGGCCAATACGGAAAAACTTGGTGATCTTATCATCGTCGGCCGGGGTGGCGGTTCTTTAGAAGATTTGCAGCCTTTCAATGAAGAGATAGTTGCCCGTGCTGTTGCCGATTCGCTGATACCTGTCATCTCAGCGGTTGGCCATGAGACCGATTATACAATCGTTGACTTTGTTTCCGATCTCAGAGCACCAACGCCATCAGCTGCTGCTGAATTAGCTGTTCCGGACAAAGAACATTTAATGGAACGTCAGGAACAACTCTCGTCAGCTCTGGAATTATCTATCCTGAGAAGGCTGGAAAGTGAGAAGAACAGACTCCGGCAACTGCGGGAGAGACCTGTGCTGATGCAAGCAACAGAATTTGTTGGACCGCAAAGCAGGCAACTGAGTTATTTAAAGCAGCAGCTCTTGTCCGAAATCAAACGCCTGCCCCAGGAAGCGATAAATAAACTGCTGCCACTGCAACATCGTTTGAGCAGGCCTCTAGAACAAAAATTGGCTGGCGAAAAGAATAAAGTTGAATTGATAAATTCAAGACTGGAAAATATTATCAGAGTACAAGTTGTGGCCAAGCGCTCAAATTTTGAGCGTCTGATGGCAAGTCTGGATGCCCTGTCACCACTGGCAATTCTGGCCCGGGGTTACAATCTCACATATTCAGAAAATAACCGTTTAATCAGCTCTGTTGCGGAAGTTAAGAGCGGAGATAAAATATCAGTCTTGATGAATGATGGCAGTTTGTTCTGCAATGTAGACGAAATAGTGTCTCGAACAAAAGAACTATAGGGTAATACGATATCTCTGCCGTGATAGTAGCTAAGGAGTATATAATGCAAGAAGAACAATTTGATTTTGATGATTGGATGAAAGATATGACTGAGACAAGCAAATCAGATGATAAAGACAAAGCATCAGTAAACGACGAGAAAAGCTACGAGGAAAAAGTCTCCCGTTTGGAAGAAATAGTTTCCCTTTTAGAAAGAGGAGAAGTTTCTTTAGAGAAGTCGATGGAGCTCTTTCAGGAGGGTGTCGTCCTTTCTAATCTGTGCGCCAAGCAATTAAGACTGGTAGAAAGCACAATTGAAAAGCTGATGGAAAACGGTGACCATGTTGAATTTTCTGCAGCTGATGATCATCAACTAAGCTAGTCTATGGAGCCCAGATGAGTACGAGTTTTGATCAGAAGCTTTTTGAAGATGAACTGAGTCTGCGTTTCGAGAAAACACAGCTCGATAATAAAGACCCGGTCTATGAGGCAGCAGTTTATTCACTCTTTTCCGGTGGTAAACGCTTACGGCCGGCGATGCTGGAAATGGCTTATCAGCTATTTACTGATGCTGATGTGGATGTATGTCGGCCCTTTCAGTATGCTATTGAAATGATTCACAGCTATTCACTGATTCACGATGATCTGCCGGCAATGGACAATGATGAATTAAGACGCGGCAAAGCTTGCTGCCACATTGCATTTGGAGAAGCCACAGCTATCCTTGCCGGAGATTTGCTGCTTAATGCTGCTTATGAAATTATGACGGAAGCGTGTCTGGCTGCCGGAGACAAACGATCTTTGTCTGCAATGAAGGTCATTGCCAGTGCCGCAGGTGGCAGGGGAATGATTCTCGGCCAATCGCGTGATCTTGCTTTTGAGAAAAGATACTCTGTGACAGCTGCGGAAATTGAAGAGATGCAAGAGCTTAAAACCTCAGCCTTAATCAGAGCTGCTTTTCTTGCCGGCGGCATTCTTGGCGCTTGCAATGCGGATGAAGAAGATTTACTGTACGAATTTGGCAGTAAATTAGGTCTGGCCTTTCAGATTCGGGATGATTTGCTGGATACTATTGCCACTACTGCAAATCTGGGAAAATCCACAGGCAAGGATGAAAGAGATAATAAAAAGACTTATGTAACAGTTCTGGGAATTGACAGGGCAGGGCAACGACTGGCCGAGCTTAGCAATGATGCTAAAGTAATTCTCATGAAGCTGGAAGAGTTAGCCGGAGTTGATACATCCAAACTCAGACTGCTGACTGATAAACTTGAAACAAGGCGGATGTAATGCATTCAGAATATCCCTTACTCGATTCCTTAAATTTACCGCAGGATCTGGCAAAGCTTTCTTATGAAGAAAAAGTTTTACTGGCAGAGGAACTGAGGTCTCTAATTATAAAAGTCACCTCCGAAAATGGCGGGCATCTTGCTTCTAACCTGGGAGTAATTGAACTGGTCATAGCCATACTGGCCCTGATAAATCCTAAAGACGACAAAGTAATATTTGACGTAGGACACCAGTCCTATGCCTGGAAGATTCTTACTGACCGCTATAAGCAATTCGATACGCTACGCCAAAAAGACGGGCTTTCCGGTTTCCCCAAAATGGAAGAAAGTCCCTATGATGCTTTTGGAACCGGGCACAGCAGCACTTCTATTTCGGCTGCTGTCGGATACTCGCGTGCCATGCGAACTTTAGGAAAAAAAGGAAAAGTAATAGCATTAATCGGAGATGGTGCTCTATCAGGAGGCATGGCCTACGAAGCAATGAATGACGCTGCTCAATCTAATGACCCCCTTCTTGTCATTTTAAATGATAATCAGATGTCAATTGATGAGTGCGTAGGAGGTATGGCCAGATATCTTGAGCAATTGCGTGTTAAGCCATCTTACCTGAGTTTTAAATCACGCTGGGAAGAGCGACTAAACAAACTAAAGATTATCGGGCCGCCTTTACTCAAAATTTTGTCAAAACTCAAATATAAAACCCGTTCCTGGCATAAAGAAAAAGGTATTGTCTTTGAGCAAATCGGCTTTCGCTATTATGGTCCCATAGACGGACATAATATAGAAGGTCTGGAAAGACATATCAAAGCTGCCCAGTCAGTGCGGGGACCTGCTATTCTTCATGTAATTACTAAAAAGGGGCTGGGTTATGCAATGGCGGAAACTGAGCCAAGCCGATATCACGGAGTTTCGCCTTTCCCCATGCAATATGGTCTTTCCGACAAAAATCCTGATGATCAAAAAACATTTTCTGATGTTTTTGGAAATTCCATGCTGGCTTTAGCTGAGCGCGATGAAAAAGTTGTCGCCATAACAGCTGCCATGGCACAGGGTACAGGACTATGTACCTTTAAAAAGCAATATCCTGATCGTTTCTTCGATGTAGGTATAGCTGAACAGCACGCTCTGACTCTTGCTGCCGGCCTTGCTGCCGGCGGAGCTAAGCCTGTTGTCGCCTTGTACAGCACTTTTCTGCAGCGTGGGATGGATCAGTTGATTCATGATATCTGTCTGCAGAACCTCCCTGTTATCATCGCTGTAGACCGGGCTGGTCTGGTCGGCTCTGATGGTCCTACGCACCAAGGCCTATATGATTTGACCATGACCTTAAATCTGCCGAATCTCGCTATCATGACACCTGCAACCGCTATAGATCTTGAGCGTTGCCTCTTACATGCTCATGAATATAATGGGCCGGTGATGATACGCTATCCTCGCGATCTGGCATCGACAGTGGATTTAATTTCACTTGATGAAAATATGCTGGAACCACAGTCTTTTAAAGATTTACAGAAGATGAGGCATGTGCGTTCCGGTTCAGATCTTACAGTCTTAGCAGTTGGCCCTATGATCTTACAGGTACTCTTGGCTATAGACAGTTATATAGGGACCGACTATTCAATTGATTTATATTCAGTAGTAACTATAAAACCATTAGAAGCTAATGTTGTGTTAAAATCTACAAAGAAGACCGGAAAATTACTTATTGTTGAGGATGGGTGTCTAAGTAATGGCTTCGGTCAGAAGTTAATTGCGGAGTTAAGTGAAGAGCAGCCAGGGATAGTTATAAAGGCTATCGGGGTAAAGGATGTGCTCCGCGGTCAGGCGACACGTGCTGAATTATTCCAGGCTGAAGGACTCGATCCGGAAGGTCTGGCTCAACGTATTATGAAATTAATAGGCAGATGACACCTTATTTACAAGCTGAGACCAGAAGCAATATGAAGACTTTGGAAAGACATGAGGAAGACTGAATTGCGAATTGGGCTTTATCCAAATTCATCACGCGATGATAATTTATGCATAACACGCCGGTTGATATCTCTTATCGCCTCTAAGGGTGCAACAGCTGTTTTAGAGGATGACCTGGCTCCGGAAATAACTAAGACTCAAGGTCTCGAGCGTTCTTCTTATAGTACTTGTGATCTTATGATTTGTCTGGGTGGAGATGGAACCTTTATCTCAGCCGTTCACCATGAAAGTGCCCACAATTTGCCCGTCTGCGGAGTGAATCTGGGTCAGGTCGGCTTTTTGCCCGAAATCGACGTCGAAAATCTGGAAGAAGCTGTCCAGCGGCTGGTAAACAGACAATATAGTATTGAAAAACGTGTCATGCTTGACGTCAGTTGTTATGACGCTGAAGGAAAACGTTTTGCTCATGACCATGCTATAAATGATGTTGTTCTTTCCCGGGGAGCATGTCCTCGGATAGTTACTATAGATCTGGAAATTGAAAATGTACCGGTTGAAAGCATACCGGGTGACGGCATAATTATCTCCACACCTACAGGATCTACAGCTTACTCCATGTCTGCCGGAGGGCCTATTGTACATCCGACCATGAATCTTTTATTGATTACGCCCATATGTCCTCATACACTGCACAACCGCACTTATATCGCTGATGCAGACACTACTGTTTCATTAAAGCTTCAGCAATATCCGACCTGTGCGACCTTATCTGTGGATGGGCGTTCACATTATGACATCTATCATAATGACCGAGTTGAAGTTGCCTGCTCTGCACATGCATTTCAGTTCGTACGGATCTGGGAAGACAGGTTTTTCCAAATACTGCCGGAAAAGATACAAAAAAGGGGGCTAGTCAATGAAACCATCTAAAACACAGCGTCAGTCAAGAATTCTGAAAATCGTCCGGGAACAAAGTATTGAGACTCAGTCTGGGTTAGTTGAAGCTTTATCAGCAACCGGTATGACTTTTACTCAGGCCACAGTTTCGCGTGACATTAAAGAACTGGGTATTGTTAAGGTAGCAACCGGTGATGGCAAGTCTAAATATGTTGCCATGAAACACAGCGGGGAAGTGGCGGCGGGACGCCTTATGAATGTCTTTAGCGAAGCTGTTATTTCGATTAATACAGCAGGTGCTTTTGTTATCCTTAAGACTTTGCCCGGTACTGCTCAGGCAGCAGCCTCTGCCCTTGATTCAATGCATATTGATGATATTCTTGGCACCCTGGCGGGTGATGACACAATATTCATCGCCACTGATAGCGTTGATATTGCGGATTTGCTGCGTTTGAAATTAATTGGTTTATCGACAGGCGACCCCCAGCCGGATCGTGAGTACAGCTGATATTGATGCTGCTCTTACGTGTTGAAATTCATGACTTTGCACTTGTGGAAGAGCTGGTGATTGAACCTGCTGACGGTTTTACTGTGCTTACAGGTGAAACAGGTGCAGGGAAGTCCATTCTTATTGATGCATTTGAATTTTTGTCCGGTACTCGCAGTGATCGAAATATGGTTAGAACTGCTTGTGATGAAGCCAGAGTAGAAGCTTTATTCCAGTCTGAAGACAACGAAGAACTTCTTATTTTCAGAAGCCTTAATGCATCCGGACGCAGCTACGCAAAAATCAATGGCGAACTTGTTACTATACGCAGTTTGCGGGATAAAATGAAGGATGTTCTGGCTATACACGGCCAGAACGATCAGCAAGCAATATTTGATGACTCACTGCATCGTGATCTTGTTGATGCTTATGCGGGTACTGAAGCTGCCAGACTGCTAGCTGATTATCAGGCTTTAATACAAGATTTGCAGGCAATAGACGATGACATTTCACGTCTGGGAGAGTCTCCTGAACAGCGTGAAGCCCGGCAGGATTTTTTATCATACCAGATTGAAGAAATTGAAGCAGCTGACCTGCAGCCTTCCGAAGAAGAAGACTTGCTGAAACGTGCTAAAACACTGCAGGCTTTGCATTCTTTGGCAGAGCAGCTCAATATCAGCCTGAGAGCTCTGTCTGCAGAAAGCGATATCGGCGCTCTCAATTTAATCAGGCATGCGGGGAAAGCTTTACAGGAGGCAGCCCGCTATAGCAGCAAGTGCAAGCAATTATCTGAAGATCTGGAGAACATTGAAAGAAATGTCGATGAGCTAGTCTACGAACTGAACCGCACCAGTGATAAGGTTTCCTATGAACCTGAGCAAATGGCCGAACTTGATCGTCGCCTATCCCTGATTCAAAGATTAAAAGACAAGTATGGCAAGTCTGTTGAGGAAATACTGCTTTTCCTGGAAAAAGCCCGTGATGAATATACTTTCCTAAAAGACTCTGAGCGTATCTATGAAGAAAAGATTGCTGAGAAAAAGTTTCTTTTAGAAAAGCTGGCAGTCTGCAGTTCTGAATTATTGCAAGTGCGCCAGAAAGCTTCCCGATCCCTGATTACGAAAATAATCGAAGAACTACGTTCGCTTAATATGAAAGACCTTAGATTTGATGTGAGCATTACAGACATTCCGGCCCGTGGCAGCCCGCCTCGCGATCCACATCACGTTTCCTTCATGTTTTCTGCAAATCCAGGTGAGCCTATGAAACCTCTGGTTGACATAGCTTCAGGTGGTGAAGCCTCGCGCATACTTCTTGCCATCAAAACAGTACTGGCAGATGTAGATAATGTTTCGGTTCTCATCTTTGATGAGATTGATCGTGGCGTTGCAGGGGAGACCAGCCAGAGGATTGCCGAGAAACTTCAGGGTATAGGTCAATATCGGCAGGTTTTGTGTGTTACACACAGCGCTCCGATCGCTGCTGCTGCCAAAAAACATCTGCTGATCAGTAAGCTTGTCGACGGCAAACGTTCACGTACAAACGTTCAGGAACTGAAGAACGATGCCCGCGTTGCTGAAATAGCCCGGCTGCTGAGCGGAAGCACGAATGAAAGCGAGGCTCGCAGTTTAGCATATTCATTGCTGGAAACAAATGGAAATCTATAGATTGCTCAGCTTTTATTATTATATTTTTAGATAAACCTTTGGAAAGGTACTAATATTTATGGAAAAAACTGAAGATAGTATTTTGATTGTAAGCGGTCATGATCTGACGACTAAAGATGTGTATGAAGTCGCTGCCGGCAAAAAGAAAGTTGCTTTATCGGATGATGCCAGAAGAAAAATGCAGGAATCTTTTGAGCTGGTGAAAATGATTGCAGCTAGTGGTAGAGCCAGTTATGGTATTTCCACCGGTTTTGGCGAAATGTCCAAAGTATACATTTCAGAGGAGAATAATGCTGAGCTGCAACATAACTTGATCGTAAGTCACGCCTGTGGTGTTGGCGAAGTATTTTCTGAAGTCACAAGCAGGGCTATTATGCTGCTGCGCTTAAACACACTGGCCTCAGGATATTCAGGAGTAAATCCCCAGGTTACCGACCTACTGCTGAACTGCCTGAATGCAAACGTTTTACCGCTTATTCCTCAGCAAGGATCATTAGGTGCTTCCGGGGATCTGGCTAATTTGGCTCACATGGCTCTGTTACTGATTGGAGAAGGTCGTGCCTTGTGCGACGGTCTTGAGATGCCGGCTGCTGAAGCCTTGGCAAGAAACAGTCTGCAAGCGGTCAAACTGAGCGGTAAAGATGGTCTGGCACTAATAAACGGGACGACCATAATGACCGCTGTCGGTACTTTAGCTTTGCTCCAGGCAGAGAAATGCCTGCAGGCAGCAACTGCGGCATCCGCTCTAAGCTTTGAAGCCCTGCATGGCTTTACATCTGCCTATGATGAACGTATTCATGCTCTGAGGCAACAAGAGGGACAGATTCAGACAGCCA
>LSQX01175637.1_pt9 | contig 18963 bp, 17 predicted proteins | sample 654561 | NCBI WGS metagenome assembly LSQX01 (sample SAMN04489861, study PRJNA283612) | anaerobic digester metagenome | isolation source: 4 biogas reactors fed with cattle manure at either 37C or 55C with and... | place: Denmark: Kongens Lyngby | collected 2014
TGGGCTTTGTTCATGTCGTTATAAAAAGAGGGATCGGACATCGTCTTCTCGTCGGCGGAAAGCGAGACCGCCAGTTCCTCAGGTTTAACAGCTTGCTTTAACCCGGCGAGCCGTTCCTTAAAATCTTCGATGTGTTTATTGATCTGATAATTTTCCGTAACTATCCCTCCTTTTTTATAAATTTACCTGCTTCCGCAGCAATACTTATACTTCTTGCCGGACCCGCACGGACAAGGCTGGTTGCGTCCAACCTTGGAAGATTTGGCCGGCGCCCGGCGGCGGGTGTCATCTTCCTTGCCGGAATACGTCCCCGTCGGTTTGACGACCGTTTCCCGAACCAGGTTATCGCGTATCTGCGCCCGGTTGATATATTTCGTGACGTCGCTTTCGATTGATATTATCATCGTTTCAAATTTTTGAAAACCGACTTCCTGATACTCGCGCAGAGGATTGATTTGTGCGTAAGCCTGCAGACGCACCGCTTGGCGTAACTCGCTCATGGCGTCGATATGTTCCATCCAATAGGTGTCGATTATCCTCAGCAGGATGACCTTTAAAAACTCGCGGTAAATCTCCTCGGGGAAATTCGCCCTCTTCTCATCCAGCAAGGCCTTGCATTTATCGACGAAAACCGCGACCCCACGTTCCAAATCAAGACCCTCAAAATCGCTCTCCGAAACGTAGCCCGGACTGAAATATATCCCGTTGATTTCCTTGATCAAAGCCTGGGCGTCGATTAAATTCCGTTTTTCAGGCGAAAGACAGGCGCCGACAACCCGGTAGGCGGTGTTGGTCATCATTTTCAATATAATGTCGCTAATATCGTCTAAAAACAATACTTCCGAACGTTGGCCGTATATGATCTCTCTTTGCTTTCTTAATACCTCGTCGTATTCCAATACCGTTTTTCGAGCGTCAAAGTTATTGCCTTCAATCCGCTTTTGCGCGTTCTCAACGAACCGCGAGAACATTTTTGATTCCAGCGGGATTTCTTCGCCGGATTTTTGGTTGACAATAAACCCGAGCATCGTCTTAAATCGCTCGCTGCCGAACCGGCGCAAAAGATCGTCCTCGGCGGAAAGATAAAACCGAGAGTAGCCGGGGTCGCCCTGGCGTCCGGACCGTCCCCGCAGCTGGTTGTCAATCCGACGGGCTTCATGGCGCTCGGTGCCGATTACCGCGAGACCGCCCAATTCCCTGACTCCGGAACCCAGTTTAATGTCGGTTCCGCGGCCGGCCATGTTCGTGGCGATTGTAACGGCGCCCTTCTCGCCGGCATGGGCGATGATTTCCGCTTCCCGCTCGTGATTTTTGGCGTTTAAAACATTGTGCGGTATTCCGCGGCGGGAAAGCATTTCCGAGAGCATCTCGCTCGTCTCAACCGCGATTGTGCCGACCAAAACCGGTTGCCCGCGCCGGTAGCGTTCCTCGATATCACTGACAATGGCTTTAAACTTGGCTTTCGACGTTAAGAACATCAAATCCTTATCGTCGATTCTAATCATCGGTCTGTTGGTCGGGATTTCGACCACGTACATATTATAAATATTCCGGAATTCCTCTTCTTCGGTTTTCGCCGTTCCGGTCATCCCGGCGAGCTTTTTATACATCCGGAAATAATTCTGGAAAGTAATCGTCGCGATCGTCCGGGTTTCTTTTTTGATTTCCACTCTTTCCTTCGCTTCGACGGCCTGGTGCAAGCCTTCCGACCATTGCCGGCCGTGCATCAGGCGGCCGGTGAAGGGGTCGACGATGACGACCTTATTGTCCTGGACGACATAATCGATGTCACGCTGCATAATATAATTGGCGCGCAGGGCGTTGTTGACATGGTGGAGAAGACTGACGTGTTTTATGTCATACAAATTCTCGACGCCGAAAAAGCGCTCCGCTTTCTCCATGCCGCTTTCCGTCAAGGTGATGTGCTTTACCTTGATATCGATTTGATAATCTTCTTCCTTCAGAGTCTTGGCGAACATGTCGGCCTGCCGGTATAAAGCGGCTACGTTTTTCGCGCCGCCGGAAATAATAAGCGGGGTCCGGGCCTCGTCGATTAAAATCGAGTCAACCTCGTCGACGATCGCGAAATTCAGCGGTCTTTGAACCATTTGCTCTTTATATAGAACCATATGGTCGCGAAGATAATCGAAGCCAAGCTCGTTATTGGTCGAATACATGATGTCGCACTTATATTGCTCGCGTTTTTCATCGCTCGAGAGCTCGCGCAAGTTAAGCCCGACCGTTAACCCCATCCATTTAAACAACTCGCCCATTTCCCGGGCGTCGCGGGAGGCGAGATATTCGTTGACGGTAACGATATGAACCCCGTCACCCGGCAAGGCGTTAAGATAGGCGGTGAGGGTCGCCGTCAAGGTCTTACCCTCGCCCGTTTTCATCTCGGCGATATTACCGCCGTGCATGGCGGCGGCGCCCATCAACTGGACTTTAAAGGGCGTAAGCCCCAATACCCGCGTAGCTGCTTCCCTGACCGTCGCGAAAGCCTCGATCATCAAATCTTCAAGCGTCTCCCCGGCGGCCAGGCGCTTGCGGAAAATCTCGGTTTGCGCCTTTAAATCGGCATCCGAAAACTTCTTATATTCTTCTGCCAAAGCGTCGATGCGCTCGGCCAATTTCGCTACTCTTTTTAATTCCCGATAACTGGCGTCAAATAATTTTTTAAACACAGGCCAATCTTCCCTTCTGCATTTGTTATTATATATATAATATCATTTTTTACTCTTTTATACAAGTTTTTTCCTTTCGGAAAATGACACCCCGCAATGAAAAAATCAGCGGTTAAAACTGCTGATTTTTTCTTCGGACCCGACGCAAGAATATGAACAACGCCGCGCCCAATAATCCGTACGCGTTAAGATAAATCGTGTTCGCGCACGAGAAAAACGCGTTTTGCTTTTCGTATCGCGCCGTTACCGTGAGATCCGACGTTACGTCGGTAAAGGATGCGTCCCAGCCTTTGAAGACGTAACCCTCGACTTCGGGAGCTTCCGGGGGCGTGGCGGCGGAAGCGTGTTCCACCGTTTCGGTTTTAAGGACTTCGTTGTCAAAACCGACGAATGTCACGGTGTAGACGTTCGCGGTATAGACGGCGTGAACTTCGAGATCTTCTTTTATCTCCGAAAAATCATCGTGATTCCAGAAAGGCGGGGTTTGATCGTATCCCGTTTTAGCCGGTATATCCGGCGGCGTGACCGACCCGCCGTAATCGACGGACAAGACCTCGTATATCTCCTCATCGACAATAAAAGTGACGGTCAGTCTTTTAATCGCAAAAATAGGGTAAACGACCAAATCCGAGTTTACGGAGGATAAATCTTCGCTCCACCCGACCAAATCATATCCTTCTTTGATTATCGTTGGCGGGGTGACGCTTTCCCCCGGTTTGACCGTTTTGACGTCGATGACGGAATTGTTCTCGTTTTTAAAGATAACGGTAAAATGCTCGACGCCAATAACTTCCGCCCCCTCGCTTAGCGCGTTAGTGTTCGACATTACCTTCACGCCGTAATAATAGCTCCCGGGGGAGTCGTCAACATAGGTCACTGTCGCGGCGGACTTTTCGGCGCCGATAATATCATAGATTTCTTCCGGAGCGTAAGTAATCGGGGTTTTGCTGCGGTAGATCACGTAGGACTTCGCGTACGGGTTATTCTCGAAAGTTAAGACTTTTTCATCGTCGCTTACCGATATTTGTAATTGTTTCAATCGCGGAAGTTTCACCCGGTTATATGTTCTAATCTCCGGCATAATCGCCTTGTATTTCCAGGCTTCCTCTTTGACGTTACGGAAATTTGTCGCGTAGTCGGCGGCGCCGGTTTCCTCGTAGGCGTACCTGAGGTGCTTGAAACTGTAGATACAGTGACCTTTTACGTTTTTCAGTTTGACGCCGTATTTCAACTGATTAAGCGCCTCCAGCGGGTGGTTCTTCCAATCGCCGGCGCTCGCGATCATATATGCCCCCATCCCCGAGTAAAGGTTAACGTTTTTGTATTCGACGACCTTGTCCCACCAATCCATCACGTCAGCATAACCGGCGACTTTATGCTCGAATCCCCAATAGCTTTGGGGAAGGATATAGTCGATCCATTCGTTGTCGATCCATTTTTTCGTGTCGCAGTACAAATAATCGCCGTAATGCGCGAAACCCGAGGTGTTTGACCCGGAAGGCGAGATTAAATTGCCGTTATCGTCATAGACGTAATTATCGGTATAGCTTCCGTTACGGTAGATTCCAGTCGGCGAAATCCCGAGTTGGACGAGCCTTCCGGTTTGGAGGTTAAAGTCGCGCAAGGCCGCGGAAAGCTGCTCGATAAAGAGGTCTACCTGAAGGCGGCGGAAATTCTCAACCGATAGCCCTTGCGTGTTGTATTTGGCCCGGGTGGCGCTGTCGTCGACGCCGCTAGCGTAGAAATAGTCGTCGAAATGGATGGCGTCAACGTCATACTTCTCCGCGAGCTCAAGGCATGTCTCGACGATAAAATCCCTGACCGCGGGCTCTCCCGGGTTAAGAATGATTCCTTTTGATCCGCTTGAACCGGCCGTGTGTAACAAATACTCCGGGTTCGAGGCGATGTTTGATGCCGGCTCGGTCGCGGCGTAAGCGGCCAAATCGTCCGGGGCGCCGCTTGATTTTACCCGGTACGGGTTCATCCAGGCGTGAAACTCGATGCCTCTTTTATGACATTCCTCGATAATCCACGCGAGCGGATCCCATTCCGAAAAATTTACGGCCGAATAGTAAGTCGATCTTTTGTTTAACGCCGAATCATATAAGGCGTCGTTGTAAATCCGAACATGAAACATCATCGCGTTAAGGTTATAATGTTCCATGATGGCGAAAACCTTGTTGATTTCCTCTTTGTATTGTTCGACGGAGCGAAAACGGTCGATGTCCGAGGTCATCGTCGAGATCCAGACGCCGCGAAAATCCCTGTCCGGGATCTCGTAGGCGTCGGGAATCCGGACGCGGATGTCGGTTCCCCTATGGGTGACATACCCGCCGCCGGCTTTTTCCAAATCAATCAAGTCGTAGGCTTTCGCCGCGTTCCCGCAAAAAACAATCGCGATAAAGACGATAATTATCGCGAGAAATTTTTTCTTCATAAATTCTTCCTCTCTCTCATTTATAATTCGGGCAAAATAATAAATACTATTATTGACACATATAATTTTATGCATATTGTTTTGCATTGAAGCAATCGGTATGTTATAATAAAATCAGAATCTAAGCAAAGGAGACTGTTACATGAAAGTTATTGTTCGGGGCAAAAACAAATTTAAACCTACCGAAGCGATCAGGAATTATGTCACCAACAAACTGCAAAAGATTGAACAATATTTTTCGAAAAAGCATGAGTTGGAGGCTAATGTTCTCTGCAAAGTTTATGACTCTCATCAGACCGTGGAAATCACCATTCCGACCAAGAACATCCTATTACGGGCCGAGGCGAAAAACCAGTCCATTTACGGCGCGATCGACCTGGCGATAGACAAACTCGAAGCGCAAATCAGAAAACACAAATCCAAAATTTACAAAAGCCTGAAAAAACGCGAGGGAATAGCGCGATATTATTCGGCACAGAGCGATTTCGATCTGGAAAAAATGAAGACCGAGATTATCGCCACGAATCTTGTAAAAGAAAAGAAAGTCGAGCTACGGCCGATGTCGGTCGATGACGCCATCCTGCAAATGGAGATGCTGGGACATAATTTCTTCGTATTCCTGAATAGCGAAACCAACAAAGTATCGGTCATTTACCTGCGCGAGGATCAGAACTACGGAATAATTGAAACAACGCAAGAGGGAGAAATATAATCTCCCCTTTTTTCTTTAAAAAAGGCGGGAAAACCGCCTAGCTTAAGCAAATAACCTGAACGCTTAATCCTTCGTCCATTATTTTCTCGAATAAATCGTAGTAGTCGCGCAGATTAAATTGTTCAAAAAGGAAAAGCATTATTTCGTTGTCGTGCGAAATCGCGTCCTTAAGCAATAACCGCAGTTTGGACGAGCCGCTTAGGGCGTAGTCGTCCCTTTCGGGAAGGTGCGGGCAATTATCGCCCAAATAATAAACTGCGATAACTTGCCGGCCGATAACGATTAATTCGTCCTCGCGGCGATATTCGCACCCTGCGCAAGTATAAACGGAAAGCAAATCGAAAATGGTTCTTTTCCGCCCGCACTTCACGACCGGATTATCCCTCGATCTTCGGCAATGAGCCCGCGCTTTTTTCCGGGATCGGCTTCGGGCGATAGCTTTGCGCTTCCGTAATCGTTTTTCCTAAATCGCGAATCATCTTGAAAGTTTCGGAACGGACGACGATCCGGGTCGCTTTTTTAAGTTTGAAAAAATCGTTGGTTAAAGAGACTACCGACCCCATCGCGCTTTTCGTGAATATTTCGAGGGTGAACACGCGGCGTCTGCTGAAAATAAGCACCAACAGACCGGCCAACAACACCGGCGCGCTAACATAGAGCATAACTTTCCCCAGGACGGAATTAAGACCGAATCCGACCAAAGACAACAGGATAATGCTTAACGCGATTAATACTTGCATTTTTACCGCTTTTCGCCCGTGCTCGCTTTTGATCCCGCCGATATGATTTACCGGGATTTCAAGCGTGTTTACGGTTTTGTTGCTCCATTCGGTGGATTTTTTGAAAAATACGAAACGAAAGTTGGTAATCAAAAAATAGCCGTAACCGCTGGGGTTTTGCGTTTTAAAGCCCTCATAGACGTTAATGATTTCTTCCCCGCGGGCAAGATTGATGACGTCGCCTATTTCGACCGACGTTTCCTTTACCATTTCCATGCCTCCTTTTTTTCATTATATCACATAAAACTATTGATAAGAAACATTATCGGCATTTTTCAAATGACAATATTTACAATTTTATTGGGTACGACGATAATTTTTCTAATCTCTTTGCCCGCCGTAAACTGCTTGACCTTTTCGCGCGCCAAAACCATGTCCTTCAAAGCCTCTTCCGGCGTGTCGATTTCAACATCAATCTTATCGCGGATCTTTCCGTTGATTTGAACGACCACGGTGACGGCGGCGGCTTTGATCTTCTCGGGGTCGTAAACCGGCCATTTCGCTTCGGAGATTGGCTTGTTCTTTAAGACAGTCTCGTTCAATTCCTCCGTCAAATGCGGGCATATCGGGTTCAACAAGATCAAAAATCCTTCCAAATACTCGCGGGGGATTTTTCTTTCTTTATAGCAGTCGTTAATAAAAATCATCATCTGGCTAATCGCGGTATTAAAGCGAAGGTTCTCGAAATCCTCGGTTACCTTTTTCACCGTTTGATGAAAAACGCGCTCCAAGTTTTTGTTTTCCCCGACTATTTCCGCAAACTCCGTATAAAGACGGTAAACGCGGTCCAAAAAGCGGCGCGCGCCCTCGATATTCTTTGTTGACCACGGTTTGTCGGCTTCCAACGGACCCATGAACATCTCATACAAACGGAACGCGTCGGCGCCGTACTCCCCGACGTAGGCGTCGGGATTTAAAACATTCCCGCGGGACTTGGACATCTTCTCGCCGTCCTCGCCGAGAATCATCCCTTGGTTGAAAAGCTTCCTGAAGGGTTCTTTCGTGTTGACGATCCCGCAATCATAAAGAACCTTATGCCAGAAGCGGGCGTACAAAAGATGCAAAACGGCATGCTCGGCCCCGCCGATGTATAAATCGACGGGCAGCCAGTTTTTAATTTTTTCTTTCGCTTCCGGGGTATTCAGGGGGATAAACCCGTCTTCTTCCTTCAGAATATAAGCGATATAATACCAGCAGCTTCCCGCCCATTGAGGCATCGTGTTGATATCGCGGCGGCCTTTGACGCCGTCGGCGCGGACGACGTTAAGCCAGTCCGCGGCCAGGGCAAGCGGCGCCTCGGCGACCATGCCTTTTTTCACATCCGGCAATTCCGGCAACAATAACGGCAACTCGTCAAGTTCCAATATTTCCGTCGCGCCGTCTTCCCAGAAAACGACGGGGAACGGCTCGCCCCAGTAACGCTGGCGGCTGAAGATCCAATCGCGCAAGCGGTAATTGACGCTTCTTTTCCCGAGACCGCGCTCCTCGAGCCACTCGGTTATTTTATTGATACCGGTTTCCAGGTCCGTCCCGTCGATGAATCCCGAATTAACGTGCGGCGCGTCGCCGACGAACGCGGATTCGGAAATATCCCCGTCCAACACCTTTACGATTGGGAGGCCGTACTTCTTCGCGAATTCGTAATCGCGCTGATCGTGGGCGGGAACGGCCATAATCGCGCCCGTCCCGTATGAGGAAAGCACGTAATCGGCGATCCATATCGGGACCGGTTTTTCATTGACCGGGTTGATGGCGTAAGCGCCGGTGAAAACCCCGGTTTTATCTTTGTTTAAATCGGTCCGGTCCAAATCGCTGCGCGCTTTGGCGTATTCGATATATTTTAAGACTTCTTCCTTTCGATCCGCGGCGGCGATTTTCAAGACAAGCTCGTGTTCCGGCGCGAGCACGCAATAAGTCGCGCCGAAAAGCGTGTCCGGACGGGTCGTGAAAACGACGAATTCCTCGTCGGAGCCGGCGACGCGGAACGTGACCTCCGCTCCGGAACTTTTGCCGATCCAGTTTCGCTGCATTTCCTTAATTGACTGCGGCCAATCGAGCTCTTCCAAGTCTTCAAGCAGCCTTTCCGCGTATTCGGTTATTTTGAGCACCCATTGGCGCATCGGTTTTTTTACGACGGGGAAATGACCTCTTTCGCTCACCATCCGGCCGTCGACGGTAATGACTTCCTCGTTAGCAAGAACGGTTCCCAAACCTTCGCACCAGTTAACCTCAACTTCCCTTATTTCCGCGAGACCGCGCTTGTAAAGCAGGGTAAAAATCCATTGCGTCCATTTATAGTATTCCGGGTCGCAGGTGGCGATTTCCCGGTCCCAATCATATGAAAACCCCAAGGCGTTCATTTGTTGTTTAAACACGCCGATGTTTTTCTTTGTAAAATCGGCGGGATCCTTTCCCGTCGTAATCGCGTATTGCTCCGCCGGCAGCCCGAAAGCGTCCCACCCCATCGGGTGCAGCACGTTATAGCCTTGCATTCTTTTCATGCGGGCGACGATATCGGTCGCCGTGTAACTTAACGGATGACCGACGTGCAGGCCGGCGCCGCTCGGGTAAGGAAACATGTCGAGAACATAAAACTTCGGTTTTCCCGGTTCGAACCGCGTTTTGAACGTTTTGTTTTCATGCCACCGTTTTTGCCATTTCTTTTCGATGGCGGTATGGTTGTAAAAACTCATTTTATAACACCCTTTCCGATTGTTAAAGAGTTATTCATCTTAATCGCGTATATGATGGTCGTGATGATGCCGACATAAGACAAAATAGACAGCCCGTACAAATCGGCAAACAATCTAAATATCACGTAAGGAGCCAAAAGGTATATTATCAGCCGCCATAGCTGGGAAAACTTGACGTTCGCCTTGACCTGGATCAACGTCCTGAGAAACAACGTCACTATCAGGCTGAAAATCAGCAGTTCTATCGCGTAAAATAAAAATCCGTAAACCCCGATTTGCATCAGTAAACTATAATGGCGGGTTTTATCGAGTTGGTCCCGGACGATCGGGAACACCTTGTCCCAAAACTGGTGATCGTCCGCGTTAGCAAGCGATAGATCGAGATTCTCCAAATCCCTGTATTCGCTATATGAAAATAGCTCTTTCCGATAAAAAAAATGAATCAAATATACTTTTTCCCTGGCAAAAACAACGGTTATTCTATTGGGCGTAATCTGCGGCTCGCTTTCCAGCTTGTCGTCAAAGACAATATAAAACGCCTGGTTCACGGGAATATTTAATTTGTCTTCCCCGTTATCGCTTGTTTTTGTCAGTTTATAATCCCTTATCTCATACGGGATTTCATAATCGCGGAAAAGCGACCTGATTTCCCTTTTTGTTTCGTAACTTAGGGTATCGGTTTTGCTCACCAATATGACAAAAGGTATTAGCGATAATAATACCATTAAAATAAAAAACAAAACCGTGTATATTTTTTTATCGTCTTTTAAACTCGATACTTGCGAGGGGCGGAACAACCCGAATTTCAAACGCGTGAGCAACAGTGAATCCTCCGTTCTATAAATGTTATTATACCAAAATCCACCCCTTTTTACAACAAATAACTTATATTTTCATCATTTATATTCGATTATACTTTAATAATTTCCTATATTGTTAGATAACGATATTTTTACAATCAAAATTGTATACTCGTTTTATCCCCCGAAAAAAAAGGGCCAACCACACGGCGTGGTTAGCCCGTTATTCAAAGACTATCCTTCATTTATAATTTTTTTACGGGATTAATGTCGGCTTGCCTTGCCGGCTCCCGTTCTACCAAGGCGGCCAGCAAATCGTCGTAATTCGAAACCCTTGGTTTTAAACCGTAATCTAAGTTATCGTAAGCCAACCGAGCGGCTTGCGCGTAGCGCGCGTTCGCCAAAGTCGCTTCAGTCGCGAAGATGATTTCTTGTGGGCTCTTTATTTCGTCGCAAACAAAAAAAGCGCGTTTTTAACGCGCTCTTGTTAAAAATTTATTGTTCAAACGCCTGGAGATATATCTCTCCCAAGGTCGGGTGGGCGTGAATGCATTCCGCGAACCGGTCGGCCGCGATGTTGCCGTTCATGGCGATAACCGCTTCATGAATCAAGTCACTGGCATGCGGACCGATAATATGAACGCCTTTGATTTTGTTGTTAACGGTGATAATTTTGATAAAACCGTCGGCGTCGTTCATGGTCACGGCTTTGCCGTTAGCGCGGAAATAGGCTTTGTGGACGCGATATTCGTACCGACCGCACTCCGCCTCGGTTAACCCGGCCATCGCAACTTCGGGAAACGTAAAGACGCAGCTGGGAACGATTTTAAAATTAACCCGCGATTTTTCTTCCAATATGTGACTTAATGCGTGGTAGCCGCCGTATGTCGCGGTATGAGCGAGCATCATTTTCCCGGTCACGTCGCCGATCGCGTAAATATTCTTTACATTGGTCTGGAAATAAGAATTAACTTTTATGCCGCGGCGATCGTATTTAATTCCCGCCGCGTCCAAGCCAAGACCGTCGATATTCGGGATCCGGCCGACGGATATTAGGATTTTATCTGCCGCGCTCGACTTTTCCTCGTTTCCGGCGCGGTAATAAATCTTCCCCTTTTCTTCCAACCCGAGCACGCGCGCCCCTGTATGGATTTTGATTCCTTGCGTCTTCAGGTAGGACTGCAGGCGTCGGGAGATTTCTCTGTCAAACATCGGCAGTATCGTATCGGCAATCTCGAATATCTCGACTTCGCTTCCAAAAGCGTTAAAAATCGATGCGAATTCAATACCGACAACGCCGCCGCCGATTATGGCGAGCTTCTTGGGAACTTCCTTTAGCGCCAACAATTCATCGGACGTTATCGCCGCCGACACGTTCCAATCGGGAAAGACGGCCGGTTTTGAACCCGTGGCGATTATAATGTTTTTCCCCCGATACACGCCATCATCAACCGCGACCTCTTTTGTCGATACGAGGCGAGCCGGACCATAGACCACCTCGACATTATGCCTTTTAAGCAGAAAAGCGACGCCCTGGGTCAGGTCGGAAACGATCTTTTCTTTTCTTTTATATGTTTTCTCGAACTGGAAAGCAAAGTTCCCGGTAATCCCGTAATCCTCGCGTTGATTAAGTTGTCTCAGAACCGCGGCCGACTGGTAATAGGCTTTGGTCGGGATGCATCCTTTTTGCAGGCAAGTCCCGCCCAACTTATCTTTTTCGATTAAAAGAACCGAGAGACCTTGTTTCGCGGCTTTAATGGCCGTCTCGTAGCCGCCGGGCCCGGCGCCGATTATTATGATATCTTTCATGGCATATCCTTATATTTTATTACCGGCTGGCGCGCGGCTTTGACCTCGTCGAGACGCCTTACGGGCGTGTTATGCGGCGCTTCCTTAAGCAACTCGGGGTTTTGGACGGCTTCCGCAGCGATCTTTTTCATCACGGCAATAAAATCATCTATCGTTTCTTTGGATTCCGCTTCGGTCGGTTCGATCATCAAAGACTGGTGATACAAAAGCGGGAAATATATGGTCGGGGGATGATAGCCGTAATCAAGCAATCTCTTCGCGACATCCAAAGTCGTCGCCCCGCCCTTAATTAACCCGTCAAAAACGACCTCGTGCTTGCAAAGACCGTTAATCGGCAAAAGATAATCGTCCTTTAATGATTCTTTTATATAATTCGCGTTTAAGACGGAAAATTTCCCGACTTTGTCAAGATGTTCCTTCCCGAGGCTCAACAAATAAGCGTAAGCTTTTAAAACGACTAAGAAATTGCCGTAAAAGCCGCCAATCGCTCCGATTGAGGCGTCGGAGTAATGCAGGGCGTACCCGTCATCACGCTTGACTACGCGCGGGTTGGGAAGAAAATCGGCAAGATCAGCCCTGACTCCGACGGGCCCGCTTCCGGGACCGCCGCCGCCGTGCGGCGTGGAAAACGTCTTATGCAGGTTCAGATGAATAATATCAAAACCCATCTCGGCGGGACGGGCGACGCCAAGCAAGGCGTTCAGGTTAGCGCCGTCGTAATAGAGAAGGCTTCCGTTTTCGCGCATGAGCCGCGCGATTTCCATGATATCCTTTTCGAATATCCCCAGCGTGTTGGGATTGGTAAGCATGATTCCGGCGATCTCGTCGTTAAGAAGCTCTTTTAATTTTTCGACGTCAACCGTCCCCTCGGGCGTGGAACCGACCACCAACGTGTCGAAACCGACAACGCTCGCGCTGGCCGGGTTAGTGCCGTGAGCGGTATCGGGAACGATTATTTTCGTCCGTTTGTAATCCCCGCGCGATTGGTGGTATTTCTTCATGATCATCAAACCGCAGGCCTCGCCGTGGGCGCCGGCGAAAGGACTGAAGGAAAACGCGGCCATTCCCGTTACTTCCTTAAGCATTTCTTCCAAATGAAAATACACGGCGAGCGCCCCCTGCGCCGTGGACGCGGGTTGCAGCGGATGCAGGCGCGCGAAGGCCGAAAGCGACGCGAGTTCTTCGTTGATTTTCGGGTTATACTTCATCGTGCAAGAACCCAACGGATAAAACCCCTGGTCGACGCCGTAATTTTTGCGGGAAAGATTGGTGTAATGCCTGACGACGTCGAGTTCTGTTACCTCCGGCATATCGAGCGGCGATTTCCGCCTTAATTCTTCCGGTATTTCCGCTGCCGGGACTTCCGCCGCCGGCAAGCTATAACCGCGCCGGCCTTGTTTTGAAAGTTCGAATATCAATTTATCATACATGAGCAAATTCCTCGACTTTCGCGATCAAATCGTCAATTTCCGCCTTGCTGCGGGCTTCGGTCGCGCAAAGCAAAATCTCGTCTTCGCGTTTGGGATCCAGTTCGCCGAGATTAAGCCCGAATAGAATTCCCGCGTCAAGCAATCGGCGGCGCAACCGGCCAATATCGACGGTAGAGCGCAGGACAAACTCCTTGAAAAACGGCCTGTCAGTCGCATTTTCAAAAAGACCTGTCCCAAGCAAGCCTTCGCGCAGGTAGCGGGCGTTCGCGGCGGCGCGATTCGCGACCTCGACAAGGCCCGCTTTCCCCATAAGACTCATATAAATGACCGCATGCAAGGCCATAAGACTCTGGTTTGAGCATATATTCGAAGTTGCTTTTTCTCTCCGAATATGTTGTTCCCGCGCCTGCAAAGTCAAGACAAAGGCGCGGCGGCCGTCAACGTCGCTCGTCATCCCGCAAATCCTCCCCGGCATCTTTCTCAAAAGCGCCTTCGTCGCGGCGATAAAACCGACGTACGGGCCGCCGTAACTTAAGGGGATGCCCAGTGTCTGGCCGTCGCCGCAGGCGATATCGGCGCCGATCTCGCCCGGGGTCTTTAAAACGCTTAAAGTGCTGGGGTCAACGTTCATAATCAAAAGACTGCCGTTAGCTTTGACCGCGGAGGCCAGGTCGCGATAATCTTCGATATACCCGAAAAAATTGGGGTTTTGAACGATTACGGCCGCAACCTCGTCATTTAGTTTTTCTTTCATCGCGTCAACATCGATTCCGTAATCTTTCTCTTCAACGACGCGAAGATCGAGATTACGGAAGGACGCGTATGTTTTAAGCGCTTCCGTCGTCCTGGGGTTGACGGTCCCGCTTACCAACACCGCGCCTCTCCTCGCGTGAGAGACGGCCATAAACATCGCTTCCGCGGTGGCGGTGGCGCCGTCGTAAACAGAAGCGTTGCTTACGTCCATGTCGGTCAACTCGCAAATCATGCTTTGAAATTCAAATATATACTGCAAGGTGCCTTGCGAGATCTCCGGCTGGTATGGCGTATAAGACGTTAAGAACTCCTGTCTCGATGTAAGATACGGGATGATCGCGGGCGTGTAGACATCGTATGCCCCGGCCCCGCAAAATGAGATGAGCGGTTTGTTTTTGGCGGCCAGTTCCTCAAGGCGGCGCCGCAGCTCAATCTCCGAAAAGGCGGGTTCAAGATTGTACCCCGCCCGGTTTTTCACCGCCTCCGGTATCTCGGAAAATAATTCGTCGATATCGCTTACGCCGATTCTTTCCAACATTTCCTTGATGTCGGCGGAAGTGTGCGGAATGTATTTAAACATTACCCCAATAACTCCCGATACGCGGCGGCATCAAGCAGTTTGTCGAGTTCGCCCGTGTCTTCAAGTTCCACTTTAATAAGCCAGTTTTCATACGCGTCTTCGTTTACAAGCTCAGGATTATCGACGACTTCCTCGTTGATCGCGATAATCTTTCCGGTAACCGGGGCGATTAAATCGGAGGCGGCTTTGACGCTCTCGACGGCTCCGAACTCCCCGAATTGCTCGACGCGGTCGCCGACGGCGCCGAGATCAACATAAACGATCGAACCTAAACTTTCCTGCGCATAATCGGTTATGCCGATAACCGCGGTATTCCCGTCAACGCGAACCCACTCATGACTTTCCGCATACTTTAAGTTATCCAATACTTTGCTCATATTTATCTCCTTATTTAATATATTTTTTTTCGAGAAACTTTTTGTTTCTTACTTTAGCCTTGATTTTGTTCTTCCTAATATGGATCAGCACCTCGACGCCGATGTCTGAATACGCGCTCTCGATTAATCCGAAGGCATAGGCTTTGCCGGTGGTCGGGATCATGTATCCGGTCGTGACGCGGCCGATAACCCGCCCTTCGGCTTCAATCGGATAATCGGCGCGGGCTATCCCCCGCTCCAAGAGTTCGAGGGCGACGATCTTTCTTTTCAGCCCTGCGTTTTTGGCGGCCAACAGCGCTTCGCGGCCGATAAAATCCTTGCTTGTTTTGACCGCGAAACCCAATCCGGCTTCCAAGGGATTGATGTCGGGACCGATCTCATGACCGTATAGAGGCATGGCCGCTTCGAATCGGAGCGTGTCGCGGCACCCGAGCCCGCATAAGGTTACCTCGGGAATTTCAATCAATCTCGAGAACAGGGCTAAAATATCGGGATGAGACCCGTAAATTTCAAAACCGTCCTCGCCGGTATAACCGCTTCGGGAAACGACGAATTCGCGGCCGGCGATTGGAAAAACGTCAAAATCGAATGCCTTAAGATTTTCAAGCCGGTATTCGGTAAGGCCCTGGAGAACGCCGGCAGCCAGGGGACCCTGGAGCGCGAGTTGCGAGTAATCGTCCGACAGGTCTTCGATCGCGACGTCGAATCCTTCCCTGCGCCCGGTTATCCACTCGTAGTCCTTATCCTTGTTCGCGGCGTTGACGACGAGAAGATAATGCTCGTCGGAGAATTTATAAACCATCAAATCATCAACGACGCCGCCGTCCTCTTTCAACATCAATCCGTAAATCATTTTATTCTCCCCGTAGCCGGCGACATCGTTGGTTATCAAATAATTAACGAAACGGGTCGCGTCCTTTCCGGCGATTTTAATTTCCCCCATATGCGAAACATCGAAAAGGCCGCACTTTTCCCTAACGGCCCGGTGTTCCGCGGCGATGCCCTGATACTCTATCGGCATCATAAACCCGGCGAACTCGACCATTTTCGCCTTGTTCCGCAAGTGTTCCTCGTACAAGACTGTTTTTTTCAAATCGCTATCCTCCGATCGTCTGATGTATCCGCAAATATAATATCATATTTAACTTATTTTTCAACCGCAAAATAAAAAAAGTGATAACTTTAAACTATTAAACTGTTATCACTTTTTATTTTCTTACTCAAGCGGGTATGTGTCAAGGTCGGCGGGGAAATCGATTGTTTTCGCGTCCGTTCCCAAATAATTCACGACAACCTTATTTACCTCATCGCCCGCGGTAATTTCCGCCGAAACTTTGACAATTTCGCCCTCGGCGAAAGTGACTAATAATTTGATGGCGTCTTTCGCGGAAGCGTCAAACGCGACGCCGTTATACGCGCTTAAATCAAGCTCGTAAATTAGCGTGTCGCCCGCTTTTTCAGGCGCGGACAAAGCATCGAAAAACGGATCTTCGTCATAAAAGCCGGTAGCCTTTTCCACGAAAAGAGCGAAACCGTAGGAATTGATTATCGTATAATGCTCGGTATCAGTCATTTCCGATTTGCTTTTGGCTTCGCCGATGGACATATAAGCAAAATCGTCTTTTATATAAACATGAGCGTTTTCGCTGCCGCTTAGTTTACACATCATAGTCTCGATTACTTCGCCGTCGTAGTTATATATCAATTCCAACGCGAGATCGTCATCGATCTCGATCTTGATGTGACCGTGTTCCGAAGTATCGTATGCTTCTTTTAATGCCGCCAAAAGCGGTTTTATTTGCGCCGGGGTATACGCCGGTAACGACGGCGCCACGACTTCGATTTTTTTCTCCGCCTTGCCGGCCTTCTCGACCTCGACGATTACGGTGACCTCGCCCTCAGCGAGACCGGTCAAGTTTCCTTCTTCGTCAATCGAGGCAATCGTATCGTCGCTAACGGACCATTCCGCGACCGGGTCTTGATAATTGGTATCCACCTCAAACTTTACGGTCTCGCCTTGCTCGACCGTTTCCGGCCCTTCAATCTTCACGTAATACTTATCGCATCCTATAAGGGCCAAAGCAACAACAATCATAATCAAAAAAGATATGACTCTTTTTTTCATAATATACCTCTCTACTCTATTTTAAAATATCTCTAAGACTTATTAAAATTATACTACAAAAGTTAATCTAATTCAAGACTTTTTACAACTCATCACATATTTCCATTAAAAATACGATTCCGCGCGCTCTTAGATAAACAAGCTTTAGCGCGAAGCTAAAGCTTGTTTTGAAAAAGATTTATTATGGTTGCTTCCCGATATAAGCCAATATTCCTCCGTCAACGTACAAGATGCGCCGCGAAAGGCAAGTAAAAATAATCGCCTTGTTTGATTTCTTTGCGATAATAATCGCCCGCGATCCTCCCCGCCCCGGAAAGAACGATCCAAACGGAGGGACCGTAAGGCAAGGGCAAGCTATCGCCTTTAAGCGAATATCGGTTCAAGGCAAAGTACGTCGTATCGTCATAAGATATCAAGTTTTCTTTTTTTAACGCTGCGGATTCCATTTCGACCCTTGGCGTGAGCGCGCTGTTTTTAATTACACTTTCGCCTACTAAATCGAAATTGAAGGCCGACATGGCCACGCGCTTATCCAATCCCATATATCTTTCCTGATCGCTGATAATTTGATCGCCGCACCAATACTCCGGTTGAACGGTGAAATCGGTGGGCTCCTGGATCTCAAGAATCGTGCAGCCGGCCCCGATTGCGTGCGCGACTCCGGCGTTTATCATGAACACATCGCCTGTTTTTACCTCGATTTATTGACATACCGCGGTCATTATTTCCTTATCGTGTTCGCTTATGACCGCCAACTCTTCCAAATATTCGCGCGTATATTTGTCATTAAAGCCTAAGTATATTTTGGCGCCGGGACGGGTATCGACAATAAGCCACGCTTCGGTCTTGCCGTATTCGCAATTAAAATGTTTTTTGGAAAACTCTTTTGTTGGATGAGTTTGAATCGGCAATCTTATCGCGCTGTCTATCAGTTTGACAAGAATATCATATTTCCTGTTGCCCAAAAGTTCTTCCGGATACTTTTCCAATAATTCGTCAAAGAATATATTCGTACCGCGAACGATACTTACGCCTTCGCGCAATCTATAACTTTTTGAATTGTTCGCTTCCACCGTCGAGGCAATCCATTCTTCGGGATAATAATTGTCCGCTTCCTTTTCGCTTAGAAAAAAATCCGCGAACGATTGCCCTCCCAGATATAAGCGATGAACTCTGTTTCTTTCGAAAAAAATTGGTTTTTTCACATATTCCTTCATTTTCATCATCAACTAGCCCTTTATTCTACCAATATCGTTTCCTTTCTAATAATTTTTAGGACCATAATAAAAACTAAAAGGATAACATAAAAATTTTATATTACCCCTTTTCGACAAATTATCAAAAAAATGCAGTTTCATTTTATCATAATAAAATTGAAACTTCAAGAGTTTTGTTAAATGAATTAACAAAATATATCCGGAAAAAAACCTTATATGCTCAGCTAAATGACAATAAAAAAAACGATGATTTTTGCTCATCGTTTTTATCGGCAAATATGCCTGATTTATATAACTTTATCGTTTCCGCATTCCCTACGCGACATTCAGGTGCCGCTTAGGATTCTCGACAAATATCCTGTCCGCGTCGGCAACCGATAAATACCTCGCTACCATTTGATAGGCGAGATGAAAATCATTCTTCCGACTGACGTGAATATCGCTGCCGATAAAATCCACCAAGCCGTCTTTTAACATCTTCATCGAGCGTTTCCGTAAATATCTCCCCGATTCGCCGGTCAAAGAATTGCTGTTGATTTGATACAAAACCGGGTATCTTTTAAGCGA
>LSQX01043058.1_pt4 | contig 18962 bp, 17 predicted proteins | sample 654561 | NCBI WGS metagenome assembly LSQX01 (sample SAMN04489861, study PRJNA283612) | anaerobic digester metagenome | isolation source: 4 biogas reactors fed with cattle manure at either 37C or 55C with and... | place: Denmark: Kongens Lyngby | collected 2014
AGGTCAGCCTCGACGACGCGCCTGTTCACATACAAGGGGCTGCCATGGGGCAGTCGTCCCAAGTACACCAGGTCCCCGTCGGCATCGTGGTTGATGAAACGGTACCGTCGGGGGAAATCGCCGAAGATGGCCAGGTTCTCCTCCTCCGTATGGCCCCGGTGCAGGCCCGTTGCCACCATGAAGGTCACCTCATCAACTTCCTTAAGCTCCTCCTCCAGGGCAGGCAGGTAGACATGATAAGGGGTGGGCCTAGTTATGTCGTTGACCACCACCACCGCGCTCTTGGCCTTTTTCTGCCGGATGATCTCCCTCAGGGGAGGACTGCCGATTGGTTCCGCCAGCGCCTTTTTCACTGCTTCCAGTTCGTCGGGAACGACGGGCACTTCTCTGGCCCGGACGAACCCGACCAGGTTTTCTGGCGGGATCTGGGCAGACATTTGTCCCTTGCCGTATTTCAACACAATCTCCATACAACTCAAGCGGGCATCCCTCTTAGGATGGCCGCATCGTCCCTCCTTTGCAGAGCATCTGGGAAGGTTTTCGCCTCCTCGCCGGCAGATCCCTGCCCCTGGACTCCCCAGGAGAAGACTTCCTATGACCATCGGCCCCGATGGGCCTATCTACGAAAAAGGCCCCGCTGCAGGGGCCTCTAAGCTAATATAATTCCCTTCGGCATTCGACAATGGCCTCCCGCAGGGCGGCCATTCCGTCCCGCAAGGCCTCCTCGGTAATGATCAAAGGCGGGTTGATCTTGATAGTGGCCGGTCCGGGTCCGACGGGAGCAAAGAGCATCAGGCCCTTTTCCACCGCCCGCTGCACTGCCGCGAAAGCCAGGGCAGGAGCGGGATTCTTCGTGTTCGGCTCAACCAGGCCGATGGCCCCTACCAGCCCCCGCACCCGGATAGGCCAGACGATGTCGGGGCAGGCTCTCGCAATCGCTTCTGCCTCTTCCCGCAGGACCGCCTCCATGGCTTGGGCCTTGCTGACCAGGTCTTCTTCCAAGATGAGCTCGAGGTGAGCAAGGGCCGCGGCGCAGCTGACGGGATTGCCGCTGTGGGTATTGGTCAGGGCCCCTGGCGGGAACTGGCGCATGATCTCTCCCCGCCCGATGACCGCCGACAAGGGCAGGCAGCCGGAGATGCCTTTGCCGCAGCAGATAAGGTCAGGTTCCACCCCATAATGCTGGAAGGCGAAAAACTCACCCGTCCGGCCGAAGCCCGCCTGCACCTCATCGAAGGTGAGGAGGATCTGGTTGGCCCGGCACCACTCGGCGAGCCGTTCAACGTAGCCCTTAGGCATGAACCTGGCTTCGCCCCCCTGGTAGCTTTCGGTGATCACGCCGGCCAAACGCCCCTGGTAGTCTTTCCCGCCCAGGCGCTCTTCGAGGAAGGAGAGGAACTGCCCGAAGCATTCATCTTCACATTCGGCATAGCCTTCCTTGCCCACGGGGCAGCGGTGGCAGTCGGGGAAGGGCGCCTGGTGGATGTCCGGATCCAAGTTGACAATCCACTCTTTCAAGGAAGGCGTGCCGCCGATCTGCTGGGCGCCGAGGGTGCGTCCGTGGAAAGCTCCTTCAAAACAGACAATCCCGATTTTCTTGTTGCCCCCTAGACCCCGGCCAAAGGTGCGCATCAGCTTTAAGGCATGCTCGGTGCTCTCCGAGCCGGTGGTGAGCAAGAACACAACATCAAGGCCGGGCGGAGCCACCTCTTTGAGCTTCTCGACGAAGCGGGCCCGGGGTTCGTTGGCAAACAGAAAAGTATGCCACACCCCCGTCTCCAGTTGGTTTAGCATCGCTTCATACATCTTCTCCCGCTTGTAGCCGGCGTTGGCCACAAGGACGCCCGAAGTGAAGTCCACCCACTTGTTCCCTGCCCGATCGTAGATGGAGAAGCCCTCGGCCCGGTGCCAGACGATCGGCGGCTGGCTGACGGTGGCCCGGGGCTCGACCCGGCGCAGCCTTTCTAAAATAGGCACCGTCTCCGGAGCGGGGATCTTAGTCTTGATCCGACGATAGGGCGTGCTTACCTCTGGTACCTCTCGCGGCTGCCAGTTGAACTCCACTGCATCTACCCCCTCTTAACGCTGGTCTCCTCTAGCACGTCCATAGGATGAATAGACGGGGCTTAGGCATAACTAGGACTATTCTCGCCTTATACTTCTTCTTTGACAAAACTATTACCTTCTCTCACCCCGACTCCAGGGGGAAGGAATCGGCTGAAAGCCGTCGAAGGGAAGCTTTGATCCCAGGGAGGAGTCGGCATTGCAGGAACTTTACCTAGAGGTCACCACCAGATGCAATCTAAACTGCCGGACATGCATCCGCCACTCCTGGCAGGAGCCCCTCGGGGATATGGATGGCGGGACCTTTTCCCTGCTGTTGCAGAACCTCCCCAGACTGCAGAAGGTCCAGATCGCGGGTCTCGGGGAGCCCCTTTGTCATCCCGACTTGATGGCGATGATTGAGGGGCTGAAAAGAAAGGCCAACCAAGTTGAGCTGATTAGCAACGGCCTTCTCCTCGACCGGGAGACAGCCCTGTCTTTTCTCGAGGTGGGGCTCGATCGGCTGATCCTGTCCATCGACGGAGCCGAGCAGGAAACTTACCGGCAAATCCGGGGCGGCAGCCTGGGGAAGGTGCTGGCCAACCTGGAAAGGCTGATCGAACTAAAAAAAGGCCGCGGGTGCAGCCATCCCCAGATCGGCTGCGAACTCGTGGCCATGAAAGACAACATCGACGAGCTCCCCGCCTTGATCAAACTGTTGCAAGGGCGCGGGGTTGAGTTTTTGATCGTGACTAACGTCCTCCCCTACACTACGGAGATGAAAGACCAGGTCCTCTACGGGGAGGATTTCTTGCGGTCTCTCCCTGGCCGTCCGGACCCGGCGGCCGTTTGGGAGCACATCTTAAAGGAGCTGGGAGACATGCCCGTTTCCCTCCCGGCGATCACCTGGGAGCACGGCGGCCGCTATTGCCGCTTCGCCAGGAGAAGGGCCCTGGCCGTCTCCTTCACCGGCGAGGCAGCCCCCTGCTATCCCCTCCTCCACTCTTACACCTGCCACATCTTCGACCGGGAAAAGGCCATCCATAAACATATCCTCGGCAGCATCCACCATGAATCCCTGGCCGCCATCTGGGATGCCTACCAGCCCCTGCGGACCCAATTGGACGAGTTTTCCTTTCCCGACTGCCCAACTTGCAGCGGCTGTGACATGGTCGAAGAGAACTTAGAGGACTGCTGGGGCAACAGCCCGGCCTGCGGCGATTGTCTATGGGCCGCGGGGATCATTCAGTGTCCATGAACTCCCATTCGAAAAGCTCCTCGTCTTTGAGTTCATACACCCGCGCCGCGGCAGTTCTTTCCCCATCCTGCCGCAGCCACTGCCCCATCTCCGCCTGCATGGAAGGAAGCAAAGCAATCTTCAGACTCCGAGCCCCCTGGATGAACACCGCTTCCGGCATGCCCTCATCGCTCGCTTTGATGTTCCCCTTGCCATAGGTGCAGCCGGTTGCCAGCTGGAGTCCGTCATTCATACAGGACACAGGCGGGGTAGTCCCTGCCTTGGAGGCGATCTTCAGCTCGAAATACTTCTTCGCCCCGAGAAGCCGCAAGGCCAGCTCCCCCATCCGGCAGCCCACCACCACGTACGGACCCAAGTGCCCGTGAAATTCTTCCAATTTGGCCAGCGTTTCCTTCAATGTCATCTTCCCTCCCTGACGTAAATCGGCAGCCTCGTTTTTTCCAGACCATAGACCAATGGGGGAATGACCGCCAGCTGGATGAGGATCCCCGGCAGGCTCCCCAGGACGCCGTAGGTGATCGGGTAGATCACCGCGATCTTTTCAAAGCCAAACATGGGCAGGATGAAAGCTCCTAGCAGTCCGTAGACGATCCTTCCGGCAGCCATGGCCGATAGCAAACAAGGCGCCGGACTCAGCTTCGTATTCCGGTAGCAAAGACCCGTGGCCGCACCATAGACGGCAAGTTCGATCATCATCGTCTGGGCAATGGGCGGCATGAGGGGCGGCATCCCCGTCAAGACCGCGCTGAGCAGGGGGGTAAGAAAACCTACCAGTCCACCGATGATGGGTCCCACCATGAAACCGGCCAGTAGAACGGGGATATGCATGGGCAGGAAGACCTTGCCCATGCCAACAGCGTGGAACATCATGGGCAGGATGATTCCCGCGGCAACAAGCAAAGCACCCATCGTAAGCCTGCGCAAATTCATCGCCAACGCCTCCCAAGGGCTGATTGAGTGTTACGAACTCCCGCTTGCGTAACACGTCTACCTGACCTTTCGCCCTGGGGCCAGCCGATCCCTTCCGGACAAATCGGCTTTTTTGCGCCGCAAGAAATTCCATGTCGGGCTCTGCTATCCCCTTGCCAGCCCATCGCGCCTGGCCCGCCAGGGGCGATAGAACTTGTAAATGGTGCTGGCGATGGGTTGTTGAATCAAAGTGTTTAGTGTGATGGGCAGGGCCATCAGGGGTGAGAAGTAGCTCACCGCAATCAGGATGCCCGCACCGTTGTTGCGCATAGTGGCCGCATACGTCATGGTGATGGATGCGGCATAATCCAAGCCGAAGAAGACGGTGATGGCGAAACCTAATAGGTATCCTCCCATCATCTGCATGAAAACGACCAGGTAGAGGCGGACCAGCTCCACCGCCGGGATCCCTTGGAGATAAGGCACGAGCAAGGCCGCGTTGATGGCCAGCATGCTAAGCATGAAGGGTTTGACCAGGAGCCCGATTTGGGGACCGTGGCTGTCGATGAAGGCTCGCCTGCGTTCACCGACGATGAGTCCCAACGCGACCGGAATCATCACCGTCCAAAACAGCCCCCGCATGAGGGGGCCGGGATCGAAATCGATCATGGTCCCGATGAAGAGGGCCAAGACTGCCGGGGTGGCAAGGCCGCTGAGCAGAGTCGTCAGGCTGACGGCGGTCAGTCCCAAGGCCAAATCGCCGCCGGCGATCCCCGCCCACATGGAGCAGGTGGCGGCAACGGGGAGGGAGTTGATCAGGACGAGGCCCGCGGCCAGCTGGGGTTCATGGGCGAGGAAGCCCTTGGCCATGGTCCAGGCGAAAAAGGGCATCACCAGGTAGGTTAACAATAATAGCAGGCCGATCTTGCCGGGGGAGCGAAGGGCCCGGACCACGTCGGCCAGTCGGCAGCGAAGGGCGACGAGGAACATGATGAGGGCAATGAAGTAAGGAGCGATGAAGACAACCCGGGCAAGACCGGGGCAGAGCATCCCGAAAGCTAAACTGGCCAGGATCAGCCACGTGAACCTGGCCTCGAGCCAACTATTCCAACGCGCCATGGCTTCAATCAACAGAACTCCCCCCAAACGCATCGGGACGGGACCGAGGTCCCGCCCCTCATCCTCCCTGTTCCGATTTGACCAAGGGGATGACTCCGCCCCCCTGGATGATCTTTCTGATTTCCGGCGGGAAGGGAGCGAAGGTGAGGACTTCCCCGTTCGCCAGGGTAATAGTCCCCTCTTCCAGATCGATGGTGAGCAGATCCCCTTCCGCAACCCCAGGCTCCGCAGCGAGGCGGATGGCAGGCAGACCTAAGTTGATGGCATTCCGGTAAAAGATCCGGCCGAAGGAGAGGGCCAAGACTGCACCAACTCCCGCCTCCTTGAGGGCGATGACCGCATGCTCCCGGCTCGATCCACAGCCAAAGTTCCTGCCGGCCACGATGATGTCGCCGGGACGCATCCTTTCGGCAAAGGTAGGGTCCGCTCCCTCCATGGCATGGGCGGCGATGGCCTTGGGATCGGTCAGCTCCAAGTAGCGGCCTGGATAAATCTGATCCGTGTCGACATTGTCTTTGAAGATGAAGGCCCGTCCTTGCAGCTTGCCCATCATGATCCCTCCTCCATTACTTCCCGCGGATCGGTTATTCGTCCCCGCAGGGCCGAGGCGGCAACAGTCAGGGGCGATGCCACATAAATCTCCGCCTGGGGGCTGCCCATCCGGCCGGGGAAATTCCGGCTAGATGCGCTGATGCACACTTCCCCCGGCCCCAGCATGCCTTGATGGATCCCAATGCACGGTCCACAGCCCGGGGATGTCACCGTCGCGCCGGCTTCGACTAAGTCTTGGATGCAGCCTGTCTCGATGGCCTTCAGGAAAACCTCCCTCGAGGCGGGGGTGATGACCAGGCGCACTCCCGACGGGATTTTCCTCCCCCGCAGGACCTGAGCGGCCATCTCCAGATCCTCAAGGCGCCCCCCGGTGCAGGTGCCGATGAAGGCCTGGTTGATGGCCGTCCCGGCATATTCCCCCACCGGATGAACGTTGTCGACGCTGTGGGGTGCAGCTAGCAAAGGCTCCACCTGGCTGACGTCGAACTCGTAGACTTCAGCATACTCATAATCCGGGTCCGTCGCATCGAGGGGATAGTCCTCGATGCCCCTGGCCGCGAGGTACTCTTGAACTTTGTGATCGGGTTGAATGTAGGTGGTCTTGGCTCCCATTTCCACGGCCATGTTGCAGATAACCATCCGCTCGGCGATGGAAAAGTCCGCTAGGGCAGGACCAGCATACTCGATGGCTTTGTAGACGAAGCCATCGGCTTTGAACTCCTGCAATAACCGAAGGACCACATCTTTGGCCGTCGTCCCCCGCTGGAGGCTCCCGGTCAGTTCGATCTTGACCACCTCGGGGACGACAAACCACAATGTCCCCCGGATCAGAACCACCGCCAGGTCCGTTGCGCCCACCCCGGTGGCAAAGGCCCCGAAGGCCCCGTGGGTAGTGGTGTGGCTGTCCGTCGCCACCAGGACCATCCCCGGGCGGACGAGGCCAGCCTCGGGCATCACCTGATGGCACACCCCAGCGTCGATGTCAAACAGGTTGGTAATCCCCTGGGCGGCGGCAAACTCCCGCATGAGGCGGTGATTGTCCGCGGCCTTGGGAGTTGGCGGCGGCGAGTAGTGGTCAAAGACAAAGGCCACTTTGTCCGGATCCCACACCGCCCTGCCGTCCATGGCCTCGAAAGACTGGATCACCTGGAGATAAAGGTCGTTAATCTCTGCGAGATCCACGGCCGCGGTGACTATCTCCCCGGCCCGGACCCGGTCCTTCCCCGCGGCCCGGGCCAAGATCTTCTCGATTGCGTGCATTCCTTCTCCCCCTACTAGAATTTGAGCAGAATCTTAACTGCGTCGCGAGTCCGCTTGTCCATGACTTCCAAGCCCTCCTGGGCCTGGGCGATATCCAGCACCTCGGTGATGAGGGGCCGACTATCAAGCTGGCCCTCCGCGACCATATCCAAGGTATTCTGGAATCCTTCCGCAGTATACATCAAGCAGCCCCGCAAATCAATCTCCTTGGCAGTCAGCGGGAAGATCTCCAAATTGTCTGCTGGCCCTTCGAAAAAGCCGATGAGCAAAGCTTTGCCCCTTTTCCTCACGGCCTTGATGGCCTGCTCGACGACGGGGCTTGCGGCCGCGGTAATGAAGGCCACATCCGCGCCTTTGCCCTTCGTCTCTTCCAGGACGACGGACACGGGGTCTTTCTGGCGAACGTTGATGGTATGGGTTGCCCCCAGCTCCCTGGCCTTGGCCAGATTGAAATCTAAAACGTCCGTGGCGAAGATCCGCCGGGCGCCCGCCTGCCGGGCCGCCATGATGGTGACGAGCCCGATGGTGCCCGCTCCCAACACGAGGACGCTGTCGCCCAGACCCATCTCCGACCAGCGCACAGCGTGGACGCCAACGGCCAGGGGTTCGACCATGACGCCCTCTTCATAGCTCAGGCCATCGGGCAGGCGATAGACAACTTTGGCGGGGGCGATGATGTACTCGGCAAAGGAGCCGGGCCATTCCTGCGTTCCGAGGACGATCTTGCTTTCACATAAGTTGTTTAGTCCCCGGCGACACATGTAACACCGCTCGCAGCCGATCTGGGGTTCGACGGTCACCCGGTCCCCCACTTTCAGGCCCTCGACATCACTGCCCACCTCAACGATGTCGCCGGCTAGTTCGTGGCCCAAGATGACGGGCGGCTTGCGGTAAGGATGGGTGCCTTTGAAGGCATGCACTTCAGAACCACAAATCCCCGTCACCCGAACCTGGATCTTGACTTCTCCCGGCCCGGGAGAGGGCTCCTTCACATCTTCCAGCACTATGCGGTAGTTTTCCTTCAGTACTGCCGCCCGCATCTTTGACACCTCCACTCCTTACAACAGCCCGGCTTCCTGCAGGATTTGCCGCAAAGTCTCCCGGGCCGAATCAGACAAGGGCAGCAACGGCTGGCGCGGCTCGCCGCCAAAGTAGCCCCTCATTTCCATCGCCGCCTTTAGGCCGGGAACGCCCATCTGGGCGGTGATGGCCTGGTTGACGGGAAGCATGCGCAAATGGAGCTCCCGGGCTTCCTCCATCTTGGCCTCCTGGAAAAGCCGCTGAATCTGGACGCACTCATCAGGCGCAATGTTGGCCAAGGCCAAGATGCCTCCCTGGGCGCCGACAGCCAGAGCCGGCAGGAAGTGATTGGCCGATCCAGCCAGGACGTCAAAGCCCTTCCCCGCCGTCAGACGAACCAGCTGGGCCAACTGGACGATGTTCCCCGATGTATCCTTCATCCCGATGATGTTGTCGTGGGCCGCCAAAATGGCCACCGTGTCGGGGGCAATGTTCACCCCTGTGAACCCCGGGACATTGTAGATCATGACCGGAATGGGCGAGGCATCGGCCACCTCGGTGTAGTGGCGGATTAAGACTTCCGACGTCATCCTTCCTGTGTAGTAGTGGGGATTGACGATGATGGCCGCGTCGGCCCCGGCTTCGGCCGCCTTCTTCGTCATCCGGATGGTCGCCCTGGTGGACTCCATCCCCGTTCCGGCAATGAGCACCTTATCCACCGCCATGTGCTTGCGCACGAGCCCGATGAGATTCACCTTCTCATCTTCGTCCAAATAGGGGAATTCCCCATTGGAGCCAAGCACCACATAGCCCTGAAGATCAGTCTTGTTCCACCGCTCCATGTTGAAGGCAAGCTTGCTCTCGGAGATCTCCCCGTTTTCAAAGGGGGTAGCGATAGGTGGAAATACTCCCTTTAGACAGACAGCCACGTTCATTCTCCTTTCTGCTCAAGAACTTGGGGATTGACTAGATTGCGCGGGATGCGCCCAGCCAGGGCCGCCAGGACTTCTTCAGCGACCATGGTGGCCATCCGCTGCATGGCTTCCTCGGTGACCGCCCCCACATGGGGCGTTGCGATCACATTCTCCAGCTGCACCAACGGATTGGTTGCCCGGGGAGGCTCCTCGACGAAAACGTCCAGCCCAGCCCCGGCTAGCTGGCCATTCCTCAGCGCTTGATAAAGGTCTTCTTCATTCACTACTCCGCCCCGGGAGGTGTTGATCAGGAAGGCCGTCGGCTTCATCATGGCCAGCTCCCTAGCCGCCACGATGTCCTTCGTCTCCGGGGTCAAGGGAACATGGACAGACAAGAAGTCCGCCTCCCTGAGGACTTCTTCCAGGGAGCACAGCTCAACTTCATCCGATTCCTTCACGTAAGGATCGTAGGCCAGGACTCGCATGGCAAAGGCCAGTCGACAGCACTTGGCCAGATGGCCGCCGATCCGCCCAAGGCCAATGAGCCCCAAGGTCTTGCCATTCAGCTCATTGCCCATGTAGCGTTTTTGCTGGCCTAAACGTCCCTCGCGAATCTCCAGGTGGGCAAGGCTCACCTTATTGGCCAAATTCAGCATCAAGGCCAAGGCATGCTCGGCCACGGAGATGGAATTGGCCCCCGGGGTAAACACAACGGCCACACCATGCCGGGTGGCCGCATCCACATCGATGTTGTCATAGCCCACCCCGTGTTTGCCGATGACTTTCAGATGCGGCAGGGAAGCAATCACATCGGCCCCGATCTTAGCCGTGCGCACAACGATGCCATCGATCGGACCGAGCTCCTTGATGAGCTCATTTACCGGCCGCCCCTCGCTAAAGATTACCTCGGCTTTTCCTTTCAGCAGCTTGACGCCCGCGTCGTGAATAGGTTCCGTCACCAAAATCCGATGCAACAGCCGCCTCCTCCTTCCAGGTCCGGCCAACCCAGGTTTTGTTCCGATTTGAGTGTTCTTTAGGAACCAGCCAAAATCCTTTCCCAATCAAGTTCTTTTAACTGCAGGAGATTCTTTTCTGTCCCAGAATAAGTGACAAAAAGCGGAAAGCGAGGTAGAGGCATGAACCATCGGGACAGACTCTTAGCTGCCATCAATCACCGGGAGCCCGACCGGGTACCCGTCGATCTAGGGGCCACCGCGGTGACCAGTCTCCACATCGACACCCACCGCAAACTCAAGGCCCATTTTGGCATCAACGATCCGGAAGAGACCATCGTCAACCGAATGATGCAGACTGTCCTCCCCCATGAAGAGATCCTGAAACGCTTCGATGTGGATGTGCGAGGGGTATTCATGGGCAGGCTCGACAGCCGTCCGGAGATCGAACGCCCCCTCAACGGTTCGACGGTTTATACCGATGAGTGGGGAGTCACCAGGATCAAGCCCCCCACCTCCCATTATTACGACTTGTACGAGTGCCCCTTCGACCGGGAGGACCTGACCATCACCGATGTCAACAACTACAACTGGCCCGACCCCGAGGATCCAGGCCGCTATCGGGGCGTGGTAGAGCGGGCCCGGGAGCTCCGGGAGAAGACCGACTACGGCGTGATGTTCGTATTCAATGTCAACGTAGTCCACGTGACCCAGTTCATGCGGGGCTTCTACCTCTGGTTTGAAGACCTCCTCCTGCGGCCTGAGCTTCTCCGGACCATGATGCGCCGCGTGGTGGACATCCACTTGGCGGTGGGCGAGCGGATCCTGCCCCAGGTGGCCCCTTATGTGGACATCGTCCAGGTTTCCGACGATATGGGCACCCAAGACCGGCTGCAATTCTCACCCGAGATATACCGGGAGATCATCAAGCCCTTCCATCGGGAGATCTACAACATGATCCATGATTTGACCTCCGCCAAACTTTGGCTCCACTCCTGCGGCGCGATCAGCGAAGTCCTCGACGACCTGATCGAAATCGGGGTTGACATCATCAACCCCGTGCAAGTCGCCGCTAAAGGCATGGAAATTGAGTCCCTCAAAGAGCGCTTCGGGGATCGGATAGTCTTCTGGGGCGGCATCGACACCCAGAAGCTCCTGCCCCAAGGCTCCCCCGAAGAGGTGGCCGAGACTGTCCGGCGGACCGCCAAGATCCTAGGCAAAGGCGGCGGCTACGTCCTTTGCGGGACCCACAACATCCAGCCGGAGGTGCCCGTGGAAAACATCATCACCATGTACGATACCATCATTAATCCGTAAGGCCCTCGTAGGCCCCCCAAGGATTCTGAACGACAAGCTTGCCCCCGCTGATTTCCAAGGAGGCCCCGGTGATGTAGCCGGCGGCCTCCGATGCTAAAAAGAGAACGGCCCGAGCCACATCCTCCGGCTCCCCCCAGCGGCGCAGGGCCAGGGTATCCAGGAGAGAGTCTCCCCACTCGGCCCGGGCCCCGGCCGTCATGTCCGTGGCGATGGTCCCGGGAATGTAGCAGTTCACCGTGATGTTGCAAGGGCCGACCTCCCCCGCCAGCACTCTGCTGAAGGCCAGGATGCCCGCCTTGCTGGCAGCGTAGGCGCTTGCGCCCAGGGCGGGGATCTTCGCGGCGAAGGAGGAAGCGTTAATGATCCGCCCCCATCGCGCTTTTTTCATGGCGGGCAGCACCGCCCGGCAGCAGTTGAAAACCCCCTTCAAGTTCACCGCGACCACCCGGTCCCATTCCTCCTCCGTCATCTCCAGCAGGGGCTTGACGAGATAGATCCCCGCGTTGTTGATCAGGATGTCGATCCGACCCCACCGGTCGAGGATATCCTGAGCCGCTCCCTCCACCTGGGAGCTTTCGGCTACATCGGCCCGGAGGGGGAGAAGCTCACCAGAGGACCAGGAGCCAACAAGCTCCCGCAGGGCCTCCTCACAGTAATCCAGGGCGGCCACCCGGCACCCTTCCCGACCCAGCTCCCGGGCGACAGCAAGACCAATGCCCCGGCCGGCCCCGGTTACCAGGGCGACCTTCCCCTCAAGTCCCAAATCCATTCAGTACCATCCCTTCTCAAGCAAACCCTAGCATTCGCGGCACGACCAGGATGAACCAGGGTATGTAGGTAATGAGAAGAAGCACCGCAATCTCAACGAGGAGGAAGGGCAAAATTGCCTTGGTCAGTTCTTCCAGAGTCACTCCGGCGATAGGACAGGCAACGAACAAGCACACCCCCAGGGGCGGCGTTGCCAGACCAATGTTGAGATTCACGATCATCACCAGGGCAAAGTGCAAGGGATGGATGCCGAACTTGGCCGCAATGGGCGCCAGGATCGGGGCAAGGATGATGACGTTGGCCCCCGTCTCCATGAACATGCCCATGATCAGCAGGAAGACGTTGATGAGCATCAACATCACGGCTGGACTGTCGGTAATGGACAGGAAAAGCTCAGCGATCTGCTGCGGCACCCGCTCCACAGTCATGGCCCACCCGAACACCGCCGCGGAGCCAATAATGAACAGGATGATGGAAGAGGTGCGGGCCGTCTTGGCCATACACTCCATCACCGACTTGAAGGTGAGAGTCCTAAAAACGAACACCCCTGCCAGCAAAGCATAACCCACAGCAACGGCCGCGGCTTCCGTTGGGGTGAACATGCCGCTCAGAATCCCTCCGATGATGATCAACGGCATCAACAGAGCGATGAAGGCATCTTTGAACCCGATCAAGAACTCCTTAATCGTCACCGGTTCCAATCGGCGGGGATGATTCAGCTTGATCGCGTAATAATGGCAAACGACCATTAATCCTAGTCCGATCAACAGACCAGGCACGAACCCCGCGGCAAACAGGGCGCCGATGGACAGGCCCACCGTCGATCCGTAGATGACCATGACAATGCTGGGAGGAATGATCGGACCAATGACAGACGACGAGGCCGTCACCGCCGCGCTGTATTCGGGGCTGTATCCCTCCTCAACCATGGCGGGGATCAAGATGGAGCCGATGGCTGACGTGTCGGCTACTCCCGCCCCGGTAAGACCCGCAAAGAAGATGGAGGCCACCACGTTGGCCTGGGCCAGTCCCCCCGGGACCCGGCCGACGATGAGATGGGCAAAACGGACCAGCCGCACGGTGATCCCCGTTGCGTTCATTAGTTCTCCCGCCAGGATGAAGAAGGGAATGGCCATCAGCGGGAAGGAATCGATTCCGCCAAACATCCTTTGCGGAATCACATCAAAGGAAATCGTATTCCACGCCGACAGGAAGCTAAAGGATGCCACTGCCAGGGCGAACGCAATGGGCGCCCCGGTGAGGAGCAGCGCAGCAAAGGGAATCAGAAGCCAGCCGGTCATGAGCCCACCACCTCCTGAACATCAGCTACCAAGTTGATCCCGAAAAGGGCCGCCAAATCTTTAAAGATGAGGTCCAGCAGCTGGATCTGCATCAAAACCGAGCCGACGGTCACCCCCACTCGGGGATAAAACATCGGCATCAACATAGCCCCCGACTTGGACCGCCAGCCAAGCTGGGCTATGCGCCAGCTGTGTTTGATCAAAATGAGCATGAAGTAAAACATGGCTACCTTGATGAGAAGCCTCACAAGTCGCCCCAGCGGCTTGGGGAGCTTGTCAACTATGAAGGTTACGCCCACGTGCTCACCCACCCGCAGGGCAGAACTGGCGCCCACGAAGGCGCACCAAACCATGAGGTAGCGGGCCAGCTCCTCAGGCCAGGGAAGAGCGGCTTTGACAATGTAACGAAAGATTACTTGCAATATCACAACAAAGGTCATCACGGCCACTAGCGCTATGCCCATGGCCGAGGCCAGCCGATCGGACCAATCGCTGACAACTTCCACTACTCGATAAGTGCGGTAAAATAGCCCGGTACGCAAGAGTCTACCCCTTTCAACAGGGCGGCGGGCCCAAAGCCCACCGCCCCTCATCTAGTCCTTAGCGATAGCCTAGCTTCGCCTCCGCTTCGGCAACAGCCTCCAGGATCCCGTCAACCCACTTGGGATCGAACTGGGTCTTCATCCACTCCACCACCGGCGCCTGGGAGGCATCCCGGAACATGGCCCTCTCCTCCAGGGTCGGCGTGTAAATCTGCATGCCGTACTCCCGCAGGGCATCGACCGCGGTTAGCATGCTCTTCATCTGCTCCGTCAACCGGCCTGCCCATTTGCCCTGGTTGGCAGCCATGATGATCACCTTCTGGAGATCCTCAGGGATGCTCTGCCAGAAGTCCTCATTGATGAACAAGGCATCTTCGCTCCAGACGTGGCCGTCTAAGGTCAAGTACTTCTGCACCTCATACATCTTGCTCCATTCGATGATGGAGACGGGGTTTTCATGTCCGTCGGCCACACCCGTCTGCAGGGAGGTATAGACCTCAGGCCAGGCAATGGGGATGCCGCTCGCGCCCATGGCCTCGAGCATCTTCATGTAGACAGGGCTTTCCATGACCCGGAACTTGATTCCTTTCAGGTCCGCCGGAGTGCGGATCTCCCGGACGTTGTTGGTGAAATGGCGGGTTCCATTCTGGGAAATGCCAAGGCAGCGCATTCCCGTCACCTTGGCCATTTCTTCAATGAGTTCGGCCATGAAGGGCGAGTCCATCACTTCCCAGGCCACATCCTCGGACATGAAAAGATAGGGGATGTTGATGACCTGGAAGGGCGGGAAGAAGTTAGCCGCAACACCCGTCTCGATGGTTGCCTCCAAAGTCCCCGCCTGGACCATCTCCATCATTCCCAGGGGTGTGCCCAGCTGTCCGTTGGGGAAGAGTTCCACCTTGATGCGGCCGCCCGATGTGGCCTCGGCCACATTCTTGAATACTAGACTGAAAACGTGCTCCGGGCCATCCATCTGGGGCGGGTCGGCATGGCCAAGCCGGATGACGATTTGCTCTTGGGCCATTACCGCTCCGGCCAAGACCCCCACAATCAACAAACTAGCCATCAACACCCAAGAAATCCTTCTCTTCACTTGTTAGTCACCCCTCCTATGTTTTGCATAATCAATTCATCGCACAACACTGTTATCTTAGAGGACTTCATCCCCCCTTTGTGATTGTTATCCTTAATACAGACACCTAATGCTTATTGTGAATCTTCTCCTCCTGCGCAAAAACTCCTGCCAGGGAAGCGTCTCTTCCCGGCACAATTTACAAGATGGCTTGAGCAAAGGAGGTGCCGTCCCCCGGGGGCGGGATCTGCAAAAGGTCCGCCAAGGTGGCCGCAAGGTCCGCAAAACTCGACCGCAGACCTAGATCCACCGGGCGGATCCCGGGGGAATAGCAAAGGAGGGGTACATTCTCCCGGGTGTGATCGGACCCGGGAAAGCTGGGATCACAGCCGTGATCCGCGGTGAATACCAGCAGGGCATCTTCCCTCAAGGCCTCGATTAGTTCGGGGATCCAGCTGTCGAGCTCCTCGAGGGCGTCCGCATAGCCATCCACATCGTTGCGATGGCCGTAGAGCATGTCAAATTCGACTAGGTTGGCGAGGATCAACCCCGCGCCCCCGGCCATGGACTCCAGGACCCCATCGATACAAGCCCGGTGATCGAGGACGTGGATGCTCCGATGGAGTCCCCGGTGGGCGAAGATGTCATCGATCTTACCGACGCCCACCACTTCCAATCCGGCTTCCTGGGCGATGTCCAGCAAGGTGGGACTTGGCGGGGGCAGGGAGAAGTCCCGGCGCCTATCGGTTCGCTTGAAGCTTCCGGGCCGCCCAATGAAGGGCCGGGCAATGACCCGGGCGACCCCATGGGGCCCTTGGAGTATATCCCGGGCGATCCGGCACATGTCGTAAAGCTCATCGACCGGGATCACTTCTTCATGGGCCGCGATCTGAAAGACGCTGTCCGCCGACGTATAGACAATCGGCTTTTTCGTCCTTAGGTGCTCCTCCCCCAGCTCTTCGATGATGACCGTTCCCGATGCGGCTTTGTTGCCGAGGACTCCCCGGCCGATGCGCTCTTGGAAAGGCCCCAGCACTTCCGCGGGAAAACCATCGGGATACACGGGGAAGGGCTCCTTGGAGATGACCCCCATCAGCTCCCAATGGCCCGTCGTTGTATCCTTGCCCCGGGAGGCCTCCTGCATCCTGCCGTAGGCACCCCTAGGAGTAGCAGCCTCCAGGGGCGAAGGCTGGATGAGCTGGCCTAAGCCCAAACTCACCAAGTTCGGAATGGCGAGGTTCGGCCTTATCCTGAGCAGGCTCCCTAGGGTATTGCTCCCTTCATCGCCATACTCCCGCGCATCCGCCGCTTCGCCGACTCCGAAGCCGTCGAGGACAACAACGACCGCCTGGTTAATCTTCCTTGGCAAGAACATCCCTCCGTGATCATCTAGTGCTTCTGGCCGGCGGCCTGCCAACAGCCTCGGCTACCACCCTAGTCTCAACCAGGAAGGCTCCGAGGTTATCTGTACCGATGCTGGCGTAGCGATCATCGATCCTGACGATGACTTCCACATCTTCGCCGCCCGCCATAGCCGCCTTCTCCATGGCGTCATTCCTGACCATCTCTGCAGCAGCCTTTATAGCCTGGGCCCTATGCTTAAAGGTCTGCCGCTGCCCAGGCCCGTATACAGCCAAACCTCCCGTTTCCAAAGATCGGATGACCGCTTCCGACCGATAGCTGATCTGACCGATGACGGCGCCCACCGCGTTGGCAACTTCATGGTGCTCGGGAAGCACCAGCTCACAGCCGAGCCCCTTCGCCACATCGGGCAAGTAGGCGGCAACGGGCGCCCCCACACCGATCAAAGGCAGATCTAACCCTAGGGAAACCCGAACAGCTCCCTCGCCGCCAAAGAGGCTCTTTTGCAGCAAGTACTGGCAAGCGTCCGTCTCCCAGCCGCTGCCCCTGGTCTCCTCCCCCAAAGCAGCCCCAAGGAGAACGGAAGCCAGCCTCCTTGTAAGCTCCCTCCTTACCGACAGGGCAAAATCCTCCGCCTTCATCCCCAAACGCTTAGCATAAAGCTCAAGGGCCCACCGGGCCGCCTCCCCATCCCACAGGTCAAGGACCCCCACCCCGGTCAATATGTCCGTTGGCGTCAGGCCAACCCGGTGGATGAGTCCCCGCTCCTCAAGTCCCCGCAGGCTGAGCAAGCTCGGGTAGGGATAGTCCAGATGGGCTGCGATCTGAAAGACCGATGCGCTTTTCTCCTGGAGAAAATCCAACACCTTCTCTTCCACGGAAGACAAGGCGCCGTTTCGCTGATTGCCCTCAAGGAAGGTGTACACCGCAATAGGGGGAAGGAGTCCCGCATCAACATGGAGGTCCCGTTCTTCCACCCAGGCCTTGAGCTCATCCTTGATGTGGGGCTCCTGCCATGCAATGTAACTGATCGGGAGCACCCGCTCAGGGCCGATGGTAAACCCGCCCCGGCCGTCCAGCTTGATTTCACTGTCCCCGCCAAGGCCGCTGGTCTTGATATCTAAGGTGCCAACGGCCAGCCGATACTTCACCAGGCTCAGCCCTTGACTGCCTTTAGGGCGTCCATCAATCAGCCTGGCGATATCCGTCGTCGTCCCCCCCATATCGAGCACTAGAGCGTCTTTGATCCCCGTCAACCACCGGGCTCCGCCGACGCTGGCCACGGGACCGGAATACATGGTATCAATCGGCCGCTGCATGGCCATCTCCCTGCCCATCAACGTGCCGTCGCTTTTCACCACATTCATCGGGGCATCGATCCCCCGCGCCTTAAGGGCCCTCTCCACCGATTGGATGAGCCGTACGATTAGAGGAATCAACCTTGCATTAAAGAAGACCGTCAAGGCCCTTTCAACGGAGTTCAGCTCACTGGTCAGCTCATGGCCGCAAACGCAGGGCAGCCCCGTCTCTTCGGCAATCTTCTTCGCAGCTAACTCATGGGCCGCATTGCGCACCCCCAGATAGCTGCTGATGGCAAACACATCCACCTCCGGGGCCAGTTCTCTTATCTTGGCCCGCAGATCCCTCAAATCGAGAGGCTCCAGCTCCTCTCCCCGGATACTGTGGACACCGCGCACCATGGCCCATCTGGCCTCTTTAGGAAGCAGCCGCGCAATCTCCCGGGGATACCCGATGAGGATGAGGCCCACTCTGCCCCCCTTGTTCTCGACGATGGCGTTGGTGGCCAAAGTGGTGGACAGGGCCACCATGCTTATTCTGCCCGGGTCTTGTATGGCCAGGGCGTCAATGGCCCTGCACACCCCCAGGGTATAATCCCCCTTCGTAGTCAGGGCTTTGCCCTTAGCTAAAACCTCCCGCCCATCAAGGTCAACGAGGACCGCATCGGTGTAGGTCCCCCCAGCATCGATTCCCAGTCCAAGGTTCACTAAACTCCCTCCACATCTACCGGTCAGATTCCTGGACCCTATTTATCCCCGTTTAATTCTCCCCATCCCTCCAGGGCTCCTCCAGGGAAAATAAAAAAAGAGCATGGCCGCAGCCATGCCCGCACTCAGTTCAGTCTATGGCCTAAGATCCAACCCCGTGGCCCGGGTAGCCCTGGCAACCTCGACGAAGAACTCCGTTCCCGCGGGGATCTCCACATCCTTGCCTTTGACAAAGTATCCGCCCGCAAGACCGACTGGACCTAGAAGGACGATTCCGGCCATGCTGGCTCCCGCGGCCATCTCTAGGGACAAGTTCTTCTCCGTAGCCCGTTCGCTCACTTCCAGCTTCACCGGCGTACCATCGATGGCCGACACCGTACCAAAGTCGATGACTACCCGGCCATCCCGGCCCATGCGCCCGGCGGAGACAACTTCCGTTACTTCACCTACGCCCTCGGCCCCCGCGGGAATCATGATCACATCGCTCACCTTGACATCGTCCACCACCCGGTAGCGGATCCGCTGACCGACTTCGTTCTTGGCGGAGTTGACCTCGGTGAGGAGCC
>LSQX01265068.1_pt1 | contig 18962 bp, 20 predicted proteins | sample 654561 | NCBI WGS metagenome assembly LSQX01 (sample SAMN04489861, study PRJNA283612) | anaerobic digester metagenome | isolation source: 4 biogas reactors fed with cattle manure at either 37C or 55C with and... | place: Denmark: Kongens Lyngby | collected 2014
TGGCCGCTGTCGTAGGTTTTTCCGTCAAAAGTCCACTTCGCTTCCTTCGGTCCTGCGATTGTAACAGTGACTGAGCCGGTCTCCTGGGGAACAACATCCGGAGACTGAACTGCCGGGGAATCACCTCCACCTGCAGCTGGAACGACCTGGGCTGCCCCAGCCGCCGCCGGGATGTCCGGACTTGCCTCTTCAGCAGAAAGAGGCACCGCCTGGAATACCCCGCCCAATACGATCAGTGCTGCCACCAGGAAAAATAACGGCCTCGGAAAAACAACGCGCAATGGATGGAGAAAACGCTTTCTCACTGCAAACCACCTCCGGATTCGAATGGTATGTGACTGGTCCGCCTTTCGGAGCGCCAATAAGAGCATTAAAAACAGTTCTTCCAGACCCCGATTATCCAACGAGGAAACCGAATACTTCCCGCACGTACCGAAAGAACGGGGGAGAAAACAGACGGGACGGGAGTAAGACCCATCGTGATGAAGTATAGTGCATCCCCCGATTTCGTCAATATTTCAAGAAAAGAGAGATAAAATCCCAAAAAAACGCTTATCATCCCCGGGAACTCCACCGACCTTGAACTGAAAAAAAGGTCGACGAACACTCAACACAGATTTAGACAGCGATTTCCGTCCTGCTCTGCCTCTGCGCACCATTGCCCCTTTCCTTGCCGGCCTGTCCCGCCCTGTTTCCTGCTTTAATTTTAACCGAAATGAAAGAAATGGAAAAGTTCAGAGCAGCTTCTCCGCCTTCTGGACATAAATCTCAACCCCGGTCTGAAGTACGTAATCATCCGTGAGAAAGTACCGGAATTTCTCCTTCAATGGGGTCAGCATTTCATCCCGGCAGAGGAACTGCACCGCCCAGTTCTTTCCGGGAAAAACGCCATCGTCCCATCGGGTGCCGCTCCCCGCGTTGTCCTTCCGAAGGACATTCCTCCAGACTGAGTAGGAGGAAATGCCTATGGAATCGAGAATTTCGGTGATTTCCCGCCCCAGCATTTCACCGGCGTGAATCCAGATCATGTTCATCAGTTGCTCACCGCCTTCCTGAATCTTGCTCTTTTTCTCAATTTTTCCTCAAAAAGGCTGTAGATTACCGGAACAAGCACGAGGGTGACAAGAGTTGAGATCATGAGCCCCCCCATGACGGAGACAGCGAGGGGTTTCCACAGTTCCGCCCCCTGGGCCCCGCTCATCGCCATGGGGAGCATGCCGAAAAAGGTGGTTAGAGTGGTCATGAGGACAGGGCGGAGTCTCCGCCCCCCGGCACTGACCAGAGCTTCCCGAAGAGGAGTCCCTCTGGCGCGGAGCAGGTTGACATAGTCCACAAGCACGATGGCATTGTTTACCACGATGCCGACCAGCATAACGATTCCCAGAAGCCCCTGGAGAGAAAGATAAAGCCCCGACAGCAGGTAGGCAAAAGCTACACCGGTAAGGGCAAACGGAATGCTGAACATGATGACCAAGGGGTCCAGGTAAGCCTCATACTGCCCCGCCATCACCATGTACACCAGGATGATGCCGAGGAGGACAAGGAGGGACATCTGGCGGAACGCGTCACCCTGCTCCCGGACCTGGCCGCCGAATTCGACAGTGACGGTCGAAGGGATATCCATCTTCTCGACGGCTGCACGGGCGTCCTTCGTAACCTCTCCGAGGGAACGCCCGTGGACGTTAGCCTCCACGACCACGTAGCGCTGCTTGTTTTTTCTCTGGATTTCCGCCGGCCCGGAAGTATCCCGGTACGACGCGACAGTGGAAAGACGCACCATCCTGCCTGAGGCTGAAGGGACCATGAGGCGCCCGAAAATTTCCCTGGAGCTGCGCTGTTCTTCCCGGAGCCGGAAGCGGATGGGATAGTCGTCCTCTCCCTCCCAGTAGCTCTCCTCCGTCTCATGGCCGTAGAAGTAGGTTCTGAGTGTTCCCGCCACAGCAAAAGTGTTCACTCCGAGGAGGGAGGCTTTTTCCCGGTCCACGTCTACCCAGATTTCCGGCCTGTTCTGCTTCTGGCTCAGGCTGACGTCAACTGTGCCCGGGATTGTGCGGAGGACATCACCAATCCGGCTGGAAAGCCGGACAACCTGGTCGAGATCATCGCCGAAGACTTCGATATTCAGGGGTTTTGATCCGAGGAACATGGATTTGATGGGCGATGTTACCAGGACGTTCAGCTTTTCTATCCCCGGCTGCTGGCGAAGCCACTTCCGAAGTGATTCCCCAACCTCGAAGGCGGTTCGTTTTCGGAGACTTTTGTCCACCAGCTTGAGGCCCACGTTGCCGATGTTCGGCCCCGCCTGCTGTCCTGCGGCGACAGCGAATCCCTTCTCATCCCTGCCGTCGTACCCAAAGATATTCGTTGCCTCGGGCACGGTCTTCCGGGCATATTCGATGGTACGAAGGACGAGACTGTCGGTTGCCTCAACTCCCGTTCCCTCGGGAAGAGTCATGGTGATGGTGATTTCTCCAGTGTCCGGGTCAGGGGAGAGTTCAGTCCCGATGAACCGGAATCCTGCAAAAGTGAGCCCCAGGAGCAGCAGGGCGGCAAGAATTATCATTTTCCGGTTGTCCAGGGACCATTCAAGCAGGCCCTCATATTCTCTTTCGAGCCAGCTGATGAAGGCGTCGGTGAAATGATGGAGGCGAAGACGGTCTTCATCCCGGCGGAAGAAAAAGCTGCCCATCATGGGGATAAAGGTAAGGCTCACGAAAAGGGACGCCGTCACAGCCGCCACCATGACCACCGTGAGAGAGGAGAAGAAGACTCCCACGAGACCCCGGATGAAGGCGAGGGGAAGAAGCACCACCACCGTGGTGAGGGTTGAGGCCACAAGGGCGGACTGGACTTCCGCCGTGCCGGTGACGCAGGCTACGGATCTCCGGGCGCCCTTTTCGATATGGTACACCACCTGGTCGGTGGAGACGATGCAGTTGTCCACCACCATTCCGCTGGCCATGGCCAGGGCGGAGAGAGTGAAGATGTTGATGGTGTAGTCCAGTTCACCCATGAAGATGAAGGTGATTATCAGGGAGAAGGGTATTGCCCCGCAGACAATGAGTGAAGCGGAGAGACGCTTGAGGAATATCCAGGTTACGGCGAATACCAGGATCACTCCGGCCAGAAGCGATCCCGTCAGGTTGTTGATGGAGTTGAGGATGAACTCTGAGGTGTTCATGCCGATGTGATAGTCCACGTCCGAGGGGAACTCCTTCTCTTTCAGCTCTTCCAGGCGACGGAGCACCGCGCGTGAAACTTCTACGGTGTTGGCGTCGCTGGTCTTGAGGACTGCCATGATGACGGCATCCCGGTCGAAATGGTAGCCCCTGAGGTCCCGGTCCTTGTAGGTATCGTCCACTTCCGCCACGTCTGCAAGGTGGACGGGCCGGCCGCCGGATACGCCCACAACGGTACGGCCTATTTCCTCCACGGAGGTGTAGCGTCCTGGAATGCGGACATAGTACTCTGTCTGCCCCTGTTTCAGGGAGCCTGCCGGTATGTTGAGGTTCTCCCTCTCCACTGCGGCAATGACCGATGCGACAGGCATACCGAAGGCCTCCACCTTTTCCGCGTCGATACGCACCTGGATCTCCCGCTGCTCGCCTCCATAGACCAGCACCTGGCCGACCCCCGGAATCCGTGAGAGGTTCTCCACCACTGTATTGCTGACAAAATGGTGAAGTCCTTCCCATGACCGTTCGGCTGTGAATGAAAGGGTGAGAAAGGGAATGGTGCCCGAAGTTATCCTGAGGAGGATAGGCTCCTCGGCATCACCCGGGAGATCTCTCCTGGCGAAATTTACCGAGTCCCGTATATCACCCATCTTCACGTCGAGGTCTACACCCCATTTGAATTTAACTGACACCACGGCGACGTTGTCAAGTGATTTGGAAAAAATGGTGTCAACTCCCTCTATGAGGGAGACCTTGTCCTCCACTATCTTGGTGACACGCTGTTCTACATCGCTTGCGGAGGCGCCGGGCCACGTGACGAGGACATTCACCACGGGAGGCTCGATATTTGGGAGCAGATCCAGCTTGAGGCCGAAGAAAACGATTCCTCCCACGAGAATGACCGCCAGAAAGACCATGAGCATGGATACTCTGCGGTTGACGGAGAGTTCCGGGAGATTCATTTATGGGCCGCCTTCACGGGTGTGCCGTCCCTGAGCTTTTCAGACCTGGTGGCGATCACAGCTTCATCCATCCCAAGGCCGGAAAGGACTTCCAGGAAATTTTCCCTTTCGGAACCTGTCGCAATGATTCTCAGCCTTGCCAGGCCGTCGGTGACCACGTAGCATACAGATTCTCCCGTGCCCGCCATTCTGCCCACGGCTTCGAGGGGAAGGCCGGCCCCCTCACGGGCACCGGTCAAAATGGTCACCCGGGCGTACATCCCCGGAATGAGAGAGCCTTCCGGAGACAGAAGGACATCCACCCTTCCGGTTCGGGTAACGGGGTCCAGTGAGGGGTGAACCCTGGATACGGCTGCCTCGAACTGCTTTCCGGGAAGGGCGTCCACAGTGACGAGCGCCTTCTGCCCTTCCTTCACACGGGGAAAGAGGCGTTCGGGAACGGTCCCCGACGCTTTCACTTTCCCCCTGCGGGCCAGTATGAAGGCGGGCGTCTGCGAGACTGTGTCCCCCGGGTCTATGTTCCGGGTGAGGACCACCCCGGAAATGGGTGCGGTGATGGTGTGGTATCCCCGCAGAATTTTCAGCTGGTTCAGTGCCGCCCGTGCCTCCTGAACCTGACGGACGGCCATCCTGGCCTCTCCCCGGGCCCGGTCGAACTGCTGCCGGCTTACCACCTGCTCTCCGTAGAGAGAAGATATGCGTTCGAAGTCAGCGGCGACGGTGGAAGAATAGCTCGAAGCACGGCCTAGAGCCGCCCCGGCCTGGAGAATCTGCTGGCGGAGCAGGCTGTCATCCACCTCGGCGAGAGGATCCCCTTCCCTGACAGCATCCCCTTCCGCGACGAAAACCCGGAGGACTGTTTTCCCCGGCACCTTGCAGACTACTGCGGCTTGTTCCTCCGGCTCGATGCCGGCGGCGAAAGACACCGTGTCTTCAAAGGTCATGGACTTGAGAAAGACCGTTTCAACGGGAAGGACTTCATTGGCGGGAGCGCCGATTCCTGCGTTTTCCTTCTCGTGCCACCTGTAGATGATGAGTCCCCCGAAAAGGAAAATAAACAATAGAAGAGCGAGTATTTTTTTCATTCCGCCGCCTCCTGAAAAAAGGCTTTTCCTGTACTCCCCATGGCCCAGTCAATTTCGGCCCTTGATTTCTTCGAGTCGTACAGGCTTTCCACGAGCTGGTTCCTGGCATTCGCCAGGGCTAAGCCTGCGTCAAGCACGTCGATATTGGTTCCCACCTGGGCCACGTAACGCTTCATGGCCATGCGATAGTCCTCCTCGGCAGCTGCGACCATGGCCTTCCCCACATCGATCCTCCTGAGGGATGACTCGAAGTTCGTACGGGCGACAGAGATTTCGAGCTCGATCTGCCGCCGGAGATCCTCCGCCTGGTGGAGCAGCTCTTCCGCGGCGGCCTTCGCTTCCCTGGCCCGGGAGGACGACTCCCCGCCATCGAAGAAAGTCCAGGCAGCCTGGAGGGTAATCTTCCAGTCATCCATTTTTGAGGGGAAAAAGGTTTCATCCGCTCTGTAGACCTCACCCAAAAGGACGACCCGGGGCCCTCCCGAAGCCCTGGCCGCTTTCGCTGCAAGGAGAGCGGAATGCATGGCCTTGTCCAGGGCCCGCATTTCCGGACGGGAGGAGAACCCTTCCGCCACCGGATCGGGAGGAAGGGGCGGGAAATCCCCGGGATCAGCCTCCTCCGGCAGGGTCCATCCCGGCCTGAGGGATATTCCCGCTGCACGGGAAAGGCCATGCCAGGCCACGTCCACGGCGTTCATAGCCCGGATGCGGGCCAGCTCCGCCTCAGCGACGGAAACTTCAACCCGGAGGACCTCGTTTTTTGCCACCACGCCGTTCCGGAAGAGAGCCTGCACGTGCCGGAGGTGTTCCTTTGCCAGGTTGAGGGTGTCATCCGCCACGGAAAGCCTTCCGGCCGCCCGCCGCAGGTCATACCAGGCCGAAGTCACCGTCCATTCCACTCCCTGGGCGGTGCGCATCTCAGCCGCCTCGACGCCCTGAAGGGCAAGTCGCCGGGAGTCCACTGAATACCGAACGGCGCCGCCGCTGTAGATAAGCTGGCTCAGCGTAAGGGCAGCCTTCCATGTGGTCCGGAAACCGGCCTGGGCATACCCCGCCTGCTGCCCTCCGATAAACACGGGATGGAAGGGATCCTTGTCAGCCGTCTGGTAGAGAAGAGATACTCCAAGCTGCGGCAGCGCCGCAGCGGATGCCTGGTGTATCCGTTCACTTGCCTGGGCGATCCGCAGACGGCCTGCGGCCAGAGATGGGTTGTTTTCTGAGGCAAGAGAAAGAGCTTTTTCCAGGGAAAGAGGTTCCGCTCCATGCGCCCGTTGTCCCTGAAAAAGAATCACGAGAAGAAGAATGCCAAGGGTGAGAGTTTTACGGTTCATTGCCGATCCCTCCCAGAACAGAACAGATGAGAAACCTCCAGTTCCGCCTGGCTTCTTCCCTTGTAATCGTCAGCTCGATGTTGAGAATGATGCCGTTGAGGATGCCTACGAACATATTGACAAGGCCGCGGTGGCTGATTCCCCGCCGGGTAAGGATGTCACCGGGAAAAACAGCTTCAATGACCGAGATCACATCCTCGGTGATAGAGGCCCGGAGAGCGGTGACAAGCTCGATCATTTCCTCCCGGCCCCGCATGGCCTCGAGCTGCAGGTGGACAAAAAGAAGTCTGCAGACCGGATCTTCAGCGAAGAGATCGATAAGACGTTCTCCGCGGGTGAGGAAAAAATCCATGGCTTCTCCTGTCGGCAATTCGAGCCCGGGAGGAAGCACGATTTGCTTGAGCCTATCCGCCTCTTCAGACACCACCGCCTTGTACACTTCCCATTTGCCGGGGAAATACCAGTAGACAGCTCCCTTGCTGACTCCGGCGTTCCGCGTGATGTACTCCATGCTGGTACCGTAAAATCCTCTGGCGGCAAATCCTTCCCGAGCCGCCCTGAGGATAGCTTTTCGAGATTCTCTCGTTTCTTCAGCCATACCAATCCCTCCCGACCATACGGTAAAGGCAACTATACTCCATACCGAATGGTCGGTCAAGAAATCGCGAAAAAAAATAAGGGACAGGCCGCAGGCCTGTCCCTGGAAATACCGTACCGGTTGTCCGATTACCGCTTGGAGAACTGGCGAAGTCCCCGGGCGCCCTTCTGGCCGAACTTTTTCCGTTCCACCATGCGGGGATCCCTCGTAAGAAGTCCGCTCTTTTTCAGGACAGGGCGAAGCTCAGGATTGAGCTTCAGAAGAGCCCTGGCAATTCCGAGCCGAACCGCACCGGCCTGGCCCGTAAGTCCGCCGCCGGATGCGCGGACGAACACGTCAACCTTGCCCTCAAGGCCTGCAGATTTCAGAGGCTGTAAGGCGTTGAGCTGCCATGCCACTCTCGGAAAGTAGTCCTCCACTGTTCTCTCATTGACTTTAATCGTCCCGTCGCCGGGGCGAACCCGCACGCGAGCCAGGGCGCATTTTCTTCTTCCGGTTCCCCAGCAGTATGCTGTATTCTGCATCGAGTCTTTTCCCCCTCCTCGAAAATTACACTTCTATGGCAACGGGCCGCTGCGCCGCATGAGGGTGCTCCGGTCCCGCATACACTTTGAGCTTCCTGTGGAGCTTAAGGCGCGTCCGGGGAAGCATTCCCTTGACCACCCGCTCCATAAGCTGCACTGGCTTCTTGTCAATCATCTCGCCGTAGGTTGCGGAACGGAATCCGCCGAGATAGCCGGTATAATAGTGAACGGTGCTCTTGAGCCTTTTGTTGCCCGTGAGCTTCGCTTTTTCAGCGTTGATGATGATGACGAAATCGCCGCAGTCAACATGGGGAGTGTAGATTGGCTTGTTCTTCCCCATGAGGATCTTGGCGACCTGGGACGCGATACGGCCAAGAGGCTTGTCCGTGGCGTCGACGATATACCACTGGTGCTCGACCTTTTCTTTAACGGCCATAAAGGAACGACTGTCCGACATGGAATTTCCTCCTTCAATATCTTTCCGTTTCATTTTTCTATAGACAAAGATCACACAAACGCCGATGGAGGAAGCGCCGCCCAAAGCATCTCGGAGGACGTGGCAGGGGTCCCCGGGGCTTGCTTTCTCCGCCGACGCGGCGAAATGATGCACGGTTCAATATCAGTATTTTATTTTACACGAACCAGCCGGTGATTTTCAATCCTTCCCGGCAATCTTCCTCTTTTTGCCACGGGCATCCCGTCAATCTCCTTGATGTCCATGGTCATGTCGATGGGATTTGCGTGGGATATGTAACTCCCAACACCGAAAGAATCTGCTCCGGCCGCTGACAGTTCCCGTATCCGGTCCGGCGAAAGCCCTCCGGAGGCAATGATACGGACGTGTCTGAACCCCGCGAGGTCAAGACGATAACGTATTTCCCGGACGAGGTCCGGCGATACGCCCCCCCGCTCCCCCGGGGTATCCAGCCTTACAGCGGAGAGTTTAGGCCCAAGAGCTTCGGCAACCCGGAGGGTTTCCTCCGCTTCGTCCTTGAAGGTGTCCACAAGGACAATCCGCTGGTCATCTTCGGGCATGACTGCATCGTAATGCTTCGCCAGGGCAACAGTATCCCCTGCGAGGAGAACTGCCGCGTGGGGGACGGTACCCATTGGGTCGATGCCAGCGAGCCGGGCGCCAAGAATGCAGCTCGCTCCGCTGCAGCCGCCGACACGAACAGCGGTCCGCTCCATTACCGGGGCAACGGCGGGATGGACGTGCCTGGCACCGAAGCAGAGGACTGGCTTTCCGTCTGCGGCTTCAACACACTCCCTTGCTGCGGTTGCCCATGAGGAGGCGCTTGCAAGCATTCCCAGAAGGACGGTCTCAAAGATGCCGAATTCCCCGTAAGGGCCGGAAATCCTGAGAAGAACTTCCCTGGGCGAGAACGGATCTCCTTCCCGAAGGGCTTCCATTTCCAGGTTCCGCCCGCCGAGAAGAAGCATCACCTCATCGAGACCTGCGAAAACACCGCTCTTCCGTGCGAAAACCTCCGCAGTAACCGGTGCGGACAACCTCCCGGCATTCCTGAGGACATCCCGTGTCTTGACGAAGTACACGTCTGTTGTATAACCACCCAGAATTTCCTCGTGGGTGGCGGAATGAAGCCGTTTTTCCTCCACAGAGTAGTCCCGGACGTCCTTGAAACTATCCAGAGGCCCGGAAGTGCAGCGGCGGTTTCCGGAACAGGCGTTGTCCATGTCAGCCTAGTAGAGAACGAGAATAATGGATGTGACCATGAAGATACAGGTCAGGACTACAGTGATCTTCGAAAGTCCGGTGAAACGCTGCCACTGGTTTCCTCCGGCGTCGGCCTGTGTGCCCCCGCCGAAAATTCCGGAGAAACCGCCCTGTTTTCTCTGCTGCAGGAGCACGACACCTGAAAGGGCAATGCAGAGCAGTATGTGGACGATACCAAGAAAGGTCTTCACGCTGCGCACCTCCTAGAAATATGAACCAATTCCAGACAAAGAGTTATTCTATCATACATATACGGGAAAGGATATCCAGCAAACGGTATCCAGCCACGGACCTGTGGGAAATTTTTCTTTTCACCGCGTCAGGGATTTCTCCGAAGGTCCCTTCGTATCCCCTGGGGGAAAAAATTGGGTCATAGCCGAAACCACGATCACCCCTGGGGGTTCGGACGATTTCTCCCGGGCATTCTCCTTCGGTGACAATGCAGAATCCTTCAGAGGGAAAGAAGAGGGCAAATGCGGCGACGTACCGTCCATAGCGGTCGTCTTCGTCACCGAGGGCATCGATCAGCCATCGTATCCGTTCCTGGTCGTTTTCCGCCATGCGCGCTGAATGGATGCCCGGCTTCCAATCGAGAGCCCGAACCTCCACCCCGCTGTCATCAGCCAGGGACGGGAGCCCTGTGAGAAGAGCCCACGCTCTTGACTTGAGCCGGGCGTTTGCACAGTAGGTGGTTCCTGTCTCTTCCACATCGAGAGAGGCATGGTCCGGGCCAAAGAGGATGTCCACTCCCAGGGGGGAGAACAGGTCCGCCACCTCGGCGAATTTTCCCCGGTTGCCGCTCGCGAAGAGGAGTCCCTCAGGAAAAAGCTGTTTCGCCTTCAGCAATCTCGAGTGCCTCCATCTGGAGTTCAATGATTTTCGCCGTCCCTTTTCCGGCAAGGGCGAGGAGGCTTGAAAGATCCCCTGATGTGAAGACGCCCCCTTCTCCCGTCCCCTGGATTTCTACGTACTCTCCACGGTGGTTCATCACCACGTTCATGTCCACGTCCGCAGTGCTGTCCTCCCCGTAACAAAGATCCAGAAGCGGCATTCCGTCCACCGTGCCCACACTGACCGCTGAAAGGAAAAACCTGAGAGGAAGTTCTGAAAAGGCACCATGCCCACGAAGGGAGCGGAGGGCGTCGAAAAGGGCGACAAATCCGCCTGAAACCGCGGCTGTCCTCGTTCCGCCATCGGCCTGAAGAACATCACAGTCCAGAATTATGGTCCTCTCGCCGAGGGATTGCATATCCACGCACGCCCGAAGAGACCGTCCGACGAGGCGCTGTATCTCCGTACTTCTTCCATCCGGACCGCCCCTGGAGGTAGAGCGGGAAACCCTGACCGATGTGGACCTGGGAAGCATGGCGTATTCTGCTGTTACCCATCCGCGGCCCGACCCCCTGAGAAAAGGGGGCACTTTCTCTTCCACGGTGGCAGTGCAGAGGACTTTCGTCTCGCCAAAAGAAGCGAGAACCGATCCTTCAGCGTAGCGGGTAAAATTCCTCTCGAAATATACCGCCCGAAGCTGGTCTTCCCGCCTGCCGTCAATACGAACCGACATGGAAAAAGTCCTTCATTGGGGGAGCTGCCAGGGGACCGTGAGGTCCACAGGCGCTCCGCCCGCGGAGACTTTTCCGTTGACCAGAAAACGGACTTTGGTCAGTGGCGAGAAGTTTTCCGTGATGGTTCGGACAACAGCTGTGATGAAGAGAGTACTTTCATTTCCTCCCATCTTTGAGAGAGATGCCGTGAAGGGTGAATTCAGGTTGAGAAAAAGAGTATCGCCGCTCCTGAAAACATTGAGCAGTTTTATATCGGAGGAAAACTTTCCCGTCAGGGCGAGTATTTTGGAGAAAATATGGCGAATATCATCCTCCATGATGCCGGAGAGGATCTCTGCTTTTTCCGAGGTGATGGCTCCTCCCTTCGGGAAAGAGACAGTAAAGGCCACTTTCCTGGCGTTCACACGGATCTCTGAGCTTTCGTTCTCGAGCACCCCCTGGGCTTCCCTGCGGTCTGAAACCACGTCCGGACGCATGAGAATATCCTTTTTATTGAGCATCCGCAGGGCAAGAGAAGTTCCCACGTACCCCGCAACAAAGCAGAAGACCACAACACCCATCCAGGCAATGATACGTATAAGAAGCGGAGCTTTTTTTGTTTCCGGCTCCTCTCCCCTTCGTCGTCTCACCGGCCGTCTTTCTTCCCGGTACTGAGGGATCGGTTCGTCTTCTTCAGGCTCCCTCCGCCTCACTTCAAAACCGTCGTCGTAATCATCGTATTTCCGCCCCATAATTGCATTCTCCTCCCTCGGTCAGAGTACCCGTCAGGGTCAATTGTTCGCAAGATATTGGGTAATTCCCTTGGCCAGCGAAGCGGCCATTTTTTCCTGGTATTTTTTGTCGCCGAGCATCCTGGCCTCGTTTCTTTCCGTCAGGAAGCCCGTCTCAATGAGGACTGCCGGCATAGCCGCTCCCCTGAGGACGAAGAAGGGAGCCTGGGCAACACGGCGCATCTTGATGCCGCCCCGGGATCCCTCATTGAAGAGATGCTCCGCAAAACCTGTGCTTTCGTTGATTTTTGCGTTCTGCTGCATATCTCCAAGGATGCTGAGCAGCATTTGCGTCTTCTTGTCGGCAGCCTTTGCAGACTCGCCATTGCTTCCTTCGGCTATTTCCCTGTTTTCTATGAGCGCAAGCTGCATTGCATCCTTGTCAGTAGGAAGAGCCATGAGATAAATTTCCATGCCGGTGGCATGCCGGCCGGGGGGAAGGGCGTTCGCATGGACGCTCACGAAAACGTCGGCGTTCCATTTATTGGCCAGGTCCGTTCTCTGCTGGAGGGTGAGATATACATCCTTCTCCCTTGTGAGCCGGACATCATAGCCCTCTTTTTTCAGTTTCGCGGCAAGCGTCCTGGAAATCGACAGGTTGACGTCCTTTTCACGGACACCGTTTGCGACTGCTCCGGGATCCTTTCCTCCATGCCCGGGATCGATTGCTACGATTTTCGGCCCCTTCTTGCGCCCCGGAGCACGGGCCGGAGACTGTGCCGCAGGGACTTGAGGTGCAGGCTCGGTTTTCGGGGACCGGGGTGTTTTCACCGAAGCGGGAGCGCTGTTCCTCGCGAAATCTATGACGATACGCGGTGGTCCCTCCAGGGGAATGATCTCCTTGAGGGAAAGGGAGGAAGAAAACTCGAGAACCAGCCGGTCGCCGAAGTTGACCGATGAAACCTTCACCTCGGGGTAGGGTGAAGTGATGTCCGGTGCTCCCGACTTCCCGAGAAAGAAGGATGTTTTGACAGCTCCCCTGTCCTGCTGTATATCCGGTGCTTTCGGTCCTTCGTAGTCCAGGACCGCCCGAATCTTGTCATCATCAATACCCCAGCGAAGGGCAGAAAGAACAGGTCCTCCAGGCGGTGAAGCCTGGGGTACGGGAACCTTGACTGCCGGACTTCCGGGACTGGGAGACGGACCCGATGGGCTGCCCGGATGCTGGGGTCCGCCCCAGCGGAGATTGCCTTCTTTTCCCGACCGGGAGAGAAGCCCGTTAAAGAGCTTCAGGGCCGAGCGGCTTTCAACAAGCCATTCCTTGCCGTCCTGAATGGTGGAGGCAGCCACCGGCACCAGTTCCGCATCAAGCCAGGCGGCGGCGGCGCCGGAAACGAGCTGGAGCTTGCTCCGCCCTGAGGAAACGATGAAGGTTTCTCCCTTTTCCGTGGTCTTGAGGCCGAGTATTCCAGCCATGCCCCTGGCGGAGACCATTACCGAGGATCCCCGTTTTTCGGCTGATACCTGCCCCGCAAGAGAAGCGCCTGAATAAAGATCCATCACGTCCGCACCCGATGCCGGAAGAACAGACAGTACAAGGACGATGAAAAACGCCAGGAGACTAGGACCCGGCTGCCGCAACATCACGTATCACCAGGGAACAGGCCCCGGTGCTCCCGTAAAAATGGAAATCACTCCCGACGAGGTCGACAGCATTCAGAAAATCCTTCAGGTTTCCCGCGATGGTCATCCCAGAAACCGCACCTCCCAGAGCGCCTCCCGAAATCGATGTTCCCTTGATCCCGAGGGAATACTCCCCGCTTACAGGGTTAATAGTATGAAGTCCCAGAAACTCTGTGACATAGATTCCGCTCCCCACCTGGAGAAGAAGATCCTCCGGCGTCCACTGTCCGGGAAGAAGAGAAAGATTGGAACAGTCCACGTCCGGGGTTCCGGATACTGACCGGCTTGCGTTTCCCGTGGAGTTCACGCCGTCGATGAGGGCATACTTGAGATTATAAAGCCATGCGGATACAACACCATCCGAAAGAAGGCGGGTCGTTTGGCACGGAACCCCTTCGCCGTCAAAGGGAGAAGAGCCCATGCCCCGGGGGAGAAGACCGTCATCCACCAGGGAAAGGGCAGGAGAAGCTGCCTGCTCCCCGAGTTTTCCCCTGAGGAAAGACTTATTCTTGTGAATGTTGGAAGCCAGGAAAAGCTCACCTATTACATCCACCAGCGACGCTGCGGCTTCGCCATCAACAACGAGGTCGTACCGGCCAGTGGGAAGAGACTGCCCGCCGATAACGAGGGCGGTGCGCCTGACGGCCTCGGATGCCGCCTTCCGGGGATCGAGTTCCGAGAGAAAACGGCTGTCGTCTCCATAGCCTCCCATTTCCATACTATCCCCGTCAGAGAGGACCACTGAAACACCGCACCCTGCACTCGTCCCCGCGTACCACGCCGCAAAACCTTCGGAAGAGCTGTAATAGTATTCTCCGCTCCCCTCTCCCCAGGAGGCGCTGCGGACTGAAACCACCCGGGGATCGGCATCCCTGGCTATCTCCCACATTTCACGGCAGACCGACATGCGGTACTCAGGGGTGACGTGAAGAAGGGATTCGTCGAGAAGGTCAAGGTCCGGGATGGAGCCGGAGCAGGGCCTGGCCAGCCTGACATGAGGATCCGGTTCGGCCGAGGAACAGTTGTTCAGGCTCCATTCCACCAGGTCGTCCAGATAGCGCCTATCCAGGGAATTGACGTTGGCAACCCCCTGGCGGCCGAACTTGTCCAGTGTCCTCAACCCGATGCCGATGGAGGTTCCAGACGTGTTTTTTTCAGGAGTGCCGTCCCTGAGGGAGAGTGAACTGCCGCGCCCCAGGCTGTAGACTACGTCCGCACCTGCCGCTCCGCGGGCGAGGGCTTTCCTGATCAGGAAGGCGGAAGCTTCCTCGACGGTTTCGCGGGCGGGAGAATCCATCACGAAGGGAAAATCTCCTCAAGGATTATTTCCGCTGCCCGGGCAGCCTGTTCCCTGGAAACATCGATGTGGGTGACAAGCCTGATCCGGCCGCCTGCCGCCGCATTGAAGAGAACTCCCCTTGCGGCGCAGCGCACGTGCAGATCGTCCGCTGCCGCTGGGGGGACGTGGAAGTAGACCATATTGGTGGGCTTCGGGTTTTTCTCTACCTCGAGCCCTCCCGCGGAAAGCATGGACGCAATCATGGCCCCGTTCTCGTGGTCTTCCGCGAGACGTCCGATGTTGTTTTCCAGGGCATACAAACCGCCGGCGGCGATGATGCCCGCCTGACGGAGCCCGCCGCCGACCTTTTTCCTCCAGTGGAGAGCCCTGGCGATAAATTCGGCACTTCCGCACAGCATACTGCCTATGGGAGCGCCGAGCCCCTTGGAGAGGCAAAACTGGATCGAGTCAACCAGGGATGCGTATTCTCTCACATCACACGTCCAGGCAGCAGCCGCGTTGAATATGCGGGCGCCGTCGATGTGGATCGCCAGACCGTTTTTCCTGGCCGCGTCAGTGGTTACCTTCATCTGAGCGGGGGAAAGGGCAAGACCGCCGCACTTGTTGTGAGTGTTTTCAACGCACAGGAGCTTTGCCGGTGCGAAGTGAACGTTGACCGGGCGGCAGTTCCGCTCAATCTCGGAGGAAGGGATCAGACCTGCCGAGTCGTCGGCGGTGAGGGGGACGACTCCGCCGAGGGCGGCGAGCCCGCCTCCCTCATAATAATAGATGTGGCTGTTGATCCCGAGAATGGCTCCGTCGCCACGTCCGCAGTGAGTCAGTACGGCCACGAGGTTGCCCATGGTGCCGGATGGGAGAAATAACGCAGCTTCCTTTCCTGTCATGGATGCGGCTTTCTCCTGAAGACGGTTCACCGTCGGGTCTTCACAGTAAACGTCATCTCCCACTTCAGCCTCGAACATGGCCTGGCGCATGGCCTTCGAAGGACGGGTCACAGTATCGCTTTTGAGATCTATGGGAAACATGGCAAAACCTCCTTGGAATTCGCTGTCAGTCTGTTTCATCAGGATATGATAACATCAAAAAAGCGATTTCTGGAGGGCAATTCACTCCGGAAATCGCTTTTTCTCCTGCATTTTTCGAATCATTTCGTCGGAATTCTACAATCTGACCCCCATCCGGGCCCAGGGAAGCAGGTCCTCGGGAACCGGTATTCCCATAGCCGCCGATGATCCTGCGTTTCCGTGGAAATCGCTTCCCGCCGTGGGAAACAGGCCGAGTTCAGATGTTATGGAGAGGTAGTGAAATACCTGTTCCGCCGTATGCTTAGCGGAGATGCATTCCATGCCCCAAAGTCCCCATTCCTTCAATTTCCCCGCAATAATGCGAATTTCCGCATAACTGCCGGCCGTCTGGACGGGATGGGCAAAGACCGCGAGCCCACCCGCGTCCCGTATGAGAGAAATGCATTCCTCGGGAGAGAGTCTCTCCCGGTCCACGTACGCAGGCCCCGAGTTTCCCAAATATCGAGAAAAGGCGGATGCCATGTCCTGGACGTACCCCTTCCTCACCATGACCTTCGCCATGTGCGGCCGTGCCACCACTTCACCGGCGGCCTCGGACTCGACTTCATCGAGGGTGATGTCAAAACCGAGCTTCCGCAGATTGCTGCACATTTCCTCGTTTCTCAAGTCCCGGGCTTTTCGAATAGATTCAAGAGTCTCAGCAAGGCGGGGATGGGCATAGTTCAGCCTGTAGCCGAGAATGTGCAGAGTGGAGGGATAATCGGCGGAAAGCTCTATTCCGGCTACCCCCCTGACGTTCAGTCGGGAGCATGCACCCAAAAAAGAAGAGAGCCCCGCCGTGGTGTCATGGTCGGTGAGGCTCATTACTGAAATCCCCCTGCTTTTTCCCTGCGCCGCAAGCTGTTCGGGTGTGAGGGATCCATCTGAGAACGTGCTGTGAAGGTGAAGGTCGACGAGGATCATTCCTCTTCGTCAGTTTCCGAATGCCTCTTCGTCGAGAATGGAGTCGATCTCGAAAAGAACCGCCAGGTCAAGAAGGACAATGAGCCTTCCGTCCTCGTGCTTTGCCACGCCGAGAATATACTTTCTGTCCATGGACGTATTGATCTGGGCAGCGGATTCTATCTGGGCATCGTAAATCGTGCACACCTCGCGGACGGAATCCACGATGATGCCGAAAAGAATCTCGTTCCATGACACGACCACGATGCGGGCCTCATCAGTAAGTTCTTTCTGCACCATGCCTATCTTCAGTTCCATATCGAAAACCGGAACGATGGACCCTCTGAGGTTAATGACCCCGCGGATATACCCGGGGGAATTTGGAACCCTCGTTATGAAGGGAGGCACCCGCACGATTTCCCTTACATAGTTCACATCAAGGCCAAACGCCTCGTCCCTGAGGGCGAAAACGAGGGTAATATGCTCACTCCCCCTGCTTTCAACGTCTTTCTGCTGCAGATTCCCGCCGTTTTGAAGCGTTTCCATCCGTTTAACCTCCCGGTTTTCTGAGTGAAAAGAACCGTTCATATCCAGGGCTCATTATGCAGGGTCATTCCGGTTTCGAGAACGAAAATCCGGATGCCCGTTTCGTCAATCAGAGCGGCGCTCGCAGGGTCCCGCCCTTTTGGAAGGGCAGCAGAACCCGGGTTGAGAAAAATAGTGCCCTCCTCCCGGACAATGGAAGCCACATGAGTGTGGCCGTAAACAACCAGGTCCGCCCGGCACCGCAGTCCAAGTTCACGGAGAGGCTGAAAGGGAGCGCCATGCCCCAGGAGAAGAAGTTTTGAATTCCACCATACTGTTGCGTATGGTGCCAGAACAGGCCAGCCGAGAAGAGAATCATCACCGGGCCGGTCACAGTTTCCCCGGGAAATTATAACAGGAAAGGGTGCATTCCGAATCATCTCTTCGAGGCCTGTGGAAATTTCAGCCAGCACATCCCCCCCATGGAGGACTCCATCCACGTTTCCCCACGCAGAAAGCGCAAACCTCCAAGCTTCTTCATGGCCGTGGGTGTCCGAAATGACGCCAAGTTTTCCGTTCATTACGCTCCGATCCTCCCTTTGTTGTTCCCGAGAGGGGGACTGAGATACAATACAGGGGCAAGTTCACGGTTTGTCTCAAAAGTATTGTATCATTAACCGCATTCCCTTGTCTGAAAGGAAGCGACAGCATGAACGAGAACGACATATTCGAAGAAATGAAGAAACTCCTTGATTCTGAGGGACTGGTTACGGCACGGCTTGTGGAATCGGTGACCAGAACATCCCAGATGTCCTCCGGCACCATTCCGGAAATCCAGGATCTGTTCCGCCAGTGGCTCTCCCTCGTAGCCCGCGAGGTCAAACGAATGGCTGAGCCGGGAAATGATATGGCCATTGCCGAAGCAGCGGAGAAAATCGGTATTTCTTCATCTTCTCTCCTTTCTCTTCTCCTTTTTCTTCAGAGAACGGGAGAAATTTCCGTTGAATCGGTCCGGATAGGCCAGGGAACGGGAAAAAACGAGGACATCTGCGACTGTCTCCAGGCCCGGGACTGACAGACATTCATGACGACCGATATCGAGCTTCTTTCACGAAAGGCTGGACGACAGGCCGCCCTCGCAGAAGCTGGACTGTCGGAGCTTCTTACCCCTGACGCTCTCCAGGGAATGATCGAGTGGGTTCGTCTGCGGCCTTTCCTTTCGGTGGAGGAAACCAGTGAACTCTGTGACGAAGCGGTCCGCAGGGGGTACAAAGTCCTCTGCCTGCCCCTCCCATGGGCTGGGATGGCAGCCGCCCATCTCGCTGCCTCCCCCGTCAGAGTGTCCACACCGGTCGCCTTTCCCCTTGGGACCTCTCCTTCGGAAGTGAAGCTGCTTGAAGTGCGGGCCGCCGTTTCGGAGAATATCGGGGAAATCAACGTGGTGTTTCCGGTCCACCGCCTGAAATCCGGAGACAAATACGGACTACGTTAGGAGATGGATAAGATTCGAGAAGCAGCGGAAGGCCCAATTCTGTCTTTTTACATTGAAACGCCCCTGATGGACGACGAGGAAATTATCACGGCGGTCCGCGCAGCTGAAATGGCCCGGGCGGACCGTGTAACCGGAGGAACCGGCAGCTTCGGTTATCCCTCCATCAGGGAAGTGGCCCTGCTGAGATGCGCTGCTCCGGAGTGGATGGAAGTCGGGGCAGCTGTTGATTCAACAGCAAAGGGAGCAAAACTCCTCCCCTTTCTTGTCGCTGCAGGTGCAGGGAGGATCCTCGCGGAAGATCCCGCC